>QWCE01006149.1_pt1 | contig 10442 bp, 10 predicted proteins | sample 1972531 | NCBI WGS metagenome assembly QWCE01 (sample SAMN09866716, study PRJNA288562) | Human gut metagenome isolate term4_stool, whole genome shotgun sequencing... | reverse complement strand
TTCTTCCGCTCGACCCGCGTCTCGGCGCAAACTACTGGATGGGCTTTGACGCCATGATGCGCTCGGCGGACATCCGCAAGGCGTTCCCGATGCACATGTGGGAAAAGTATGAGTACATTCCCAAATTTAAGGCGATGAGCGTAACGGAAGCCTACCGCGATAGGATCGCCGATATAACCGCGCCCAACCAGACATTCACGATCTGAAAGGAAAAAACCATGCAGTTCAAAATGATCCATGAAAACTATAACGTCTGCGACCTTGCCGCCTCGCTTGCGTTTTACGAGAAAGCGCTCGGCCTGCACGAAAAGCGGCGCAAGGAAGCCGCCGACGGCTCGTATATCATCGTGTATGTCGGCAACGACGCTTCCGACTTTGAACTCGAGCTCACGTGGCTGCGCGACCATCCGCAGGCCTACGACATCGGCGAGGAAGAATTCCATCTCGCGTTCCGTGTGGACGATTTCGCCGCGGCGCACGCGCTCCACAGCGAAATGGGCTGCATCTGCTTTGAAAACGACGCCATGGGCATCTACTTCATTCAGGACCCGGACGGCTACTGGCTGGAGATCGTACCGACGAGATAAAATTTCCCGGCGAACACAGAGAAAACGTATGATTTATTTAGAAACGGAGAGGCTGTCTCTTCGGAATCTGGAGCTATCCGATGCGGAAAGTATCAGCGGATACCGAAACGACGAGGCATGCCGACGGTATCAGCGGTGGGAAGCCTTCACGCTTCCGGATGTCGAGGCGTATATTGAGAAGTTTCAAAGCGATGTCTTCCTGTCAGACAGGCAGGAACAGCACTTTGGGATCGCTCAAAGAAACAGCTTGGAGCTTGTAGGCGAACTGGCGTACTTTCATAAGCCGGGGGACTGTATCACGCTGGGTATCACCGTTGCCCCTCGTTTCCAGAGAAATGGATATGCCTGCGAAATGCTGCGGGAAGTGATCCGTTCTGCCCGGGAAAAGTATCCGACATTGGATATTGTGGCGCTGATCGACAAAGACAATCGGAAAAGCCTGTGCCTTTTTGAAAAGCTGGGTTTTCGGCAGGAGTGCTACGCGGATTCGATTGCCTCTTTTGTTTATGTGCTCTCTGCATAGGAAAAGTCCGCGGCGAGAATACCGCGGGCTTTTCCTATTTCGGAAACTGTGCTATACTGAAAAAAACACAGCAGGAGAATATTATGTCAACTAACACACTGTATCTCGGCTACCACGTATCCTCTGCCGGAGGGTATATGGCGATGGGGAAGCGCGCCGCGGCGCTCGGCGCGAACACGTTCGCCTTCTTTACGCGCAATCCGCGCGGCGGCGCGGCGGCCAAGGTGGAGGAAGCGGACGTCGCGGCGTTCCGCGCGTGGGCGGCCGAACAGGGCTTCGGCCCGCTCGTGGCGCACTCGCCCTATACGCTCAACCCGTGCAGCGACAAGCCATCGGTGCGCGACTTTGCCAAACGCGCCTTTACGGAAGATCTGGAGCGCATGGAGCTCACGCCCGGCTGCTTTTATAATTTCCATCCCGGCAGCCACGTCGGGCAGGGGACGGAGGCCGGGATCGAAATGATCGCGGAGCTTTTAAACGCGGTTCTCTCGCCGGACATGCACACAACGGTGCTTCTGGAGACGATGGCCGGAAAGGGCAGCGAGATCGGCGGAAAGTTTGAGGAGCTGCGCGAGATCATCGACCGCGTGGAGCTTAAAGACAAGCTCGGCATTTGCCTCGATACGTGCCACATCTGGGACGGCGGCTACGATATCGTCTCCGACCCGGACGCGGTGTTTGCCGAGTTTGACCGCGTGATTGGTCTCGACCGGCTCAAGGCGGTGCATCTCAACAATTCCCTCAACGGTCTCGGCAGTCATAAGGACCGCCATGCGAAGATCCGGGAGGGCGTTCTGCCGGAGGATGCGCTGGCGCGAGTTGTCTGCCACAAAGCCCTTGCCGGACGGCCGTTCATTCTCGAAACGCCGAATGACGATGCCGGGTACGCCGCAGAGATCGCGTGGCTGCGGGAACAGTGGGAGGCGCGCCATGCGTGAGATCAAAGCCGTCCTCTGGGACGTGGACGGGACGCTTCTCGACTTTCTCGCCGCCGAGCGCGAGGCAATAAAGACTTGCTTTTCTCTCTTCTGTCTCGGCGAGTGTACCGATGAGATGATCGCGCAGTATTCCGCCATCAACGTCCGCTGGTGGCAGGCGCTCGAGCGCGGCGAGTATACGAAGCCGGAGATCCTGGTCGGGCGCTTTGCGGAGTTTTTCACCGCGCGCGGTATCGACACCGCCGTTGCCCCGGCGTTCAACGCGGAATACCAGCTCCGTCTCGGCGATACGATCAAGTTCTGCCCGCACGCGCTTGAAACCGTGCAGGCCCTCCGCGGCATAGCTGCGCAGTGCGCCGTGACGAACGGCACGAAGATCGCGCAGGACAAAAAGCTCGAACGCTCAGGGCTTGATAAGCTGCTCGACCCGATCTTCATCTCCGAGGTCGTGGGGGCGGAAAAGCCGTCGCCGGCATTCTTTGCCCCGGTGTTCGCGGCATTTCCCGGCATAAAGCCGGAGGAGATGCTGATCGTCGGCGACTCGCTCACGAGTGATATCCGCGGCGGCGTCAACGCCGGAATACAGACTTGCTGGTATAACCCCCGCGGCTGCGCCGCGCCGCCGGAGCTCCGCATCGACTACACGGTCTCGGATATCGCCGAGGTGCTGCAAATCGTAGAGAAAAGCGCGCAGTGAATGGTGAACTTTGTCCTATTGACTTTTTCGGGCAAAGTGGATAGAATCATCTGACTTTCAGAAGTCTTATCGGGAGGAAACACAGGTCTATGGAAACCGCAACGCTCGGAAAGGGCAAACTCTTCGGCCCGGCGAGCTTTTATAAAAAGGCGCTGCTCATCGCGCTGCCGGTCATGCTGCAGATGCTCATTCAGAACATGGTGTCGCTCATCGACAACTTCATGGTCTCGGGCCTCGGCGACGTGAAAATGTCCGGCGTCAATATCTCCGGGCAGATCCTCTTTGTTTTCATGGTGCTGCTCAATACGATCTGCACCGCGGGCGGCATCTTCATGTCGCAGTATTACGGCGCGGGCGATAAACGCGGCATGCGCCAGGCGCTGAGCTTCAAGGCGGTGCTCGCGGCGGCGGCGATCGTTCTGTATCTTCTCGTGTGCATGGTGTTCCCGCGGCAGATACTCTCGCTCATGGTTGTCGGCAACTCGCAGGCGGACGCCATATTGGACGAGGCCGTGAAGTACATGTTCCTCATGGGCTTCAACGGTATTCCCATGGCCATTTCCACGATCTGCTCGTCGTCCCTGCGCGAGATCGGCCGGGTGCGTACGCCGCTTTTCATCTCCGTTATTGCCACGCTCGTCAACACGTTTTTCAACTGGGTGCTGATCTACGGCAATCTCGGCGCGCCGCGGCTCGAGGTACAGGGCGCGGCCATCGCCACGATCATCGCGCGTCTCACGGAAATGACGATGTTTCTCATTTTCATTGCCGTCAAACGCCCGCCGTTTTCCGCTACGCCGAAAGAGCTTGTGAGCGTAGATTTCCCGCTCTTCTTCCGCATGCTCAAAAAGGGCTCGATGGTGCTTGGCTCGGAAATGCTCTGGGTCATTTCCGAAACGGTCACGACCGCGCTTTACAATGGCCGCGGCGGCGCGGACGTCGTCTCCGGTATGGCGGCGAGCTTCGCCATTGCCAATCTCTTTTTCGTAGCGTTCAGCGGCATCACAACGGCGACCGGCGTTATCCTCGGCTCCACGCTCGGCAGCGGCGAACTGGACAAGGCACGGCAGGAAAAGCGCTGGCTTATGACGGCGGGGGTCGTGTTCGGGTTCTTTATGATCTTTGTCGGATTGCTCACTGTTCCGCTCATCCCGGTGGTGTTCGGCCATTTGAGCGCAAGCGCCCAGAGCATCACGCGGCGGATGATCGTGCTCATGTCGCTCTTTATGCCGCCGTGGGTGTATATCAATGTCCAGCTTGCCGTGTCCCGCGCCGGAGGCGATACCGCCATGGGCCTATGGGTGGACGCCACAACGACGCTTCTTATGATCATCCCCGGCATCTTCCTTGTAGCGCGCTATACGACGATCGGTCCGGTGGCCATGTACGGCATGGTCAAGGCCGTAGACTTCGTGAAAATCACCATCGCGCACTTCATGCTCAAGCGCGAGCGCTGGGTGCGCAATCTCACGGACATTGTCCAGCCGGTAAAAACAACGGAATGATCCGAAAAACAATAAAGGCTCCCTTCACGTTTTTTAAACGTGAAGGGAGCCTTTTTTCCGTATTTACAGCATTTACAGCGATTCCACGAACGCGGCGATGCGCGTGTCGATCTGTCCGGCGTCAAGCTGGGAGTAATCGGTCTCCAGCGCCATATACGGCACGCCCAAACTGCGGCAGAGCTCGCGGAGAGAACGGCCTTCGATGAGATAGGTGTGGCAGCTCGAAAGGGCGATATCGAGCACGGCGTCGGCGTGAAATTCCTCGATGAGCGCGGGGATCATATCGAACCGGCGGCGGTTCGGCGTCATCACGGCGCAGCCGATGGTGAGATAGGCGTCGGCAATGGCGGTGAGAATATCCTCCGCCTCGGCGTCTACGCAGCAGCGCGCCGGCTTGATGCCCGCGCAGTTTTCAAAGCAGACGACCTGCGCGCCTGCGCGCTCCGCCGCGCCGAGCACCTTCTGGTATACGCCGCCGATCGGGCAGCCGGTGACGAGAAGCCGCGGTCCTCCTGCCGGGGCAGAGGGCTTTGTTTCCCGCAGACGCGCGGCAAGCTCCTCCACATGCGCAACAGCGTGGGGGAGGTCAAAATCAAACCCCAGCCCGTCGAGAACCTTATAAAGCTCCGTGCCGGAAACGGGCGCGGGGTCGGCGCGCAGCACCTCCATGAGATGGGAGCGGGCCTCGCGCAGCGCGTTTCTCTGCCGCGCCGCGGCGCGCAGCGCATCGTCCGTGATCTCCGCGCCGAAGCGCTCTTCAAGATATTCCTTCAGCCGCCGCACCTCGGCGCGCCACATATCGCGCGCATACGGAAGATCGACGCCCTGCGGCAGATGCAGCAGAAAGAGCTCCTTGCCGCGCGCCATCAGCTCATACATCTTTTTCTTCCCGTCGCACGTCGTCTCGCCGACAATGAGATCGGAAAAGTAGGTATACGGGCACTTGTCGCTCACATAGAAGCCGTAGCTCGATTTGATGAGCGGGCAGAGATTGCGCGGCAGATCGACCTCCGCGGCGGGGATCGTCTCGGCGCTCATGCCGCAGAGACTCACGGCGAGCATCCCGGCGGCGTCCAGGATCTCCAGCGGCGTGAACGTGCAGAACGTACCGGCCACGCGCCGCCCGCCTTCTTTGGCGGTCTTTACCTTGAGAAAGCCCGCTTTGCGCGCGTCGGAATAGGCTTCAAATGTTTCGGGAAGAGAGAGCTCCATGCATATATGACCTCGTTTCTTTGTTATCGGGAAAGTCTGCGCGCGGCGAGCGCCGCGCCGATGGCCCCGGCAAAGCGCCCCTGCGGATGCGTGAGGACCGGCGCGCCGAGCTTTTCGGCAATGGCGTCGGGCAGGTACTCCGTCTGGCAGAGACCGCCGGTGAGACATACCGCGCCATAGCTCCCGCCGAGCTTTTTTGCCTGCGTGACGACCTTTCCGGCAATGGAATCCACGACCGCGTAAGCGATATCCTCGCGCGGCGCGCCCTGACCGATGAGACTTACGACCTCGCTTTCGGCGAACACCGTGCAGATCGAGCTGATGGACACGCCGCCGCCGCGCGCGGCAAGCGCGCACAGCTCCTCGGGGCGCATGCTGAGCCGGTTTGCCATGATCTCGAGAAAACGCCCCGTTCCGGCGGAGCACTTGTCGTTCATAAGAAAGTCCTGCACCGCGCCGCCGGATACGCCGATGACCTTCGTGTCCTGCCCGCCGATGTCGATCACGAGAAGATCGTCCCACCCGTGCAGGAAGCACGCGCCGCGCGCGTGGCAGGTGATCTCCGTGACGCTCTTTCCGGCGTACGGCACGGCGACGCGCCCGTACCCCGTCGCAACACAGGGGGACGCTTCCGGCGAAAAGTGCGCCGCTTCGAGCTCGGCGCGGATGGTCTCCGCCGTGTCCACGCTGCTCCAGCCCGTCGGCCGCGCCGAGAGCAGGGCGAACGACCCGTCGGCGGCGAGCACCGCCGTCTTTGCGCAGGTGGAGCCGATATCGATGCCGATGGCGTAGTCCATGCCGTGATTCTCCGTTCGTTTTTCTTGCGCCTACTATAACACGCCTTTCGCTCTTTTGCCACGATAATTGAAAAAACCGAAGAAAGCGATGAGAGCAGCGAAAAAGCCGATAAAAATCCCTTATCCCGATTGTTCAATCGATAAACCCAATAAAATTGGTAAAATGATTTGGAACTCCAATTTGACGAAGCGACTGCCCCGACTATAATGAAAAAGTCTGAAATCAAAGAGAGAGAATGTGGTCCCATGCTCGACGAGACAAAAATGAAAAAGGAACAGAGCGCCGATCTTGCACTGCTCTCGGGTCTGACCCGCCGCCAGCTCAAGGAGCTGGAGGAAAAGGAAAAGACGCCCGCCCAGAAAACGGCGGAGGCGGTCATCATGGTGCTGCCGCTGCTCTGCGGCGGTATCGCGCTGCTCGAATATCTCTTTGTGCCGAACAACAGCCGCAACCGGAACCCGTGGAGCTATGTCTGGGTGCTCGGCGCGGCGCTGGCGGTGTATATCGTCTGCCTGCTTGCAGCGGTGATCGGAAAACAACACGGGAAGAAAGACTTTTATGAGTCGCTGCACTATAGAGCGCCGCGCTATTCGGTGCTGCTGCTGTTCCTGACGCTGTACGATTATCTCACGCTGAAGACCGGAGTGCTGACGCAGCCGTTTGTACCGTGCATGAACTATATCATCAATGCGTTTCTTGCCGATTACAAAATGCTGGCCGACTGTACGCTCAACACGCTCAAGCTGCTGTTTCTCGGCTACTTCATCGGCGTATCCCTCGGTCTTGTGACCGGCATTGCCTGCGGTTATTCCAAGCGCATCCGCTACTGGGTCGACCCGATCATCAAGTTTTTGGGGCCGATCCCCACATCCACGTGGATTCCGATCATCATGGTCATTGCCACCTCACTTTTCGGCGGTGCGGTGTTCATCATTGCACTCAGTTCGTGGTTTGCTGTGACGGTAGCCTCGCTCACCGGCATCGCCAACGTGGGCAAGGAGTATTTTGAAGCGGCGCGCACTCTCGGCGCGAACGACCGTCAGCTCGTCTTCCGCGTGGCGATCCCGCACGCCATGCCGTCCATTCTGCAGGGCTGCACGCAGGCGATGAGTTCTTCGTGTATCGTGATCATGATTGCGGAAATGCTTGGCGTAAAGTCCGGCCTTGGCTGGTATATGACATGGCAGACCGGCTGGGCGAGCTACGATAAATCCTTCGCGGCGCTCTTTGTGATCTGCTTCATCTTTACGCTGGTCACCAAGGGACTCGAACGGATCAAGCGCTATCTGCTCAGATGGCAGAACGGAGCGGAAAAGTAATGCGAAACGAAAAGAAAGATGTCTGCCTGACGCTGGAAAACGTCAGCAAGGTTTTTGCCAAGGTCGAAAGCGACGAGGTGACGCACGCGCTGCAGGATGTGAGCGTCACGATGAAAAGCGGGGAGTTTGTCTCCCTCGTCGGCCCTTCCGGCTGCGGAAAGTCTACGATCCTCCGCCTTGTGGCAGGACTCATCCTGCCGACGCTTGGCCGTGTCACGGTAGACGGCGCAGAGGTGGAGGCGCCTTCGCCGGAACGCGGCGTCGTGTTTCAGAATCCTACGCTTTTCCCGTGGCTCACGGTGGAGAAGAACATTGCGTTCAGTCTGGATGTGCGCGGCATGAAAAACGGGAAAGCCGAGCGAGTGGATCAAATGATCCGCATGATCGGTCTGGAACGGTTTCGGAACGACTATCCCGCGCAGCTCTCCGGCGGCATGGCGCAGCGCGTGGCACTCGTGCGCACGCTCATCAACGAGCCGGAGATATTGCTGCTCGATGAGCCTCTCGGCGCACTGGACGAGTTCACGCGCATGAACATGCAGGACGAGATATTGAACATCTGGTCGCAGAGAAAGCAACTCGCGCTCATGGTGACGCACAGCATCGACGAGGCCGTGTATATGGGCACGCGTGTGCTCGTGATGGAGTCCAATCCCGGCCGCATCGTTGCCGATATCAAGATCGACGAGGACTTCCCGCGCGACCGTTCGTCCGCGAGCTTCGTCGAGTACCGCAACGAAATTCTCAATCGCCTGCATTTTGGCGGGAAGAAAGACGAAAAAGATTTATAAGGCAATGCCCTGTAAATAAATTATTTGAAGGAGAAAAGTACATGAAAAAGACCCTTGCCCTTGTGCTCGCGCTCGTCATGGTGTTCGCGCTCTGCGCGTGCGGCGCACAGGCCCCCGAAACCGGCGACAACGCCGAGACCGGAAACACCGGTTCCTCTACCCTGATCGCCGACGAGAACAACGACGGCCAGATCGAGATCGGCACCGTGGAAAACGTGGAAGTCAACGAAGCCAGCGAACACATGGACGCTGCTGAGGCCTCTGCTTCCGGCAACTGGGAAGCGCTGTTCGTCCCCGTGCAGATCGAGGGCCGCGCGATCGAAATGACCGATTTCGATCTCACCCCGACCGCGGAAGAGCTTGAAGCCATGAAGAATGAGCCGGCTTATGGCCGTCCCATCGTGTATCTCATGTCCGACGGCTGCACCTCTGGCCCGACCATGGCGGATCATCTCGGTTATTATGCCGAGGCCGGTCTGACGGCCGAGGGACTGAAGGGCACCACGGACGTGGAAGGTCTCGGCACCGGTAAGGTGGATGTTGCCTCCGGCATGATGGCGAAGATGCTCGTTCCCATCACCAACGGCGTGGACATCACGTTCGTCGGCGGCTCTCATATCGGCTGCAAGTCTCTGTACGTTCTCGCGGACAGCGAATACAACACTACCGCCGACCTGAAGGGTCAGAAGATCTCCACTCCGAACGGCATCGGCATGTCCGACTATAACATCACCGCTCTGCTGCTTGACGCTGACGGCATCAACTATGCCACCGACGTGGAACTCGTGAAGGTCACCGCTGACGCCTGCGTCGCCGCTATGGAAAACGGCGAGATCGCCGCGGCGCTGCTGAGCGATACCTTTGCCTATGCCATGGTGAAGGACGGCAAGCTCAAGTGCATCCGCTCCCAGCAGGATACCGACTTTGCGGACCGCACCTGCTGCGTTCTGGCTATGAACGGCCAGTTTGTGCGTGAGAATCCCACCATTGCCAAGAAGGTGGCGCAGGCCGTGCAGAAGGCGCACAGCTGGATGCGCGATAACTCCGCGGAAGCCACCCAGGTGCTCATGGACATGGGCTGGAACGGCGGCAACTACGAGATGAACATCATGATCAACAATGCGCTGCAGTTCGGCCTCTCCGACGAATTCACCGGCGCGACGCTCAAGGACTTTATCGAGCGCTACGTCCGCCTTGGCCTCATCACCTCCATGGACGATACGGACGAGATCCTGAACCTCGCCTGGACACCTATCCTCTAATAAACGATACCCTATAGAAAAACCTCCCCGATTGCAGCCGCAATCGGGGAGATTCTTCGTCTCGGACAGGAATGTCAAAAGAGAAGTTTCATTCGCCTTTTTCCGTCCGGGGTTTTCGTTGGTTTTTCGGTCCGCTGCTTTTTTTACGCAGACAACTGGCCGCCCATTCCAAAAACCATGGGGAGGATTCATACAGATACGTGAAATTCATCACGGCGTCGGTCAATTCCTCGATGGTCAATGGCTGGTATCCGTAGGGGGAAAGCTCATCGACAAGATCGTCCAGACCACCGCGGGCAGCCGTTTGGAAAAACCTTTTGGTGTCCCTGTTTACGGTCGCCAGACAGCAGAGATATTCTTCGGCTTTTCCAGCCCGCGGCAAGCGATGGCCGCGCCGACGGCGCAGACCGCCGCCGCGATCCATGCTGTTGCCGGAGCGGAAAGAACATCGAGCAGACGCCCGGAGATGAGACTTGCGAGCACGCCGCCTATGGTCGTCATGCTGAAGGCAAGGCTCTGTCCCTTGGCAGCGTCGTCGTAGGGGACGATGAGCGTGACGTAGGCCACGATCGCGGGCGCGTACAGCGCATAGGACAGCACCTGAAGAGACTCCGCGGCAAAGAGCAGCGGGATGTTCGGCGCCGCGGCGATCGCGGCGGTCTTGAGCGCGAAGAAGATAAACGAAAACCGCAGCACGGCGGCGCAGCTCCTCCGAGGCCTTTTCCATCACGGCCTTCCGCTCTGCAAAGCGGGCGGAGTCGTGGTCGCGGATGAGATAGATCATCCTGGCCTCCTCCACGTTGCCGGTGA
>QWCE01012021.1_pt1 | contig 10446 bp, 7 predicted proteins | sample 1972531 | NCBI WGS metagenome assembly QWCE01 (sample SAMN09866716, study PRJNA288562) | Human gut metagenome isolate term4_stool, whole genome shotgun sequencing... | reverse complement strand
GCCGTTATAGGTGAAGACCGTGGCATCCGCCGTGGGAATGGCGATCGGCTTCTTCTCCACCGTCAGGGTGCAGGTCGCCGCTGCCGCGTCATACTCCTCCGTGGCGGACGCCTTGGCGGTGATGACCGCCGTGCCCGCGCCCTTGATGGTGACCTTGCCGGTGCCGTCCACGGTGGCAACCGCAGGCGCGCTGCTCTCGTAGGTCACGGTGCTGCCCTCGGCAGCGCCGACCGCGCCAGCGGAGAAATCCGGGTCGCCATAGGTCTTGCTTACGGCAGACGGAATGCTTTCAAAGCGGAATTCGCTCTGAACCAGCTTATCCGCCACCGTATAGGTACCGGCGTGGAAGTCGATGGTGTAGTTTTCGTTCAACGCCAAATTACCCTGCGTGATGGAATAGCTGCCCGCGGCATCCGGAAGCGCGTTGGTCTCCAGCGTGCCGGTGAACACGTCACCGGCGGCCAGTTCCGGGGTATAGGTGTAGGTCAGTCCCGCCAGAGCCAGACCCACACGGGAGGTCTTGTCCTCCGCCGTTACGGTGATGGCCAGCTTTTCGATCTTGACACTGATTCTCTGAGCCTCTACATTCAGATGATTCTTGTCACCCACGACCTTGTAGGAAACGGTATAAGTCTCAGCTTTCTTGCCCATGGGCGGGGTCTCGGTGTAGTCCGTGCCGTCCAGACTGTACTGCACCGTGCCGGTGCTGCTGGCAGGCAGAGTCTCAAGCAGTGCCTGCTCCTCGCCGTTGTAGACCAAATCGGTCTTGGCAGCCGGATCGGTCACAGACCCGGCGGTCTGAGAGATCGAAGGCTTGATGTAGGTGAAGCACTCACGGTAATTTTCGCCGCCGGACGTCGGCGTAAAGGCCGCCCTATACACCTTTGTATTACCGACTTCCGGGATTTCATCCATGCCGTCGCCGTCAAATTTCCATGTGCCGGGTACGATTGTTACCTTGCTGCTATTATAGTAGACCGTAGTGGAAGAGACAGGGATATCTTTTACCTTGGTGCCGTAAGACGCCGTGGCCGTCATCCGATCTTCTCCGATAATTCTCAGCGTTACGGGATTGATGGGGAAGCGTACTGTAATCTCGCCCGTATAGTTGCCGGTGCCGGTAATGATGATTTTCGCCTGAGAATCCGGCCCCAACTTGGTGGCGTTGATGTTATTCGCATAAGCAACGGCGTAATCCGTCCCCGCCGTCAGCGTATTGCCATCCAGCACAACAGATGTTACCGCCGGCTTCTTCTCGCCGCCATCATAAACTTGTTCGCTTTGGTCCCTCGTGACTGCGGCGCCCTCAATGGATTTCGGGCTGATGGTAAACTCCGCCGTGCCGGTGTGGATCTCGGTGTCTGTCTCATATTGCACCTTCACGGTGTAATCGCCCGCGTCGGTAGGCCGCTTGCTTGACGTGGTGCCGTCCTTCGTGTTCGTGTAGGTGACGGTCACGGCGGGATCGGTAAGCTCCACGCCGGTCGGCAGACCGTTTACCTGCAATTCCTTCGCGGCTTCTCCGAAGGTCCAGTCGTCCATGGTAACGGTAATATCATTGGCTGTGGGCTTTTCTTGCAGAGTCAGCGTGATCCCTACCGGAATAACCTTGTAGTTTCGACTGGTCACATTAACGGTTACATACGCTCGCATACCTACGAGATTGCTGGCCATCGGCTTCATGGTAATCGTTAAAATTTCACCGTTTAACGCAGTATTAGTCAAATCCACATAGTCGGATTGAGAAGTAATGCCAAAAGCAGCGAGTGCCAGAGAGTCACCGTGGCGAACTTTATTCTTCGTCAGTTCCTGACTCAAATCCACTGTAAAGGTTTGGGAAACAGAAGAAGGATGCATGTTGTTTACCGCTACGGGAACCGTTCCGTTGTATTGAGTTGCCTGCTGGATAGTCAAGCCCAATTCGCTGGTAGCCGCATTGGTGGTATCCGTATCATTAAATACCGCTTCGATGATGTAGTCGCCCGCATCAGTTGGGTTTTCGTTCAGCTTTTCACCCTTGATATAGGTATTACCCTCGTTTTTTGTGGCAGTATACCAGTTAAACTCTGCAATATCACTGTATGTACCGCCGGAAATCGTCAAACGGTCAGAAGCCGGGTTGGCAAGCTGGGTGCCGTCGAATGTTTTGCCATACGGATAACCTTGCCAGCTTCGGATCGTCGGCGTCGCCTTGGTGATCTTAAAGCCGCGGGTCACGGTCTGGCCCTCTACCGTGATGCTGGCCGTGTAGGAGCCCGGCAGGGTGGGCGCGGTCGTGCCGAGATCCTTGCCGGTCACGCTGTTCTGATAATAGATTTCGATTGTCAAGGCCTTCGGGCCGCGTCAGGCGGGCTGTTTGCTGGCTTCTACCGATGCGTTATTCCAACGATCGCCGTACGTTGTGTTTTCGACTTTAAGCCGCACAGAACCGCCGTTATACTCATCGCTGCCAGAGGCGGTCACCGGACAGTTTGGAGCGGTGCATTTTGCCTTGATCATCTCGGTCGTTGCGGTGAACTGCCAGTTGTGGTCGTGGCCGTTGAAACGGAGCGTTCCGTCGTCCTTTTTTGTGAACGAGTACCCCTTGTCCTTCACGTCGGAGGAGAAGATCTTATCATAGTCCTCCCCCACCCCGCCGGTGGCGATGTCCGCGCTGGCTTCACCCTGCGTGGAGATGCCGATTTTGGACGCGGCGTCCAGGGTTCCTTCGACGGTGATGGTCTTGCCCGTGGACAGGAACACATTGTAATCGAGGGTGCCAACAAGTGTGCCGTTGTTATAGACGTTTTTATAGTTGCCGGTGACGCTTACCTTACCGCTGACGGTGAAGGCGCCGGGGCAAGTGTCGCCGAAATTGTTTTTGTAATCGCACAGATACACACCGTAGCCAGCGTTGCCAGTAATGGAGCCGCCGGACATGATAAACTCGCCGCCGTTCACATACACACCGCTGCTGTTACCGTAAAGGCTGCTGTTGCCCGAGATCTCGCCGCCGGACATATTAAATACGGCGCGGGATGAGTCGGCATAGGTAGGGGCAACGTACACACCGCCTCCGCCGGAATAACCCATGTTGCCAGTGATCTTGCCACCGTACATATTGAAAACGGAGTACGTCGCGACATAGACACCCGCGCCGAATGTAGTGCCGTCGTTATAATTACCATCGGTTTGGTTGCCGGTGATGTTGCCGCCGTACAGATTGAAGGTGCCGAACACCTTCACGCCGCGGCCTCTCTTCTCGTCTTCGTGCGTGACCGTACCGGCCGTGCCGCAGTCGGTTAGGGTAAAGGTTTTGCCCTTGTCCACCTCAATAACATTAATACTTTTTGTAATCGCCGTGATGCTGTAGCCGTTGAGGCAGAGCACCACGCCGTCTGCCGGATGCCAGGTTTCACTCACTTTGACATCGTTCATGAGGTAGTAGTGGCGGCCCGCTTGCAGACCGGTTACATCCCTGGTACCTGTCCAAGTCACATTATCGTGATTCTCGCCATCCACACAGCTTGCGCCGCAGATGGGGTGCTGGTGTCCGCCCGCCGCCAGCGCCGCAGACTGGCTGAACCAGTCGGACAGCGCCGCCAGCTTCTCCGTGTTTTTCAGCTGTGCCTGCTGTTTCTCGGTCAGGGTTTCATAATACGCGTCGCAGGCGGTCTGAAACGCCTCGTAGACCGCCATGGCATCCGCATCGTCCATGCCGTCCAGTTCCGCCGCGTCAGGCAGAGCGTCGATCATCGCCTGCACATCGGCCACGGCCTCGTCCTGCTTTACAGTCGGGATCTCCCGCTGTTCTTCCTGTTCCGCAGACTGATTTTCCTGCTTCGCTTCCCCGTTTGCCGGGTCTGTCGATTCCTCCACGGCCGGGGGCGTCTGTGCCGTCCCCTCCGTCTCCTCTGCCAGCGCCGCCGTTGGCAGCAGCGTCAGGCACAGGGCCAGCGCCATGAGACAGCTCAAGATACGCTTCTTCATAGATCTCCTCCTGTTCGTTTCCTTCTCTGTCCGAATCAGTCTCCCACGGACAGAGATCTTCCCGTAGGGAGTTCTCCCTACGGGTCCGGGGGCGCCCCCGGACAGTTTTTCAGTTTTCGGTGTTCAGTGTAGCATATTTTCCGCGCCTTGCGGGGCCGTCTGCATGAAACGTCCTTTTTTCGACACGAAATGTCACCGGAGCGGCTCCGGCCAACATTTCTTCTGTATCCGGCCTCTTTTTTCGCGATAAGATCATACACCGTACACCGGTGTACGATGCAAGAACTTTTTTGAACTTCGGAGGAAATTTTACGAAACCCGGCGAAAAGCCGTTTCCCTTTAGTAAAATCGCCCATGCCGCCCCACAAAAAAAGCAGCCCCGCAGAACGGGCTGTGCCCGTCTGCGATAGCTGCTTCAATGGGTCGAAAAAGTCTTTTCTTCCCCGCATGGAGCGTGAATACACCGTCGGCCCAAGCCAAACAGCGGATACTGCATATCCGCTGTTTGGGGGCCATCCTCGAAACAGGCTCGCTTCATCCGCCCCCGGCGGCGCTTCGCCTGTTTCCCCTTCTTGGGTTATCTCCGCGCCAAGAGCCGCCTTACGGCGGTTGCGCTCCGAAACGCGCCTGCGGGCGCAGTCCCGCACACCCCCTTCACCCGCAAGGGGCATGCAGCATCCGCAGCGCGACAGAGCCGCTGACGGCTGCCCTACCCTATACAATCAATTCCTGAAGGGTCAACAGCTTTTGTCATGCGCAAAAAGAGCAGCTGCCACAAGAATAAGCCTTTTCGCTTACTTGTGGCAGCTGCTCTTTGTGCAGTCTTATCTTAATGTCGTTGTTTAGACGGAGCGCAGTTCACAGACCGCAGGCCATTTCCTTACCCCACCAGATTAGGCAGGAAAGTGCTCAGATCGGGGAAGAACGAATAGATGAGCACTGTGAGAATCATCATAATGAAGAAAGGCAGCATCCCTTTGATGATTCGGCTCATTGGCAGGCCCGTGACGCTGACCGCCGTGAAGATGTTCACTGCAACCGGAGGAGAAGATGAACCGATGATCAGTGCGCCGGTTGCAAAAATGCAGTAATGAATGGCGTTGATTCCCAGGGATTGGGCCACCGGGAACATCAGGGGCAGCAGTAGAAGGGCGTTAGCATTGGCGTCCATAAATGTTCCAAAGATCAGGAAGATCACAAAAGAGAGGATCATAAAGGAAACCGACGTGGTAAACACAGAGGAAACTCCGCTGACAATCAGGCGGGAGAGGCCCTGTCTTGCAAAAATCCAACTGAAGGACATAGAGGTAGAAATCATCAGCAAAATCACTGAGCCAGCCACTGCAGAATCCACCAGAGACCGGATAATCTGCTTCACGGTAATCTCTCTGTAGATGCAGAAGGAAACGATAATGCCGTAGACCACCGCCACAACGGATGCCTCCGTAGGGGTGAAGTAGCCGCCGTAAATGCCGCCCAGAATGATGATAGGCATACCCAGAGCCGGTCTGTCCGGAGCCGCCGTAATTTCTTCTGCGGCAGATGACGTAAGCCGTCAAGCAGAAGACAGCCGCCAGCAAAATGCCGATGACGATTCCGCCCAGGAACATATCACTGATAGACACGCCTGTGCATACACCGATGGTAACCATCAGGATGCTGGGGGGAATCAGGGGACCTAAGTTGCCGGCCACGGAAATCATGCCGCCGGCAAACTCCTCGTCATACCCGTCCTTGAGCATCTCCGGATACATGATGCCGCCAATGGCAGAAACCGTTGCCGGCGCAGAGCCGGACAGAGCTGCGAAGAAAGAGCAGGCAACAATGGAGGTAATGGCTAGACCGCCCCGGACTTTGGCGCAAAGGATCTTTGCCACTTGAACGATTCTGGCGGATATGCCGCCGTATTCCATCAACTTACCAGCAAGCATGAACATGGGGATGGCTAAGTAGGAGAAGGAATCCACGCCGGCAAACATTCGCTGGGCGATACCGGACACGGACACACCCGCCGTCAGCATGCCGATGCCGGACGCCACACCCAGAGAAATGGCAATGGGAACCCCTAAAAACGCCAGCAGGAAAAAAGTTCCCAGCAGGATGAAAATCAAGCTCATGCAGCACTTCCTTCCCCATCGGTCTGATCCTTGAAAGCGGTCGGCTTAAAAGCCTGTATAGTCATAAACACCAGCTCTACAATGAAGAGAAACCCCCATACCGGCATGGCCGCATAGACAAAGGCCATATTGATCCGCAGTGCCGTGGAGGTCTGGTTGAATTCGATCTGGGTCTGGATGACCTCCAGTGCCCCCAGGATCAGCACCACCGCAAACACCAGGCACACAATGTTTGAAAAGCAGGTCAGTACAACCTTGGCCTTGCCGTGGAACCGGTTAATGAGCACGTCAATGCAGCAGTTTGCCCCGGTTCGGAACGCGATGACAGATGCCAGGAACACCTGCCACACCATCAGGTAGCGGGCCGCCTCCTCGGGCCAAGCAATGGTTGCCTTGATGATGGTGCGATTAACCACCTGCAAAAACACAACCGCAACTAACAGCACTGTGACGATTGCCACCAAAACTTTTTCGACTTTGTTGATTCCGTTGTAAAATTTCATACTCGCGACTGACATTTTACAAGGCGTAAAGCGGCAGTCTCCCTCCCTTCTCTCTCAGAGAATTTAATAGGCACAATTACGGATGGACTCAACGAGATCCTGAGGGATGGTATCATAGAACTTGGGATAGATCTCATCGGTGATAGCCCGGAATGCATCCTTGTCCACATCCTCATGCACCGTCACGCCGTCCTCGGCCTGAAGCTCATCCAGATACCGGGTCTCTCTTTCTGCCACATCGGCCCGCTGAAGATCCCGCGCCTCAGCCGCAGCCTCCTTCAAAATGGTCTGCTGCTCCTCCGTCAGGGATGCAAAGACCTTCTTGCTCATCAACAGGGCAGTGGCGCCATAGAAATGCTCCGTCAGGCTCAGTTCTTTGCACACCTCATAGTAGGCGCTGCTGTAGTAGGCGCAGATGGCATTCTCGGCGGCATCAATGGTCCCCTGCTGCAGGCCGGTATAAACCTCGCCGGAGGCCATATTGGTGACGATGGCGTTCAGAGCACTGAAGGTGGCAGTCTGGATCTGGTTTTCCATGATACGGATTTTCACACCCTTGAGATCAGCAGGCTTGGTGATAGGCTTAGTGGAAAAGACATTGCGGAAACCGTTTTCCATGTAAGTAAGGCCCACCATGCCCTGACTCTCCAGACCATCAAAGAGGCTCTGGCCGATCTCGCCGTCCAGCACCGCATAGGCATGGGCCTTGGAGTCAAAGAGGTAGGGCATGTCCAGCACGGACATTTGAGAATAGAAGTTGCTGATGGGAGCCGTGGAAACCAGCGCCAGATCCAGATTGCCGATCTGAAGGGACTCCATCATCTCCCGCTCCTGCCCCAGCGTGCCGTCCGTGTGTACCTCCACCTGAAGGGTGCCGCCGGACTTCTCGTTTACCAGTTCGGCGAATTTGTCCACGCCAAAGTCAAAGTGGCTGCCATCCGCCAGCACATGGCCGCACTTAAGCACGATTGTGCCGGAGGGAGCGGCATCCCCATTGCCGCTGGTAGCGGGGGAATCGCTCTTCTGTCCGCCGCAGGCGGTGAGTGTGAGTGTCAGCAATCCTGCCAGCATCAGGGAGACAAGTCTTTTTTTCATGGAAACCGTCCTTTCTTCTCTGTCCATACTATATTTAATGTAGTATTTTACGCCTTTTCAAGGATAATGGGATGGGCAAGGGCCGGATCTGCATCTGGATAATCCGCCCGGTAGTGACTGCCCCGGCTTTCCTTCCGCTCCAGCGCTGCCCGGGCGATCAGTCCGCCGACCTCTGCCAGATTTTCCAGCTGTACCAGTTCTCCCAGACACCCAGCCGTTCCGCCGCGGGCGATCTCCGCCTTCAGATCTGCCAGCTCCGTCAGGTACTTTTGAAGTCCGGTCTGGCTGCGGATAATCATCAGGGCTTTGTCCGAGCGCTCCTGCAGGGTCTCCAGCAGGTCTCTGCATTCCCGTCTGGTGCCGGAGGTCAGCTGCTCCAGCCGCCGGGCGATCTCTCTTGCCGACGCCTCTCCAGTTGGGTGAGCCTTCAGCCCCTTTGCATAGGCGGCAGCGCTGCGGCCGGCAATATTGCCGAACACCTGACAGGTAACGGACATGTTGCCCCCCAGCCGGTCGGCTCCGTGGGGGCCGGAGGCCGTCTCTCCTGCCGCATAGAGTCCCGGGAGACTGGCGGCGGCATGTTCGTCGATCAGGACACCGCCATTGAGGGCATGGGCAAAGCAGGCAATCTCCACCGGATCCCGATAGAGGTCGATCCCCCGCTCTTTGTGCCACTGATAGGTAACCTTCCACATGGAGGCAAATACCGGATCCCGCCGAAACAGACTGTCAAAATCCGTTCCGCGGAAATTCAGAAGCATGTTGCCGCCGGCGGTTCCCCGGCCGTAATTATACTCGCTCTGAACCGCAATCTCAATATATCGGGAGAGATCTCTTGTGCTGAATGGGAAATGGGTCTTCTCCCGGATAACAGCCTCCGGCGTCACTTCGGCCGGAAGGTATTTTTCCAGCACAGGCTCCCCTGCTGCGTTTTCGATCTGGGGGTTAGCCTCCCAGAGGTAGTTGCCGAAAAGGTTGATAAATGGTGCCGCCACGCCGATCCCCGCCTGAATGAACTCCATGTTGCTCATCCGGGCGCCGGCCCGCCAGGCCATTGCGTATCCGTCGCCGGTAATGTCCCGAGGATACATATTCCGCCGGAAAAGGCGGCTGGCTCCGCCGGTGGCCAGGACAACGCTGCCGGCATGAACAATCACTGGGGCACCAGCCTCATCCAGTGCGTACACACCGCAGACCTGTCCGTCCTCTTTCAGCAGATCCACCGCCTGCAGACCGCTGAGAACCGTGATGTCCCTTCTGGCCACCTCCTCCCGGAGGGCCCGAAGGATGGGCTTGAAGTGGTTTTCCACCACATGGGAGCGAGGCCGGGTGGAAAAGCAGGCCTGATACACCTTGAAGTGTCCATCCTCTTTGGCAAACACAGTGCCGCCGCTGATCTTCTCCAGATATTGCAGGGCGCTCTCCGCCTGTTCCGCCAGAATCCGGCATAGGGGCAACTGTGCAGTACCCAAGGCGGCCATCTCCATATCCCGGTAGAATTCCTCCGGGCTGTCCTCAGGATCCAGGGCTCCGTCCGGCACATTGAAGGCCCCCACCTCTGCCACACTGTAATAGGTGGCGCCGCTTTTTCCTGCCTCACCCTTGGAGAGGATGGCAGTTTTTGCGCCCTGCTCACAGGCGCTCAGGGCGGCCCGCAGGGCTGCGCCGCCGCCCCCCAGCACCAGTACGTCAAACCTAAGTTCGCTGCTCATACCCACGCTCCGTTCTTACGTAAACAAGGCTGCGTCCATCTCCTTGGGGTTGGACACCAGCACCGGGAAGGGAATCAGATCCAGAATGTCCTTCTGAATGTCAATGCCGGGGGCGTATTCCAGCAGTTCAATGCCCTTGGGGGTCAGGTGGAACACCGCCCGCTCCGTCACATAAGTGACATCCTGTCCCTTTTTCAGAGCTTCCTGACCGTTCAGGGTAATCTGCTCCACCTTTTCCATCAGCTTGTGGTACTTGCCCTCCTGAATGATCTTCAGGCGACCGCCGCCAATCTCAATTTTTGCGCCGCCGGCGGTGAAGGAACCGCAGAACACCAGCTTCGGCGTTTTGTGAGCAATGTCGATGAAGCCGCCGCAGCCGGGGATGATGCCATTGAATTTGCTGACATTCACGTTGCCGTATTGGTCAAACTCACCGAAGCCCAGGAACGTCTGAGTCAGACCGCCGCCCCGATAATAGCGGAACACATCGGTGGAATCAATGATAGCCTCGGGGTTTACATTGGTTCCGAAAATGGCCCGCTCTGCCGGAACGCCGCCGATGGCGCCGTGCTCCGGGAAGAAAATCGTGTCCTTGTCAGAGTTCTCTTCCACTTGGATCATAGGAATATTGATGGGAATGCCTACCCCCAGATTCACCACTGCGGACTGCTTGGTGATCTCCTGAGCCGCCCGGCGGCTGATAACCTTGGCAGCGTCCAGCGGCAGGGGTTCCAGCGCAGAGACGGGAATGCGAATTTCACCGGTGAGGGCCGGGTTCATCCGCCCTCCGCTGGGGGCCTGATTCTCATCCACCACCACCATGTCTACCATGATGCCGGGAATCACTACCTTCTGGGGGTCAATGCTGCCCCGCTTCACCAGACGGCTGACCTGAACGATCACCTTGCCGCCGCTGGCCCGGGCTGCCATGGCCAGTGTCCGAACGCCCAAGGTCATGGGCTCATGCTCCAGGCTGATATTGCCGAATTCATCGGCTGTGGTGCCCCCGAGGATAGCTACGTCAATCTTCGGATTTTTGTAGCAGAGCAT
>QWCE01006137.1_pt1 | contig 10469 bp, 2 predicted proteins | sample 1972531 | NCBI WGS metagenome assembly QWCE01 (sample SAMN09866716, study PRJNA288562) | Human gut metagenome isolate term4_stool, whole genome shotgun sequencing... | reverse complement strand
TCGACAAAGACAAAATGGTCTATGCCGACATCACCAAGAGCATCGGTGGGGACTATGAGATGGAATGGAAAGCCAATGCAGGTATCCGTCTGAGATTCTAAGAGAGGAGAGAGAAGTTAGAAAGAAAATAGAAATAAACTGAAAACATAATATAAAACAGAAAAAGGACTACTTTATGAACTGTATTTTTAAAGGAAGATTAAATGAATAACTTTAAGAAATCAGCAAATCCTATTAAGCGAAGTAGTCCTTTTATTATTGGGTATAAATACACAATTTATTAAAATATTTGGTTAAAATTAAAACAAAAATTTACAATAAAATGAAAAAACACAAATTAATAGTAGAAAATAAAAATTAATAGATGTATTATTATTGTAGAAATAATTAATGGTTAGCATTTATAAAAGGAGAAAAATATGAAAAAGAAGTCAAGACTATTTTGGGCAACAGTAATGGTGGCACTCTGCACATCGGGTTTAAGCTGCTATTCCGGAGAAGTTTTTGCGGAAGAATACACTAAAGGACTCGTGGGAGATTATGATAAGGACCAAAAAACCGTTGGAGATCATGTAGTTAAGAATGGTGAGGATAATTTGACATATGATTTTTCAACACAAGGAGAAACGATTTTTAGATTAAAAAAAAGTAAGTATGGAGTAAACGTTCCAGCCGGCTCAAAAATATATATAAAAGCCAATAAGCTTAAAATATATACTTTGAGAAAGTTAGATCAAATAGGTGGCATTGGAATGCCCGGAGGAGGAACGTTAGATATTGATGGAGATGTTTATATAGAAACTTTGGGAAGTTCTTATATTAATAGTGGAATTAGTGCCAGTAATGGTGGCACCGGTGCCAGTGGAAAATCCGTAATCCGTATTCACGGAGATTTAATTATGCGCAAGGATGACAGCAACGATCCTTGGGGGATTGTGAATAACAAAGAGATTCATGGCGGATACGAAAAGGATGGATATTTCGGATCACGGTGGGCACCTTCCGGTATTTACTTAGGGACTACGGGGGGGAGTACCTTTGATATTGATGGAAAAGTGGATTTAGCAGTAAAAGGAATAGCAGTCACTACAGATCCATACTATGCAACGAAAGGTATGGCAGAGTACGATTTGGCTGTCATAAATATAAATGGGGGTCGGATTGAAACTCCGGTGGATAAAACAGAGGGGTATTATTCATTAGCCAACTTTGGGGGGACTATTAATGTCAATATGAATAGTACTAAGGATGATGCATCTACCCATGACGTAAATATGGTAGGAAATATTATAGCCATGAAAAATCATAAAGGTAGTGGAAATCCCGACTTATATAAATCGGGTCGGATTAATTTAGGGTTATCGACTAATAAATCCAGTTGGCGTGGCGTGGTAGATAATGCAGGAAAAGATTATGCCGGTGAAGTAAATATCTATCTTAAAAATGGGGCACAATGGATATATGAGGCAACCGGTATGGTTGATGGGCTTCAGGCACAGAATATGCCAGAATATAGTGCACCTCATTATTCCGTTTATGATGGGATTAGCCATATAAACCAGTTGTCGGGAGGGAGAACTGAACAGGAGAGAGGCTATGTTTTTGTTAAAGATGAAGCAGACTTAGCTATTCAGACCTATAAAGGGTATACAGAATTTATTTACAATCATAAAGAGGATGGCAGTGATACAGGGAAATATATAGGAGGGAACGTGCGAGTGCAGAAAGCGTTGCCCGGTGCTTCCATTATGATGATGACTTCAAATACCGGAATAGATATGGGTAATAAGGATGCGGTCCGCAAAGCATTGAATGGTCTGGCCGGGAAATTATACTATGCGAATTCAGTACAAGGAGAGAAAAATTTAAAGGGAACAGCTAGAATTGCGTCAGGTTTAACTGCGGGAGCAGCATCTTTGGAGATTGGCAATATTACTTATAAAAGTACAGATGGACAAGGTCAGGTTGTTGAGAACCCGAATCCGAATCCGAATCCCAATCCCAATCCGAATCCGAATCCGAATCCCAATCCCAATCCCAATCCCAATCCCAATCCCAATCCACAGATAGAAGATACATCTTTAATTATGAGAGGAGTACAACATGGGATTGTTTCTTTAGCTGCTAATTGGAAACATATGATTGCAAATGATTTTTATCGTGGTGACGAACTGTTTCGTGGTGCGGAAATCGGACCATGGGCAAGAGTATATGGAGGAGATAATTCATATAAAAAAGCAACTACAAATATAAATGGCTCTTTTTGGGGAGCTGAATTTGGCTACGATACAGATTTTAAGGATTGGGTAGTTGGAACAAGTGTTCAATATTATGATGGGAAAGGAACGTACTTGAGCACAGATAAAAATGAATATAGTTTTTATTCGTTTAATGTTTATGGCATTAAAAAATTTAAAAACAATGCACAGCTGGATGTGATTGTCAAGGTCGGGAATCTATCCAATAAAATATATGCCTACAATGAAATGGGGCAAAAGATTGAATCTGATTACGACACAATGGGCTATGCTTTGAATACAAAATACTCCGTAGCATTTGAAAAGGACCAGGGAAAGTACATCAGACCTCAAATACAACTCCTTTTGACAAACGTCCGAGATGTTGATTTTACAGGACAGTTGGGCGATATGGTTATGGATGTAAAGCAGGGGTCATTTAATAGTTTGACCGGAATTGCCGGTATAGAATTTGGAAAACGGAGTCCGAGCGGAGTGATTTATGCACGTCTTGATTTAGCACATGATTTTGCAGGAGATGTGGATGTGACTTACTCGGCGCCTGATGGTGGTATCAAGACAATGAAAAGTAATCTGGATGATACGTGGTTACGGGTTGTTGTAGGTGGTGATTATAAAGTTAATGACCGGGTGGCAGTTGGCATTGATTTAAACAGGACTTTTAATGGTGACTATAAACAAAAGTGGCAGGCTAATGCGAAGATCCAGTACAGATTTTAATGAGTTATGATTGTTTATACTGGTATGGAGGAATAACATACAGCAGTTTGTTGTTCCTCTGTATCCTTTTATCCTATTTTAGTAAAAAGTCTAAAAGGTGGAGCATATGAGAAAGATTACAAAACAGATAAAGATTTCAGGTATTGCATTAGCATGTTTATGTGTAGGCCATATCACTGGGTATGCAGAAGGGGTGCCGGTTTTTTATATGGAACCGGTTATAGTTACCGCAAATCGCACGTTACAGACTTTAACAGAAGCAAAAGCTGATGTAAGTGTAATTACGAGAAAAGAAATTGAAAAAAACCATATTACAAATCCGGAGCAGGCATTGCGCAGATTGCCGGGAATACAATTTCTTAATTATGGGTATAATGGGCGAAATGCAAATGTCAGCAGGCTTCGTCTTAATGGCAGTGCAAACATAGTAGTTTTAGTTGATGGTGTAAAAGTTAATGATTTCCGTGGAGATGGAGAAAACGGAAGTTTTTTTGCATCTCAAATTAATGGAATGGATAATATTGAACAAATTGATGTATTGCGTGGTGCAGCAGGAATGCAGTATGGGAGTGGTGCACAAGGCGGTGTCATTAATATTATTACCAGAGAAATTACAGACAATAAAACCAGCTTAGATTTTTCTGGAGGAAAATTCGGCAAAAAAAAGATGAGCATTCACAACCAGGGGAAGAGTGGTAAAACGAGGTATAGTACATATTATGTAAAGAATAAAACGGGAGATATGGTAGATGGCGGCGGACAAACTGTAAAAGGAAATAATTCGGTGAGAAGTTATGGTGTGAAAATACAGCGTGACTTCTCAGCGGCAAATAATATTTCTATCGCTTATGATGATTTTTATACCCACTATGCTGGATATGATCCGATCTATACGACTCCTTATATGGGACATTTTAGACAAGAAAGTATGACTTTTAAGCATGCTGCGAAGTTTAAAGAGAGGTGGAAACACCGTTTTACATATCGCCATAACAAAGAAACGAACCACTATGTACAAACTGCATCTACAGGGGATTTTGTTCCACCTTGGAGCTATACATATGATATTTTTAATGAGCAGTTATCTTATGTATCTAATAAACATACGTTTGTTTTCGGCATTGATTATAATAGGGGCAAAGACAATTTATTAACCAAGGTGAGAGTGTTTGACGGAAAGAAAGTGCTATATGAAAAAAATGTACATCGCAAGATGGAAAACTTTTCGATTTTTGCACAGGAAGATTGGCGTATTACAGATGAATGGTTATTATCTCTGGGAGTAAGACATGATCGACCGTATGGGGATGATTATGTAGAGAAAATGGAACCGTATACTTCATATAGCTACAAAATAGGCTATGATTTTACACCAAAAGATTCTATCTATGCTTCATATAATGATTTTTATATATTCCCCAGTATGGCCCAGAAGTTTAATCCAAGGTTTGGGAACGCACATTTGGAGCCGGGGTATGGGCATACAAATTCTGTTGGATATAATCGTAAGTTTAGCAATAATCATATTCTCATGTTTAATTGGTTTCGTACAAAGAGTGAAAAATATATCGGCTATGTGCCAACAGGACCTGATTATTGGGATGGAAAATATGAAAATATTTCAAATGCCTTAAGCCGTGGTTGGAATTTGCAATGGCAAAACCAATGGAACGATCATTGGGCCAGCCGTTTAGGGTTTTCACACATATATATATATGCTGAAGGGGACACAATCACAAGAGGATATTATCCGAAAAATATGCTTACGTTTGCTTTAAATTACTCAAATAAAAAATGGAACGTAGGCTTGGATGGCTTTTATTTTGACAGATATATAAATCCGGAAGAACCTAATGAAGGCGGATGGCCGGATAGAAAATTCAGTGTCTGGAATATGAATGCAACGTATGAAGCAAATAAAAATACGGCGATTTATATAAATGTAGATAATATATTTAATAAACTATGGGCGGAACATACGCATGTAATTTGGGGCGGTGGACCCAGAGCTTGGTATTCACAACCGGGGAGGTGTATAAGTTTTGGTGTCAAGTACACATTTTAAACGAGAATGCATTTTATAGTATTGCGTAATGGGAGGAGTTAGCCATGAAAATTTCAAAAGGTTTGTATTATTCCGTAATGATTCAATTGCTCATCGGTTCAGGATTATCAATACCGGTGACCGCAGCAGATTTTACATTGCCGATTACAGGAGGGGCAGATGAAGCTTATGCAGGGATTCGAACGGGGAATGAATATATTTTTAATGAAGATACTACGATTACAGTAAAACAAGGCGATGCAGTTTCTTTTGTTGATGCTACAGGTGGAGTAAAAAATTACAAAATTTTAAATCCTGAGAAAATACTTACTTTGAATGCAAAAGAGACAGAAGAATCAAAAGATGGGAAGAAACATAGATTACAAGCTGTAATGCTAAGTGGCAATAATCTTACCATCACAGCTAAAAGGATTAATTTGAATGCAACTTCTTCAGAACAGACACGGACTGAAGCGGTAAACATTGGTAGCGGAAATTTAACACTCAATGGGGATGTACATCTCCAATCCATTAATGCGGGGGAAGTAGCAATAGGTATTCATGGATCAGGAGGGAAGGTAACGATTAATGGTAATTTTACGGCCGGAGACGAAACAAATGTAGGAGTCGACGGACAGGGAGGTGGCTTTGGTTACTATGGAGCTGCTGCTTTATATTCTCATACGGGCGGACAGATTGTTGTTAATGGGGATGTAATGATTCATGGAAACAGTAATGGTCTTTTTGTCAATATGGGAAATGGAACCGGAACTATTGATATCAATGGAGGCGGAACGGTTCTGGTTGACAAAGAGAATGAAAATGGATATGCGGCTCTTCGTTCAGAGTGTGGCGTTATTAATATGAATGTCACGAAAGATGCATATGGGAAAGTAACGGGTTCCGGTGATAGGGATGTAACGATTAGAGGGAATGTAGCAGTTACTACCGGGGCCATACATCCAAATGACCGTGGAATACATACCATAATCAATTTGGGACTGGGAAATTCCAAATCTTCTTTAAAAGGTGTTATTTATAATGCTTTTAATAGAAATGGATCTTATAATCCTGATGCGCCTAATGGCAAAGATGTACTGTTTTATGGGCAAAGTAATTTGTGGTTAAAAAATGGGGCCGTTTGGTATAACGAAGAATATGGTGATGTTGGAGGGAGTTGGGCTGGTAACAGTTTTAAAGGAAGTATAGTCAGCCGTCTGGAAGGTGGTAGTAATGCGGAAGAGTCCGGAATTATTTTCCAAAATGAAAAACATCCGATTACTGTCTATAAATATAGTGGACATACCAAATTGTTTTACAGTCATGATGAAAATAAACCCACTGTTGTTACCGGAGGGGACTTTATTATTGAATCGGCAGAGAAAGATTCAGGGATTTCCCTTTTTACAGATCAAAAGGGGTTAAAGGTAAAATCTTCCGACATAAATGACCAGAAACTTGTCAAGGATACATTATCTGCTTTAGCACAAAAATTAGTCTATCAGTTTTATGCAAAAGGTGAAAATAATTTAAAGGGAAAAGTAGGCATAACAGAAGGTCTTACTGCGTCTTCTGCTACTATGAGACTTGAAGATATCACTTTTGATAAAACGACAGGACGTGGTTCTTTAGGAGAACTCAAGGTAAAAACAAAATTTAGCACTACACTGACAGGAAATATGGGAACAGATGCAGAGTATGTAGATGCCGGAGTATTATCTGAAAATAATAAAGCTGTTTTTATAGCACCGGTAACTATAAACACCAATAATGTTCCCGCTATACAACCTAAAAAAGGTGAGGAATTAGTTATTGACTTTAAAACAAATGAACTGGATATCAATACTGCGGCAGAAAATAATGAACAGTACGGTATTGTTGTTAATGAATCTGAATTACAACCTATAAATTCCGGTGGCATTAAGATAAATGGCAAAGGGAAAGTGATAGGTATTGCTGCTTTATCTCCGGAGGATCATAATGGTAAATCATCGGGGATTTGGCTTAGCGATATAAAAGGGAATATCCTCATCGATACCTCTCATATAGGGATTTTGAGCAAAGGATATGTTTCGAAACCAACTTCTTGGGGCACGTCAGATACAGGTTCAAGAGTCGTTTTGTCTTTGAAAGATAAAGAACTTGTCATTACCAATGCAGAGAAAAGTAATGCTGATTTTGTGGGAATAAAATCAGAAGATAAAGGCGTAATAAATCTTACCGGTCATGTAGTGGTAGATAGTGGTACCGGGAAAGCAGTCGCAGCCTTGGGGGAGGATAGCGAGATTGATATTTCAAAAGGGGCTAAGCTGCAATGTACAGGGGACGTACTTGTTGAGGCATCAGATGGAGGCAGTGTCGCATTAAAGCCGGGTGATGGAGAAGACAGATCGCTTTATCTTCTGGCAGGAGAAGGTAAGACAGCTGTAAAAGCGGAAACGGGAAGGATTACTATCGGCACAAAAACAGGAATAACAAAGATATTAGGAAATGTTGTTATCGGCGATTTATATTCTACGATAAACTTGGGGAATGGGTCTCTTTTTGATGGCGACTTGATTTACAAAGGTACAAAAGAAACACCTGATTTTAAGATGTACCTAGGTGATAACTCAATTTGGGAGCGTAAAGGAAATGTAGAAAAAGATTTAGTCATTAATAATTTAGAGATTGAAAACCACGGGAAAAATGATTTATCGAAATCGTCTAAAATTAACCAGACAGAAGGAACAAATTTAATAATCAATAAGCTGAAAAGTTCTATTTATGGTACATTACAAGTACTTTATACACCGGATACGAATGATTCCACGGTGATAAAGGGAGGAAATGTTATCGTTAATGATGATAGCTTGAACGCAGGAACAGAAATTTTACTTACTGCAGACGGTGCTCAATTAAATGGGAATAGAGATGAGTATGATAAGGTGCTGAAAGAGTTGGCACATAAATTGATTTATCAAAAAAATGATGATGCATTGCTTGGTAAAGTCAGTATTGCAGAGAGTATGCAGAATTCAGGTAATCTTTTGACGTACGGATATGTTTCTTTTGATGAAAAAGGCGTGGGGCAGTATTTACCACAGGATATAGCGTATTTTACTAATACGTTAACAGCGGAAGAAGATAAAGACAAGATTTATAAAGAGCATGGTGTCCGTATAAGTGATGCATTATATTCAATCACTAAAGACACAACGATTGACGTAAAAGATGATTCTGCTATCAGAATTGAACAGGAGAAATCGATACGTTTTGATGGTGGAAACTGTGAACTGAATCTGTCTGGAAAAAATAATATAATTAAGTTTGGCGAAGAAGGCAATGATGCAGATTTAGATTTTGTAAACTTGAGAAACATTAATATTTTTAATAAAGATGATAGAGCTACTGTCGGGTTATATATTAAAAAATCGGGAGTTTCATTAAAATCTGATACAGAGATAAACATGAATTTGACAAAAGAAATCTCTAAGAAAGGGACTTATGTGCCAATTTATGTGGGAGAAGGTGGAAAATTAGAAACAGGTTCTTGGTCAAAGGATAATGTAAAATTTAATATCCATTTATCTAACGGTGCTGCAATTGTTTCTGATACTTCCGGCAAAATTACTTTACGAAACGATAATAACGAAATTGTAGCAGAAAAAGGATTTTTATTCCAAGCCAAAAATAAAACAACCGGAGAATTTGCGATCAAAGGTCGGAAGTTACTGGGGGATATAGATTTAAGGGATACAAGTGAAGATGAAGAAACAAGTAATGAGATTTCAATATCTAGGAATAATGGTGTTTGGTCCGGCGGAATTTTAAATGATGAAAAATCCAACGGGAAAATAACTGTCAGTTTAGGGGCACCACAGAATGGGAGTGAAATGCAGGCTCTTTGGGTTAATGAATTCCAAAATGCTGAATTGGCAAGAGATCAATATGTGGATGAACTAGATGGGAGCATGATGAGCGGGCCGTATATAGGTGCAGTTTACATGAAAGATACCCATAAGTTGACGATAAACCAGATGTGGTTTAATACAAGATTTTATTACGAGCATGATAAAACAGATCCGACAAAACTTTCAGGTGGAGATGTAGTTATTAATGATGTAAGAGGTGCACAAGCTAAAATTTATGTTCGTACTGATGCAGAATCTATTGACCTCCAGAATGAAACATTAGTAAATAGTGTGTTAAATGCTCTTGCTAATAAAATTTATTATAGCGGATATATAAATGGAGATAAAAAGTTATCAGGTGTAGTAGAAATTGCAGAAGGACTTACCTCTCCATCTGTTTTTAGATATGCCGGAATGAAGTTTAAAGAAACTGATGGGCAAGGCTATTTTGAAGGTACTTCATTTACTCCGAAGCAGATAGGAACAGAGTTTACAACACCTATTTCAGGAGCGAGAGAAGAAGTTTATGTTAAAGCCGGAGTTTTGGAAGAAGATAGGGCAACAGGCTACTATTTATTTAATGAAGATTCGCGTATTGTTGCAAATACCGATGTTCCTGCGGATGCGTTAATTAAGAGCTCTTCTAATGAAAAAATTAGCAAATATGCACCAGTATATATAAATATGAATGGTAAAAAACTGTCGTTGCAAAATGTTGATGATACGAAAGATGAAAAAATGGGTATTTTTGCAGATAATAGCAGCATTCATATTGATAATGCTAAAGAAATCAATATAGATGTTGAAAATAAAGGTGGGTGTGCAACGGGTATATTGGCGAATGGTGTTAATGGTAAACTATTAGTGGAAAGTTCAATGAATATTAATACTAATGGAAGTGGGATTACTGCAGATGGTGGAGATGTAACCATAAAAGGAGCTGTTACCATTAAGGGTAAGACTGGAATTAAAGTAAAGAATAAAGGAACGGTGAACCTGGAACATGTAGCAGCAATAACAGCAGAAGATACAGCTATAGATGCAGAGGAAAACTCAGAGATAAAGGTTGTAACAGAAGGAGGTAATATTACCGGAAAAATCACAGGGAAAGGGTATATAGACCTTGCCTTGAGGAGGAAAGCTATTTGGAAAAATACAGGAGAAAGCCGACTGACAATTCTTAGTGGAAACGGGATTGTAGACATGACACAAACAGGGGCAGGAAAAACAGAAATAGAAACCTATAACGGAAATACTACTGTCATCTACAAACACGACAAAACAAATCCGAAAAATATGATTGGCGGAGACTTTATCATCAACAAAGCAGAAAAAGACTCTATGATTACCCTCCGTACAGACAACAGCGGACTGAATACGGAATCCGGCAAAGCGAAAGATAAGAACCTTGTGAATGAAACACTGAACGCCCTTGCCAATAAACTCTACTACACTGCCTATAAAGACGGAGAAAAGAATTTAACAGGCAAGGTAGAAATAGCAGAAGGACTGACCGCACAAAGTGCATCCAAACGCTTAGAAAAGATGACCTTT
>QWCE01006136.1_pt1 | contig 10470 bp, 9 predicted proteins | sample 1972531 | NCBI WGS metagenome assembly QWCE01 (sample SAMN09866716, study PRJNA288562) | Human gut metagenome isolate term4_stool, whole genome shotgun sequencing... | reverse complement strand
GCTTAATTTTTGGGGAAATTTATGAAATTTGAATTATTTGATGTTTATCTGGTTGATTTTAAAAATAATATAGGTGGAGAATTACAAGGGAAACATTATTCTGTAATTTTGTCTAATTTTTCCTATGCGGATAAAACTATTTTAGTTGCACCAATTACAAGTAAAAAATCAGGTAAAAAATATCGTGGTGGATTTACAATAAATTGTAGAGATTATCAGCAAGACCCAAGTTATGAAAAAGCTTTTGTAAGGGTTAATAAATTAAGAGAAGTTTCAACAGAAAGATTTTTAGGGAATAGAATTTACAAGTTAAATGATGTTGACATTAATAAGTTAATAAATTCATTTAAGAATGTTTTTAAATTTATATAATTTGAGTTAAAGCACACTAACTGTTAAAGGGTAGATGTGCTTTTTTGATGGAAATTATCGCGAGTTAATATTGTAAAATCACAGAAAAATTCACAGGACTAAATATTTTGCAGGGAGCTCATATAATTTTAAATTCTCAATCATCCTTTAAAAATTGAAAAAATTTTTTAAACTTTGTTATAATAATATTAGTATTGGAGGAATTATGAGCATACTTTTAAAAAATATTTCATATTTAGATATAGAAGAAGAAAAAATTGTCGACAAGGCAGATATTTTTATAGAAGAAAATAAAATAAAAAAAATTGGAAAAAATTTAGATCTATCAGCAGATGAAGTTCTTGATGGAGAAAATAAACTTCTCACACCAGGTTTTGTAAATGCCCACACTCATCTTGGTATGTCCTATTTTAGAAACTATGCCGATGATTTGGCACTTATGGACTGGCTTGAAAATGAAATTTGGCCAATAGAAGCAAAATTAAATGCAGAAGACATTTATTGGTCTTCAATGCTTTCTATTATTGAAAATATAAAATCAGGAGTCACATCTTTTTGCGATATGTATTACGAAATGGATAGAGTTGGCGATGCAGCAATAGAAGCTGGAATTCGTGGAGTCTTAACTCGTGGCATGACAGATGTGGATGGCAAGGGAGAAGAAAAGTTACAAGAATTTGATGATCTTTACAATAATTATCACGAAAAGTGTAATGGCAGAATAAAAGTTGTGCCTGCACCTCACGCAATTTATACTTGTTCCACAGAATTTTTAAAAGAAATTGCAAAAAGATCTCTAGAAAAATATGACAGCTTAATTCACATTCACTTGTCAGAAACTCTTACAGAAGTTGAAAATTCTAAAAAAGAATATGGCATGACACCAATTGAATATGTAAATTCATTGGGCCTTCTTGATAGCCAAATAATTGCAGCTCACTGCGTTCACATTACTGACGAGGAAATTGAACTTGTAAAGGATAAAAAATTCTTCCCAGTTTACAATCCATCATCAAACTTAAAACTTGCCAGTGGATTTACTCCAGTGGACAAACTTTTAAAAAATAATATCACTATGGCACTGGGAACTGATGGCGATTCATCAAATAACAATCAAGATTTTGTAGAAGAAATGCACATTGGCGGCATTGTCAATAAGGCTGTTACTATGAATGAAAAAGCTGTTCCTGCAATAGAAATTTTAAAGATGGCAACTATTAATGGGGCAAAGGCACTTGGATTTGAAAAGCTTGGCTTAGTAAAAGAAAATTATCTTGCCGACCTTACAATTTTTGATTTAAACTCAAATTCCTTTACACCGAGAAATAATCTCATCTCTGCACTTGTGTATTCTGCAAATTCATCTGATGTGGAATCAGTAATTTGCGATGGTAAATTTATAATGAAAAATAGAAAAATTGTAAATATTGATGAAGAAAAAATTAGGAATCTAGTAAATGAGAGATGGGAAGATATAAAAACAAGGGGAGAAAATTAAAATGGATGATAAAAAAATAGTTTATTCAGGGATTCAACCTTCAGGTTCCCTCACTATTGGAAATTATATTGGAGCTTTAAAAAATTTTATTGGACTTCAAGATGACTACAACTGCTTATACTGCATTGTAGATATGCACGCAATAACTGCACCACAAGAACCAAAAGACTTGAGAAAAAATACTTTAGATGTCCTTGCTCTTTATATAGCAGCAGGTCTTGATCCTAAGAAGTCTATAATTTATATTCAATCTCACGTGCCACAACACGCAGAACTTGGTTGGGTACTTAACACAATGACTGGACTTGGACAACTTCAAAGAATGACACAATTTAAAGATAAGTCCAAAAAATATTCTGATGTCCAAGCTGGAATCTTAAACTATCCTGTTCTTATGGCTGCCGATATTTTGCTATATGGAACTTCTTATGTGCCTGTTGGAGAAGATCAAAAGCAACACATTGAACTTACAAGGGATTTGGCACAAAGATTTAATTCAAGATATTCAGAAACTTTTACTATTCCAGAAATTATGACTCCAAAAGTTGGAGCAAGAATCATGTCTTTAAAAGATCCAAGCTCTAAAATGTCTAAGTCTGATTCAAATAAAGATTCCTTTATCTTAATTTTGGACTCAGAAGACGACACAAGAAAGAAAATAAAAAGAGCAGTGACAGATTCAACTGGAGAATTTAGATATTCTGATGAACAAGCTGGTTTAAAGAATTTAATAAATATCCACTCATCTTTTTCTGGCATGAGCCCTGAAGAAATTGTCAAGAAATACGAAAATCTTGGCTATGGAGAATTTAAAGAAGACCTTGGAGAAGTTGTAGTTGAAGGATTAAGACCACTTAGAGAGAGATTTAAAGAAATAAGATCTGACAAGGCATATCTTGAATCAGTTTACAAAGAAGGAGCAGAAAAAGCATCTTATCTTGCAAATAAAACTCTAAGAAAAGTTTATAAAAAAGTTGGTTTTATCCCTAGATAATCGAATTCTTATTGATTTCAAAGATTTTTTGTGGTATCTTTTATATTAAGTTGGAGGTGGCTTATGAATAAAATAATAATTGTAGTAGCGATTGGCTTAATAGGTTCAGGAGTCTTAGATAGATCTAATGCAAATGAAGCTGCATCTATTGGAATTATCGGTGGGGCAGACGGTCCGACACAAATTTATACTGAAAAGAAAGAAAACAATGACAAAGATAAAGGTATAGTAATTATTGGTGGAGCAGACGGTCCAACACAGATTTATACTGAATCAAAATAAAAACAAGCAATAAAAAAGAGGATTGTAAAAATTTATATTTAGAGAGAGATCATTTGCTGAGAGGTCTTTATAAACTTTACAATTGTAGCTTTTTTGCTTCTTTGGTGAAAATAGTAGTCAAAGACGACTTATCTCGTTAAAGATTATAGAGAGTTTATTGAAAAATAAAAATTAAGGTGGTACCGCGTCTTTCGTCCTTAGGGATGGAGGACGCTTTTTTATTTTTAATTTTATAAATTGTAAATATTTAAAAAAGATAAATTTAGGAGGAAAAATGAAAGAGTTAAACAAAACTTATGATCCAAAGGATTTTGAAGAAAAAATCTATGACTATTGGATGGAAAATAATTATTTTAAGGCAGAGGTGGACGAAAACAAGAAGCCTTATTCTATAGTAATGCCACCTCCAAATGTAACAGGCAACCTTCACATGGGTCACGCACTAAACAACACAATCCAAGACGTTTTAATTAGGACAAAGAGAATGCAAGGTTACTCTGCCCTTTGGCTTCCAGGAACAGACCACGCTTCTATTTCCACAGAAGCAAAGGTTGTAGAAAAATTAAGAAATGAAGGCATAGACAAAGAAGACATTGGAAGGGAAAAATTCCTAGAAAAAGCTTGGGATTGGACTCACGAATATGGTGGAAACATTGTAAATCAACTTAAAAAACTTGGAATTTCTTGTGACTGGTCAAGACAAAGTTTTACCCTTGATGATAATTTATCCAACGCAGTGGAAGAAGTTTTTATCGAACTTTATGAAAAGGGACTAATTTATCGTGGAAACAGAATCATTAATTGGTGTCCATCTTGTGAAACTTCAATTTCTGATGCAGAAGTAGAACACGTTGAAAGTGACGGAAATATCTGGTACTTTAAATATCCTTTTGCAGATAGAGAAGGTGGAATTGAGATTGCAACAACAAGACCAGAAACAATCCCAGGAGACCTTGCCATTGCAGTAAATCCTGAAGATGAAAGATACACTGATTTAGTTGGCGAATATGTAATGATCCCAGTAATGGACAACAAAAAAATTCCTATTATTGCTGATGAATATGTAGAAATGGACTTTGGCTCTGGTGCAGTAAAAATCACTCCATCACATGACCCTAATGACTTTGAAGTTGGAGCACGTCACGATCTTGGTCAAAACATAGTAATTGATGGCAAGGGATATTTAAATGAAAATGCTGGAGCTTATGCAGGCATGGAAAGATATGAAGCAAGAAAAAAAATCATAGAAGATTTTGAAAAACTTGGCTTCTACATTGGCAAAAAACACCATCACAATGCCGTTGGTCACTGCGAAAGATGCCACACAGTTATTGAACCACTAATTTCAAAACAATGGTTTGTAAAAATGGCACCTCTTGCAAAGCCAGCTCTTGAAGAATACAGAAAGGGAAATTTAAATATTGTCCCAGAAAGATTTGGTAAAATTTATGAAAATTGGCTAGAAAATATTCGTGACTGGAATATTTCTAGACAACTTTGGTGGGGACACAGACTTCCAGTTTGGTATTCTGATTCTGATGATGAAATTGTAATATCAAGAGAAGATCCATCAAACACTCCTGGACACGAAAATAAAACTTTTACACAAGATCAAGATACTTTAGACACTTGGTTTTCATCAGCTCTTTGGCCTTTCTCAACATTAGGTTGGCCAGAAAAAACTCCTGAATATGAATATTTTTATCCAACAAATGTGCTTGTAACTGGTTATGACATAATTTTCTTCTGGGTAATTAGAATGGTATTTTCTGCCCTAGAACAAACTGGCAAACTTCCTTTTAAAGATGTATTTTTAAATGGACTTGTAAGAGATGACCAAGGTAGAAAGATGTCAAAATCTCTTGGAAATGGAATCGACCCACTTGACATAATTAGAGATTATGGTGCTGACGCCCTTAGATTTACTCTTGTAACTGGAAATACACCAGGTAATGACATGAGATTTTATATTAAGAGAGTAGAAGCAAATAGAAACTTTGCCAACAAACTTTGGAATGCAACAAGATTTCTAATGATGAATATGTCTGATGAAATTAAGGATTCAAAATTTGATTTAGAAAAACTTCACTACCAAGACAAGTGGATAATTTCAAAATTACAAAAAGTTATAAAATCAATTACAGAAAAAATCGACAAATATGAAATTGGACTTGCAGCAGATGCAATCTACGACTTCATCTGGTCTGACTTCTGTGACTGGTATATTGAAATTGTTAAACCAGTTTTATATTCAGATAATCTAGAAGAAAAAACTAATACAGTAAAAGTTCTTCTTTATGTATTAGAAAACATCTTAAAACTTCTTCATCCATTTATGCCATACATCACAGAAGAAATTTGGCAAGCTCTTCCTAATAGAGATAAAGCCTTAATTATTTCATCTTGGCCAGAATACAAGGAAGAATTTGTATTTGAAAAAGAAGAAAAAGCAACTGAATACATTGAAAATGCAATTCGTGAAATTAGAAATGCAAGAAGTGAAATGAATATAGAAAACTCAAAGAAATCCAACACTCTTGTCTACACTAAGGATGCTGAAGTTAAGGAAATCTTTGAAGAAATGAAGGGACTTTTATTAAATCTTGGATATTCAAATTCTGTTGAAATAACAGATGATGAATCAAAGAAAAATTCTGAAAATATAGCAATTGTTCTCGACAAAGCAGAAATTCAACTTCCACTAAAAGAACTTGTGGATTTTGAAAAAGAATTAAAGAGACTTCAAAAGGACAAGAAGGATGCAGAAGCTGAACTAAAAAGAGCCAAGGGCAAACTTTCTAATGAAGGATTCGTTTCAAAAGCTCCAGCTAAATTAATTGAAGAAGAAAAAGAAAAAGTTACAAAATACGAAGAAATTTTAAAAACTGTAGAAGCGCAAATTGCAAAGGTAGAAAAAAATCTATGACATACGAAGAAATTGTAGCAAACATTGAGCAAAGAATTGGGAAATTTAAGTCCAAGGGCAATGTGAGAATCAAAAAATTCCTAGAAAATATTGATTCCCCTCACAAAAAATTAAAGGTGATTCACATTGCAGGGACTAATGGCAAAGGCTCAACTGTTAACTTTATAAAAGACATCTTAAAAGAAGATTATAAGGTGGGGTCCTTTGTTTCTCCCCACCTAATAACTTATTGTGATAGGATAAAAATTGGCGATAGAGAAATTTCTCAAGCTGACTTTGCAGAAATCGGTGAGTTTATAATTGAAAAGGAAAGAGATATCCTAGAAGAATATGGAGAATTAAATCTCTTTGAATTTTTAACTATTATGGCAATAATTTACTTTGAAAGAGAAAAGGTGGACCTTGCAATCCTAGAGGTGGGAATGGGTGGACGTGCTGACTCCACAAATATTTTCACAAGTCGCGAAAAATTAATTTCCATTATCACATCTATTTCTATGGATCACATGGAATATCTTGGTAATACAATAGAAGAAATTGCAGATGCCAAGGCAGGTATTATCCAAGAAGATGGACTTGTAGTAACGACAAATAAAGATGAAAAAATACTTGGAGTTATAAATAAAGAAGCAAGAGAAAAATCTGCAGAAATTTTTTATACAAAAGATCTTGAAAGTGAAATAATAAAATCTGACTTAAAGGGAATTGACTTTAAAGTAAAATTAGATGGAAAAGAAGAGGAATTTCATCTCACACAAATTGGAGACTACCAAGCTGAAAATGCCCTTGGAGCAATTTATGCCCTTTATATTTTAAATAAGAGGGGAATTTTAAATATTTCTCTTGATGATATAAAGGCTAGGATAAAAAATTCAACTTGGGCAGGCAGAATGGAAATTGTATCGAGAGATCCACTTATTATCCTAGATGGAGCTCACAATTTTGACGGGATAAAAAAACTAGTAGAGTCTATAAATAACTTTAAGTTCAAAAAACTTTACCTAATCATGTCAATTTTATCAGACAAAGAACACAAGAAGATGCTTGAAGAAATTTCACTTTACACTGATGAAGTTGTATTTGTAAATTTAGACTATAAGAGGGGAACAAGCCCAGAAGAATTAAAAAAAGAAGCAGCTACCTATGGACTTAGAGCTGAAGTTATGAAGTTAGAAGATGCAATAGATTCTTATAACGAAAAATATTCTGACGGCGACTTAATATTAATAACAGGATCCCTTTACTTTGTCAGTGAAGCAAGATCAAAGATTTTAAATTACGATTATAGTATTTAAATAAAATAAATAAAAAAAATTATTAAAAAAATAAGACCATGGATTTTAATTTCCATGGTCTTTTAAAGTTAAATTAAATTATTTTGCTTCTTTAGCAGTTTCTTTAACTTCTTCTTTTGCTTCTTTAACGTCTTTTTTCATTTCTTCTTTAGCGTCTTTCTTAACTTCTTCTATTTTAGCATCAGCTTTGAAACCAATTTTTTCTCCGGCTTCAACTAGAGCTTTAAGTTCGTTTTCAAATTGTTCAGCTGTAGCTTTTTCATCATTTAGTAGTGATTTTGCAGCTGCAACTGCGTTTTCGTAGTTAGTTTTAACTTCGTCAGTAGCTTTTTTGTATTCTTCAGAAGCACGAACTTCTTTTTCTTTAGCTAATTCTTTGTTAATAGCTTCTTTTACTTCTTCAACTTTAGGAGCAACTTTTTCTTCCTTAGTTTCTTCTTTAGCTTCTTTTACAGAAGTTAAAAGAACAGTATCAGTAGCTTTGTCATATCCAACTCCAAATCCAAGTTCTTTTCCAAGATCTCTTAATTTGTAGTAGTTAAGGTCATCAATTTTGTATGCAGTAGCAGTAAGATCTTTATCTCCAACCATTACCTTATCATTTGTAAGCATTCCCTTAGACATAGCCTTAACTTCTTTTTGGTCAGATTCTACAACTTTGTAGTCAGCACCCTTAGTTAAAGTAACCATTGCATCTTTGTATTCAACGCCAAATTTAGCTTTTGAATCTTTAAGAACTGCAGCTAAATCTCTAAGTTTGAAGTAGTTGTATCCGTCAATATTGTATCCGTAGATAACAACATCTTTGCCGTCAAGTTTAACTTTTTGATTAGTAGCTTTAACGTCAATAGTCTTAACTTCTTTTTTTACTTCTTCCTTAACTTCTTTAGCTTCTTCTTTTACTTCTTTAGCGTCTTTCTTAACTTCTTCAGCTTTTTCTTTAGCTTCTTCTTTAGCTTCAGTCATTTTTTCTGCAGCTTTTTCTTCAACTTTTTTGCCAGTTTCTTTAGTTTCTTCTAGCTTTTTGTTGCCTTCTTCAACCATTTTTTCCATCTTAGTTGGTTCTTTAACGTCTTTAACAGTTTCAGTAACTTCAGCGAAAACTGGGCTTGCAGTAGATAAAAGCATAACTCCTGCTAGTGATAGTGATGTTAATTTTTTGTTCATATTTTTTGTCCTCCTAAAATATAATTTAACTTAATTATACAGAATTTCATCAAGAAATCAATTAAAAGGCTAAAATGAGTGACTTAATTTGGAATTCTTAATATTTCTGTAACATTACTTATTAAAATATGCGTAAACAAATCCTCCACTTGCATCAACAGCGATAAGTCCTGACTTTGTGTAATAATTATAAGTTCCTGCTTCAGGAAGAACTTGTTGATTAGCATTTAATTCATTTTCCTTTAAAAACCTGTCCTTGTTGCCAACTATGTCCATAAATTCACGAGCGACTTTTCTTGATTCCTCTTCACTTAAATGTTTTTCCAAGAAAGGATATTTTTCATTTGGAAAGTAGTCAAACTTAAAGGACTTTAAATTATTTTTGCTGTCAAACAAAAATCTCATAGATAAATTTTTCTTTTCATAATCCTTTAAATATAATTCATAAACTTTTCCATCTTCTACTTCTTCAACCTTCATCACACCATCTTTTAGATATCCAGCAAGATCAGTAGCTTTTCTAATCTTGTTAATAGTTTGAAGATCCTTTGAATCCTTAACAAAATCTACATCACGAGTCCCATCAATTTCATAACCATTGTCGATTGCACAGTAAAACTCTTTTTCATTCCATTCTAATTTTGAATCCATGGCATTGGCAAGAGCCCTTGCTGGCACATAAGTTGTATCATCCATGATGAAAGATGGCGAGTCAATTGTGAAGACCATATCGTCAATCCTATACTCATTAGAATCAACATAAAAGACAATTTTCTTATCTTGATTTAAAATTTCAACCTTACGCTCATCAGCATTCCAATTGACATCAGCACCTAGATTTTCAGAAACTAGGCGAAGAGGAATGTGAATCCTATCATTTTTAACAACAAATTCCTTTTCAAAGACAATATTATTAATAACAAGAGTCATCTTTTTCCCACCATTGGCATAAACGCTAGTAAATAAAAATAAAAAAGATAAAATAAATAAAAACTTCTTTTTCATAATATCACTCCTTTAATTCATTATACCATTAATAAAAAATTTAAAATTTACAAAAAGATTAAGAATTTAGGCAAAACAAAAAGTCCCCATTAAAGGAACTTTTAAGATTTTATTATGAATTTGTTGCCACAAGACTTGCAAGTGACTCTAATTTTGCCCTTGCCCCTTGGGACTTTCATCTCAAACTTACAAGATGGACATTTGATATACTTGTAAGTTTTTCTCTTTTCATAAGTATTTTTTGATTTTGAAAATTTTCTTTTCAGTGGTTCAACTGTGTCCAAAAATTTTTTATTTTCCTTGTATCTCGCATTTACATCGCGAGAAAAGATCCTGTAATAGGAATAAATTATAAGCACCAAAGCAGCTGTTGGCAGGGAAGCATTCTTCACAAATAGATTAATTACTAAAATCACAAGTGCAAGGGACAATATAAATTTGCCCAATTGATCTTGTCCGTATCTGCCTACCATAAATTGTCTCATTTTTTCTTTGAAGTTCAAAAAAATCAACTCTTTCTAAAATTATTCTTTCTTTTAAATATTATAGTATAGGAAGATATAAAAAGAAATACTAGAAGAAAAATAGATTGAAAGTAGAAATAAAAACAGATTGAAAGTAGAAATAATTGATAAAACATATAAAATTTTTGTAAAGAAATCCTTTGAAATTAGCCTTTTTTAAAAACAACAAATAAAAATTGTAAAAAAATATAAAAAATTTTCTGGATTTTTTAAAATCCACCTGCTATAATAAAGAAGCACCAGAGAGAGGGGAACAAATTCTTCTCAAAAAAATTTAAAAAAAGTGTTGACAAAATATTAAAAGGTGCGTATAATATATTTTGTTGTTAAAACTTCATGCGGGAATGGCGGAATTGGCAGACGCGCTAGACTTAGGATCTAGTTCCAACGGAGTGGGGGTTCAAGTC
>QWCE01006134.1_pt1 | contig 10473 bp, 9 predicted proteins | sample 1972531 | NCBI WGS metagenome assembly QWCE01 (sample SAMN09866716, study PRJNA288562) | Human gut metagenome isolate term4_stool, whole genome shotgun sequencing... | reverse complement strand
TGCCGAATATGTGACATATAGAATTCGAGAACAGCGAAATCCTGAAGAGATATCCAAGTATGAACTAAAGAATGCTGTATGCTATCTTATTCAAGAAAACGGTCCGATGACCAAAGATGAAATTACAAAATCGATGGTTGAGATGTTTGGTTATAACCGCTCAAGTAGCAAACTTGTATCTGGTGCTAATGATGCAATTAAAGTTGCAAGAGAACTTAAAGCAATTGAGCAAATTGAAGGCAATAGATTTTCACTAAAAAAATCCCGCGTCTAAAGACGCGGGTCAATTTAATTTACTGATTCCCCTAGTTCGAACCACTCTTATTATATGAGGCAGATAGTTCATCCAAACATTTCTTAGCTACAAAATTATCGCCTTCCCATGGTGCTCGTTCAAACTCTCTAGCCATAAACCTATCTTCCCCTTTGCCGAGCACAAGTACGAAATCCCCTTTTTTTGCCATCTCTAAAGCAGTCCTGATTGCCACAACTCTATCAATAATTATACTGATATTACCGTCATCCAGTTCCCCCTTAATTTCATATGCTATCTGAGCTGGATCCTCATCACGAGGATCGTCTTCTGTAAGTATAATATAATCAGAGTGATTATATGCTGTTATGCCCATATAAGGTCTCTTGGTTTTGTCCCTCTTTCCAGCAGAGCCGAAAACCGAGATAATCTTAGGTGTTTCTCTATTTGAATTCTCTTGTGATTCACAAACAGATTCGACAAAATCGTAAACCTTTTCCATTGCGTCGACAGTGTGCGCATAGTCTACTATGACATTTATCCCCAAATCATTTGGTACAGATTCCATTCTTCCATCGACCTGAGTTATATTATCAAGCCAGCCCGTGAAATCCTCAATTTTGAACCCCCTCTGGTGAAGACAAGCTATTGCAGCTACCAGATTATATACATTGTATTCTGCAAGTAAATTGGTTTCTATCTGGTAAATTGATTTTCCAAACGCACCGTCGCTATTCATAACAAGAGAATCTGTCCTCGACCTGTGAGCATCCATGGCACGCGAGGAAATTTCCAGTGTAAATGAACTGCCATCAGCCTTAAGAACAAGATCTCTAATCATGTAATCCGAATCTTTCATTCCATATGTAAATACTTCCCCACCAGAAACTTCTTTCAACCTTTCGATTGTAATCTCATCGTCTGCGTTTAGAATGGATATAGCATTTGGAGAAAGACCCTTAAACAGCAGCTGTTTTGCAGCAAAATATTCTTCCATCGTCTTATGAAAGTCTAGATGGTCGTGAGTTAAATTTGTAAATGCAGCAACATCAAAAGAGATCCCATCTACCCTTCCAAGAGCCAGTCCATGTGAGCTTACTTCCATTGAAACTGCACGCATACCCGCATTCACCATGTCATATAGATATTTTTTTAGTGTGATTACATCTGGCGTTGTCATTTCAGGGGCTATCTCAACTTCCCCATATTTGATTCCATTTGTGCCTATGTAGCCACAATTAATTGGTGATGCCATGCCATTTTCAAGTATGTCGCGTATTACATTAGTCGTTGTAGTTTTGCCATTAGTACCTGTAACGCCGTAGACAACTATTTTGTCGCCTGGCTTGTCATAAAAGTTATCAGCAATTTCAGACATCGACTTCCTCATATCATCCACTAAAATAAATGCTGTTTTTTCTTTGCTGATATCTGCATCAAAGCTTGGCGAAGTCAGACTATTTGCATCCGACAAAACAACTGAAACCGCCCCATTTGCGATAGCCTTTTGGATATATTTGTGCCCATCTGTTTCAAAGCCCTTTACAGCAAAAAACACATATCCAGGCTTTACCCTTCTTGAGTCGAGTGTCAGCCCGATAATATTGATATCATCTGCATTGAGTGGTTCTTTATTCTCTGCATTTAGGGTCTCCTTGTTAATAACTCTATATTCTACATTTTTAAGAATTTTTGATAACTTCACGCGTAACCCCCTTTAATCTATATCTTCGGCTTTTACTGGAGCATCAAAGTTAAATGACGGCATAAGCTCCAGCTTGAATCTGCTGAATTTTCTCTTTCTGTCAATAAGCGCCTTAGTTTCTTGGTCGTCGATTTCACCAGTTCTTATGTATCTGTCGAGCACATCGTATGTAAATCCTAGGTTGTCTTCATCGCTCTTACCAGATAGTCCGTCTTCAGGGACTTTGTATATGAGGTGATTAGGAAGTCCGAGTGCTTCTCCGATTTCTCTAACCTCGTGCACCGTAAGATGAGAAAGTGGGCTAAAGTCACCTGCTGCATCACCGTATCTGGTAGAGTATCCAACCCAGTCCTCAGATAGATTACATGTATTTGCAACTCTGCCGTTCATGCTCTGCGAAACTGCGTAAGCCGTTGACATCCTTATCCTCGCAGGCAGATTGACCTTTGCCTGAGTCGAGATATTGGTCCCCATTGATTTTTCAATTTCTTCAGTTATCGTTTTAACCGTTTCACCTATATTTATTATACAGTAGTCAATTCCTAGATGTTTTACAAGGTCCATCGAAGCATCAATATCATGCTGCTCGCCCTGAGGCATAAGAACACCGTACACCTTTTCACGTCCCAACGCCAAAGCGCATAGTGCTGCAACAACAGAACTGTCCTTACCTCCGCTTATCGCAACGACTGCTGGACTTTCGTTTCCATTTATTGAAAACCAATCTTTGATCCATGCGACTATTTTGTTCTTAACCTCATCTCTATCGAATTGGAATTGGCTAAATTCAGTTGATTTCATTATTCCTCCCAAAGTTTCAAACATTTATGTTCAAAAACTTATATTCAAAGATTTATGTTCGAAATGCTTTAATTATTTGGTTCTGAAGCTCAAAATGTTTAAATTACTTGATTTATAACGCTCAAATTGCTTGATTTCGAACATTTAAAATGCTACAAATACGCAAAATGCTATATGACCTCAATTTGGCATGGCTCCATTGCCTTGAGCGCATTGTCGTGGCTTTCTGGAGTAACACCTGCACAAAGCTTCCCCATGACCTTAATCGGAGTTTCGGGAAAAAATGCCTTTAGTATCATTGCGTTTGAAATTACGCAGATATCTGTGCATACCCCCGCAAGCACAATTTCTTCTGGCTCACCGCCTGCAGCTTCTTCCACCCATTTACCTATGTCCGAATTTCCAAACGATTTTTTCAACAAAATATTTTTGCTGTCAGCAAATGTGCGTAGTTCAGGTATGATTTGCCAGCCGTCTGTTCCTTCGATGCAATGCTCTACAGGTAGATATCTACCCTCCTGAGATTTTAGATATTCAGCATCGTGAGTATCAAGAGTGAACAAAATCTCGTATCCTTCAGACTTTTTTTTCTCAATCTCTTTCTTTAAATCCTCTACAATTGACCTTCCTTCATCGTTTCCAAGCGGTCCCGTGATAAAGTCATTTTGCATATCTATAACTATGAACACCTTTTTTTTAGTCATTTTATCCACCTTATGAATTTGATATTTATGCATTGGTTTCCGCTTAATTATATCATTTTAGAAGTTTATTGTCTAATCTGTTGATGCGTATATCACTATATTGTAATATCGTGTTACCAGCCTTTTTACTTGATTTGCACAGCCGTAAATTATTTTGTTAGAAATGGATTTAAAATTACTTTTGTGATATTATTATTTCTAGTAAAGAGCATCTATAATGCTAGATCTATTAATCTATATTAACACAACGAAAGGTAGGAAACATGAAAAAGATACATACTGATAACGCACCAAAGGCTCTTGGTCCATACTCACAGGCTATAATTTCAGGGAATTTTGTTTTCACTTCCGGTCAGGGTGGAATTAATCCCGAAACTGGAAAGCTTGCAGATGGTCTCGAGGCCCAAACTGAGCAACTGATGATGAATTTAAAATCCATTCTTGAAGAGGCAGGCTCAAGCCTCGATAAAGTTGTTAAAACCACTTGCTTCCTCAAAGACATTAACGACTTTAAAGCATTCAACGAAATTTATGCAAAATATATAAAAGAAAAACCCGCAAGGAGTTGCATTGCTGCTGCCGATCTTCCAGGCGGATTTCTCGTTGAAGTCGAAGTCATCGCTGAGATTTAAATTGCATTTAGTTAAATAGATTTTAACTGAGGGCGACTTAACAATCGCCCTCTAATTTTATTTTAAACACAAACATCCCACCTCTATTCTCAACCTTGTACATGAGGTTATAATTTTCTAAGAGGTTTTTAACGATGTAAAGTCCTAGTCCACTGCTATTTTCTTTGTTGAGGTTAAAGTTGATGTCAAATATGTTGTCTACATTTATTTTTTCAATCTCACTGTCATAGGTGTTTTCAATGCAAAGCCAGTACTCGTGAGGATCTTCACTATTATCATTGTCCCTATTATCACTATTGCTATTTGCATTATGGCTATTTGCATTATCCCTATTCTCAATGTCGTTAGCCTCGGTATTATCAGCATTACTGGAATTATCGGAATTATCCACTTTAATATGTCGAACCTCTATATTAGCATCACCGTTTGCATAGGCTTTATCGGCATTTTCTGAATGGTACGCATTATCGACATTATCTGAGCTATCCGAATTTTCCGCATGAATATGTCGGATTCTTATATTAACATTTCCCTCGAAACCCGTGTATTTCACCGCGTTGCCGACAAGGTTTGACAAAATAATCTTAAGAGCAGACCTTCCTATAAAGATTTTTTCATCATGTATAAAATTATTAATTCTAATATTTTTCTGATCTATGAGAAGTCCGTATTTTTTCAGGACGTCTTCTAAGGTCGGTTTTATCTCAATAAGCTCCTCGTCATTTTTCATATGCTCAATCGAAGAGATATGCAAAATCTGCGAGATGTTTTGTGTTAGACCATCTACAATTTCAATGCAGTTTGTGATGTATGCGTCCCTATCCTTGTACTTTCCAATGTTGTACTTCATGTTCTCAAGTATAATTTTGAGACTGGCAAGAGGCGTTTTCAGCTCATGAGATGCGCCCCTAAAGAAATTATATTTTAGCCTTTCAAGCTCCAAAATTTCCTTATTTTTCAGCTCCAAGTCATCTATAGATTCAAGCAGCGTAGAGTACAAATGGTTAATCTGAGATTTCAATTCTCCCACTTCGTTTTTCGAATCGACAGTCAAATAAGCGGTCCTATCGAGTGTCATCATTTTGTCCGTAGTTACCTTGATTTCATCTATATTTCTTTTTATCGCCCTCGCATAAATTATAGAAACGATGATTGAAACAAAGAAGGAAATTAGTAGCGAATATGGGAGGATACCTAGACTCAAATCTTTTGCTTCCCTATTCATATCTGCTGTCGAAACAAACTGAATATATGCTTCATCGCCCGTATTCAGATTGATTTTTCGCTCTTCAATCACAATAGAGTTGTTCTCGCTCTTTGGGTCAAAATCTATATTATCTTTGACCTTTACTTCGTTATCTCCGCCACGACCTCTTATAAAGCCCTTAATCTCTCCAGTCTCTGAAAACACGTCAAGGTATTCCTCAATATACAGCAGGTCCTTACCATCCATTTGCTCAGCTATCTCGTCAGCCTTTGAGTTTATTTCAGCCTTACGGCTCTGCAAATATGTCTTTGGGAAAATCAAGAACATAGACAAATGTATCAATAATATTATCACGCTCAGAAGCACAAAGGTCTGGAGAAACATCTTCGGCAATATCTTCAGATTCTTCATTTTCTCACCAACTTATAGCCTACATTCCTAATGGTTACTATGCAGTCAAGCTTCAGTTTCTTTCTGAGCTCCTTGATATATACATCTATAACACGGTCAAATGGTATATCGTCAGTTTCCTTCCATACGTTATCTATTATCTGAGACCTCGTGAGTGCCTGCCCCTCATTTTTCAAAAGGCATCTTAATATCTCAAGCTCCTTTGCATTGACATCTACTGTTCTACCATTTACAGAAGCCGTGTATCCCGTGAAGTCAACCTCTGTATCATTATATTCAAACTTTTCTGTTTGCCCAAAATATTTTTCTATCAGTGAATCTACCCTAACCTTCAAAAGCGGGAGCGAGAACGGCTTTTCAATGTAGCCGTCCGCCAAATGAGTGAATGCCTCTATTTTGTAGTCCTCATCGCTGAAGGCAGTCAATATCAAAATCGGCAAATTGCTTTTCTTCCTAATCTCTTTGAGCACATCAAGTCCATTTATGAATGGTATCTGAATATCGAGTATTACCAAATTCACGGACTCACTGAAGCTGTCAAGGGCTTCACTACCGTCACTAGCCTCTATTACACTGTATCCAAATTCGACCAAATATTCACATATGCCTTCCCTAATCATCTGGTCATCTTCAACAACAAGAATTTTCATCAGCTCTCCACTCCCCGTTACTTTTAAATTTAATTATATTATATATCAACTAAAAGGTCTTTTGGGTTTTTCTTTAAAATACTAGATGATGATACCACTAATGACACCAAAAGTGCAAGCGACATGAACAGAACAACATATATCATTGACTCAGGCAAAATATTAATGTCAAGGCTCGTCAATGTTTTGTTGAATCCATCTACCTCTGCGCCACCGCCAAGCTGACCTGATGCGGATTCACTTGCTATCTGCTTAGCAATATCCCCCGTAACCTTCTTCAAAATACTGTTTCCGAGCATTTTTCCAGCATATCCTGCAACAAAATACGATGCTACAAAGGCAGGTACTGATATAAAGACGAGTTCCATCGCAAGCTGTGCAAATATCTTTGTTTTTGTTATACCAAGTGATAGAAGTACAGCGATTTCCTTCTTCCTTGCATTCATCCAAAGGAATAAAAGTAGTGATACGATGACAGCCGCAAATACTAGGGAGCCAATAAGCAACTTATTTGCTATTCCATATATTCCTGATATAGACTGCTGCAACGCCGGATAATTTGATGAGCTCTTAATCAGATTATACTGATTCCAGTCAATGTCAAGCTTCTCAAGACTATTTATCACATCATCGATATCCTTATCCCCTTTAACAAAGAACGTCGCATCCTGATAAACGGCTGTATCCTCAGTATTTCCATAAACCTTTGCCGCAGTATCTAAATCAGTAACAAGAGTATTCTCATAAAGCTCCTGTGCAGCACTAACTCCACCGTTATTATGTCCGTCGAAAAGTCCCTTTATCTCGGCTTCCACGGTCTCGTCCGCACCCTTTTCATTATCAGCATCGAAGAGATTCGACTTGACTTTTATCTTGTCACCTACTTTTAAATTGTTCTTTTCTGCCAAGTCCTTATGTAGCAAAACCTTGTTCTTATCACCATTTTTAAGGTGCTCACCCTCAACAAGTTTATATGCTCCAGATACAAACTTCGTTTCCTTCGAAGAATCATTTACACCGGTTAGCATAACTGTCCTTTTAAAGTTTTTCGCCCTCTCTGGGGATTGGTTTGCAAGGGTCTCCTGAGTTTCAATTATATCTTTATCAACAAGGTCAGCGACACTGTTAATCCTCTTTACATAATCCGCTATATCCTTTGTTTCAGCAATTTTCTTTATGTCCTGCCCTCTGACATTTCCGCCACCCCTTGGCGTTCCCTGATTCACCTGTCTGTTAATTTCCATTGAAAAGCTATTATTGATATTTCCAAAAGTCTCCTTAGACGCTATGTCAGTAGCATCCTTTATCGATAAGCTTATCAGACTGAGCGCAGACATGCACAAAATAATCAAAAATATTATCAAAGATTTAAGTGTTTTTCTCGTCACATACGCAAAAGCATTCTTTATCATAAAATCCCCCTATTTCTCTCTGCTTGAAACCTTCAAATTCTTACCAGCAAGCTCCAAAACAATATCAGCAGCCGCTGCAACTTCTTTGCTATGGGTAACTACAATCACACACTTGTTTCTCTCTTTAGCTAACTCCTTTAGCACATCAATAATTTCTGATGCCGTGGAAGCATCGAGATTTCCTGTAGGTTCATCCGCCAAAATAACTGGTGCTTCCGATACCAATGCCCTCGCTATAGCTACCCTCTGCTGCTGCCCTCCGGACAGCTTCATCACATTTCTCTTAATCTGACTTTTATCAAGACCTAACTTGAGCAAAATATCTGTAGGCGCTTTGGGATTGACTAATCTAATATTTTCGAGTGGCGACAGATAATCGATAAGATTGTAATTTTGAAATACTAAAGAAATATTATGTTTCCTGTGATTGCTGTACCCCGTTTTTTCTATGTCCTTATTCTCGAAAAGTATTTGACCCTTCTTAGGCTTATCAAGTCCTGCAAGCAGCGAAAGCAATGTTGACTTACCTGCCCCTGATTTTCCTATGATTGCATAGAACGTTCCGAGTTCAAAGCCCTGATTGACTGATGCCAGAATCTTCTCTTTTGAATTTGAATAACCATAATTTACATTTTTAATTTCTAATATACTCATTCTTCTCTCCTAACTTATATAATTTAATTATCATCCTATCTCTAATTTGTTTGTGATAAAAATTTCCATCTCTAACTTGTTTGCGACTAAATTTCCTATCTCTAACTTATTTGTGACAAAATATCCTTCGGTTTCTTAACAATAATCATTGCGGATGCAATAACAACAGATATGAGGATTACTAATAGCAGCAATAGGTAGCTTTGCAAGAAATTAACTATATTAACCATAATATTTTTATTATCAATTATTGTTCTGCTAAGCATCCCCACATCTTCTTTACTTACCAAGCTACCAATTATGCTATTTTGCACAAGACCGCCAAATACTACAGATACCAGCGCTGCCGGTAAAGAAACCATTACAAGCTCTGTTATAAACTGTCCAACGATTGAAAGCTTACTAATTCCTATCGATAATAGAATCCCTATTTCGTAAACTCTTTCTCTGAGCCACAAAATTAGTATTAGCGCCAAAACAGTGATTCCTCCCACCATGATTGACATGGTCATTATTCGAATGATGTGTTTAACGCTACTCAATGATTCCAAAACATCTTTAAATGCACCATTATCCTTTACAATATTGTATGTGGAATCACCAGCTTCACCTGAATTGTTTGTAACTACCTTGTTCACCTTATTAAATAGTCTGTCGAGACTTGATGGACTATCCGCAAAGACTGATATTTTGTTTAAAATCTTATGTTCTCCCGACATTCCCATTGATTTTTGTGCAGATTCATAATCTACAAAAACCATATTCTCAGAAAAATCAGAAGATAATCCGGTGTATGTTTCTTGCTTTTTCCCTGAAAACATTCCGATTATTTTGTACTTATATTCCTTTGCATCGGCACTTCCGCTGTCCGGCTTAAAAAACCTCAGGTCAACGCTGTCACCCAGCTTTAGGTTGTTTTTCTTAGCAAAATCCTCGTGTACAACTATACTTTGTCTATCCTTGCTGCTGATATTTTTCCCCTTAGTCATTGTGAAAACCCTGCTCGTGAATAGATTGTCCTTGCTAGCATCACTTGTCGCTCTTAAAGCCAGTACATTCTTCATTTCATCTGACAGGTCTTCTCTCATGACCATGCCTTGAGCTTCAATCACTTTGCCATTTGCTAATTTTGACAGCCCATCATATTGATAAACTACATTCTTAACTCCCCTTATTTTGTTTAAATCTTTAAACTGACTTGATTCAAAATATCCATTTGCATCTTTTTTCGTTATTGATAAGGATGAGTTGGAAGTCTTATACAGCGACTCTTCTAATGTACTGCTTGACTTCATGATGCTTAAACACGAATATAAGCACGAAAGCACAAATGTCAGAATTATAAAGATGATAACTGTCCTTTTCTTCTTCCTCGTTACATAGGCTAATGCATTCTTAATCAAATTCGATATTCTCCTTATGAATTTATCCCTTAACTACACTTACATTGACATCTTACATTCGGTTTATGAAATTAATATGAAATGAAAAAAATTTTTTTAATCCTTTATCAAGTTCAAAAATGATTAATGGAAAGAACAGTCCCACGTAAATCGTGAGGTTTTAAATCAAGAAAAAATCCCTTCCGATATGAAAGGGATTTCAACTAGATGTGCAATGAATTAAATAAATTTATTCTATAGCATGTTCAATGCTCATAAAATCTAATCTACAAATAAGCGAGTATTAAGCCTCTACTGGATTAATATTCTCTTCATTTGCGATGTTCTTCAGACGTTCAGCAACCTTAGCTCTATCTGCGCGGTTTGTAAGTCTCTTACCATCTTCTCCTGCAAGAGTCAATCCGAAGAATGCCATGATTATAACTGTGATTGGCATAACAATATTGAATATTGCATATGGACCATAGTCTCTAACTCCAACGCCTAGTGTAGTCATAATGAATACTCCGCAAGTATTCCAAGGAATAAGTGCTGATGTAACAGTACCTGCTCCCTCAAGTGCATTTGACAATGTCTTAGGGTGAAGACCAGCCTTCTTATATGTTTCAGCATACATTCTTCCAGGAACTACGATAGAAATG
>QWCE01006130.1_pt1 | contig 10484 bp, 5 predicted proteins | sample 1972531 | NCBI WGS metagenome assembly QWCE01 (sample SAMN09866716, study PRJNA288562) | Human gut metagenome isolate term4_stool, whole genome shotgun sequencing... | reverse complement strand
TATGGTGCACTTTTCACCTGAAACAGAAAGATAAAGCTTCTTTCCTTTTGTCTCATCAAATTTGAATGTTGTTGTGCTTGTGATACCATTGTTTGTAACTTTTATTGTAACTACACCATCTTTAACAGATGTTGTGTAAGATACATCTACACCTTTTTTATTTGCTGCAAGCCAAGCTGCCCATGCATTATCATCTGCCGGTGCATTTTCTGTTGCAAATGTAAGCTCGTTTGTTCCTGCATATCCTTCAGGATTTGTGATATCTCCACCTGCTGACCATGACCAAAGGTCTGAGCGGATAACTGCTACTTCATCATATCCCTCACCGTTTACTTTATTCTCATCACCATAGTAAATAACAAATACAGGTGTATTATAATTTCCTGTGGCCGTAGGATCATTGTCTGTGATAGCCTTGAAATTCACTGTCTTTTCTGTCTCTGTGATTTCATCACCTAAGCAATGTCCACCCCAAAATTTATCAAATGTCTGTGCTCCTGTCTCTTCTTCTGCTGCCTGTGCTACTGCTGCATTCTTATAACTTGGCACTGCAACAACTGCTGTAGAAAATGCCATTGTAGTTGCAAGTGCGATTGCTAAAATTCTTTTTCTCATAACTTATTCTCCTCTCGATTTTTTAATATTTTCGTAAACTATTTTAGTTTTTATTATAATATCATGTCTACTGCTAAATGTCAACATAAATATATAATATTTTGACATTTCTTTGAACATTGTGCATAAATTATTTTACACACGCAAATAGTGCATGGTGAATTTATAACAAATTCACCATGCACTATTTTTCATTTTATATGCAATTTATACTAAACAAATTTATATACGATGCCACGAATTGCTTCATTGATGTGCAATTTTCGCAATCCCACAAACAACTTGCATCATATTATTTAGCAATAGCTTTTACCTGGCTAGGTGAAAGAGCCTTGTCCCAAAGCTTAACATCATCAAAGTATCCCTTGAATCCCATATCCCAAGCATTAAGTCCGAGGAAGAATGAGTTAGAGTTTGACATTGTTCCCTTAGCAACTGTTCCGTTTCCAAAGAGTTTACCATTTACATATGTCCATGCATGATATGATTTAACATATCCTGATTTACCCTTTGTACCATACTCACAGTATCCTTTTTTATCCCAAGATGTCTTCTTTGTATTTACAACGAGTGTGATGTGTGTCCACTTATTAGCTTTAACTGCTGAGTTTGCTGTCCAAGTACCTTTCTTGTTCTGATAACCATACCATGGGAACTGCTCGTTCTTTCCTTTTGTAAGGCTGTGTGACCAGATTGTAGGTGAGTTAGCTTTGTTGTCTAACCATGAATCCTGTGTGATTGAGAGCCATTTTGTGTTCTTAGGATCCTGAATATGGTTTCCTGTAAAGAACATTGACATGTAGTTTGAAAGGCTTACCTCAGGCTTAACCCAGAATGAAACTGTCCAAGACTTAGAACCAAGCTTAACACCTTTAAGCTGAGCACCCATAGAAGCTGCCTTTCCACCTACAGTTCTTGAGATGTAAAGAGCCTTTCCATGTTTACCCTTCTTGTACTGAAGTTTAGCTTTCTTGTTTGCTGTCGGAACGATACCTGTCTTTGTATTTCCTGTTGTACCGGCACTTGTATCACCCTTACGAGCAACACCTACTACATTTTTGCTTGCACCATTCATGCTGAATGTGTACTTAGGCTTTGGAGCACCTGCTGCATCAACTGATGCAGGTTTTGCTGCATATGCAGCTCCTCCGATAACCATAGCTGCGGCTAAAACACCACTTAAAAATTTCTTATACATTTTTATTCCTCCCTTTATTAAAAGAATTTATTTCTTTATTGATTTGTAAATTATTTTAGCATTTGTTCATCTATTTGTCAACAGTTTATGACTAAATTATTAACATTTCGTAAATATAACTTTAATATGTATATTTATTCATATGCCATCATTTAGCAATCTTTACTTTCAAAGATTTCATAGGACCTGTAAGTGTTTTTCCATTATATTCCCTATAAGCTTTTACACCTACCCAGTATGTCTTTCCTGCTTTAAATGCTGCATCCTCAGATACAGTACATTTTGTGCCTGATGCCTCTGTTACATACTTAAACTTACCGTTTTTGCTGGCTTTATAATACACTTCGTATCCATCTACTTTAGATACACCTTTCCATGAAAGTACAACTTTTGCTTTCTTTGCATTCTTTTTCTTTGTGACTTTCGCTTTAAGCTTTGTAACTGCTTTAAGTTTTGGAAGAATTGAAACTGCTACAGAAGCACTCTTTGTAATATTTCCTTCTGTATATGAAACAGTTGCATACTGTGTTCCGACTTTGTTAACATTTATTTTTGAGTAATCAACTTTGTAATCAGTAACTTTTTTCTGTGTTTCATCTGAATAGATAGCCTTTACACTTGTAAGATTGATTTTCTTAATCTTATCTCCCTGCGTAATAACATTTGTGCCGGCTGTTACATTGATACCACGGAGCACTGTTGTTTCGCTGTTTTCTCCTACAATAAATGTTGCTGCTGTCTTGTCTGAACCATCAGTAATCTTTAATACATCATTTACAATAGTAAGATACTGTCCCGGCTTATATATACTTTCAAAAGAAACACCATCTTCAGAACCGTCAAGAGCCTTTATACTTCTGAATGTCTGACGTTTAGCTGTCTCAGCTTTTCCGTCTGAATCCTGATTAAGAGTTACTTTTCCATTGTCGTTTACCGTAAGATAAAGACCTGACTTATTTTCAGACTGAATTGAAACATATGCCGGTTTTGTCTTGTCTGCTTTTCCATCTGTAAGAACCCACTGCGCATCCTTTACATCTGAATATCCCATAGCACCTACATATATATTCTGATATGGATAATCAGCATCAGATGTTGAATTCAGGAAGTTTTTATGAGCAAGCACTCCTGCACCGACTTTTGTGTAAATCTTAGTAGTTGTACCTGCTATACCTGCTGTAGTCTCAGGTACTTCATCAATACTTCCGTCTTCATTGAATTTAAGTTCAGTAATATTTGCAACTCTGCGGTAACCATTTCCGCCTGCAAGCGCACCATTGTGGTAAATAAAATATGTCTTTCCCTTAAAATCAATAACTGCCATATGGTTTGTATTTGATGTTACATTTGGTCTTGCTATCTCTTTTCCAAATTCCCACTGTCCGTTCATAAGGTCATCTGTTGTAGAATAAGCCATTCCCTCTCTCCAGCCTGATGCATAGAAAAGATAATATTTTCCGTAATAGTTTCCGTTTTCATCCTGTCTTCTGTAAAGCCATGGAGCTTCTGTATAAGGACCTTCAGGAGAATCTTTCTGGATAACATCGGCATTTTTAACTGATTTGCCGCCTGTAATCTTTCCGTCACCGTTCTGGTCTTTAACCGAAATCATATCATCATTTAATTCACAGATGTAGAAGTTTCCGTTTCCCCATGCAAGATAACGATGTTCTACACCATTTTCATCATTCTCAATCCATACTGTAGGGTCAATATCATTCCATGTACTTGACTCAGTACCTATATCTGTAACCTTACCGCTTACAATAGGCTTACCTATATCTTCAAATGGTCCTGTTGGGCTGTCTGAAACTGCAACACCTATAGACTGCTGTCCGTCACTTGTAGTTTTATCCCATGTACAGTAGTAGAAATAATATTTTCCATTGTGTTTAACAGTCTGAGCCGCCCAGGCTGAGTTTGCTACATTTGCCCATGAAATATCTTTGGCTTTCATAATCTCGCCCTCATATTTCCAATTGAGCAAGTCCTTAGTAGAATAACAAATCCATCCGTCAATAACATATGCATCACCTGTAGCTATATCGTGTCCGGTATAAAGATATACTGTATCTCCATCTACCATTGCAGCCGGGTCACCACCATATGTAAGCTTACCTTCGTTGTCATAACCTCCGATAGGATTTGTGTACTGGCTCTTTGCAACTTCAACCTCACCTTCACCAAGCGGTTCCTTAGTAATGCTGCTTCCTGAAGCCGCAGATGCCGTATCACTCTCAGATGCTTCTGCCTTATCCACACCCACAAAACTGTTTATTGCAGGTACAGAAGTAACTGCAAGACTGAGTGCGAGCACACCGGCAAATAATTTTGTCTTTCTCATACTCTTTCTCCTCTCAATAATACATTTCTTCTTAAAATTAGAGTTGCTAATTTTTTTAGAATAGTTACATTTTTCAATATTTTTAACAAAAGTAAAAATATTTTATATTTTGTTTAATATTATATACAACACATATAAAATTTGCAATATAAAACTTGATATTTTTTGCTATTTTTATGTATTTTACATACAAATTTTGCTTTTATTTTAGTTTTTTTCAAAATAAAATAGCATTTTTATTGTAAATATTGAATACATATGATATTCTTTTATATGAAATTAACTATTTTAAACTTAAGATTTTTACGGAGGTAATATTATGAAGAAAAACTTTAAGCGTGTCAGTGCTGTCATGCTTTCGACAGCACTTGCATTCTCCAGTGCTTCAGTTTCTATCCCACAGCTTTCCTTATTTAATAATGAAAGTGTTGCAGAAGCAGCAAGCGTAACTCATGTCTCAAGCTCTCCAAACAGAGTTTCTGTGCATGACCCTTCTATTACTAAGTCATCAGACGGCACGTATTATGTATACGGTTCACATACGGCAGCAGCAAAATCTACCGACCTTGTAAACTGGACTCAGCTTTCAACAGATTTGAATGCCGGCAACCCTTCAACAGCAACAAATAATTTTGTTTTCGGAAATTTAGCAAAGAATCTGAAGCAGCCTTTCAAGTGGGCAGGTGACAAAAATGATACAGATGACGGCACTTACCATGTATGGGCTCCTGATGTTTTCTGGAATCCTGATTATGATAACGGTGACGGAACCAAAGGTGCTTATATGATTTATTTTTGTACAAGTTCTACCGCTATCCGTTCAGCTATAGCTTTCGGTGTTTCAAAGAGTATTGAAGGGCCTTTCACATGTGTAGACACACTTATATATTCAGGCTTTACTAAGAACAAACCTGTTTTTGAAGGCGCTAAAGATACAAGCTACACAAGCACAAACATTCCGGAACTTATAAAAAACGGTCAGATTGAAAAATATGATACAAACTGGTCATCAGGCGATTCCTACAATAACGGTTACGCTCCTAATGCAATCGACCCTGAAATCTACTATGATAAAGAGGGCAAAATGTGGATGACTTACGGCTCATGGTCAGGCGGTATCTTTACACTTGAAATTGATCCTGCAACAGGCAAGGCAAAATATCCCGGAAAAACTTACACAAGAGATGACGGACTTTTGGTAGATCAGTATTTTGGAACAAGAATAGCAGGCGGAAAAGCTAATTCAGGTGAAGGTCCTTTTGTCGTATATGATGAAAAAACAGATTACTTCTATTTATATATGTCATATAACTTTTTGGACTCGGTCAGCGGATATAATATGAGACTTTTCCGTTCAAAAAATCCTGACGGTCCTTTTGTTGATGCAGCCGGGAATAATGCAAATATGTTTGTTTCTTCAGACAAAAGCCATGAAGATGTAGGTATCAAGGTCATGGGTACATACAAATTTTCATGTCTCGATAAATATTATAAATCCGAAGGTCACAACTCAGCTATGATTGATGATGACGGTCAGATGTACCTTATCTATCATACAAGATTTTCAGACAGCGGAGAATACCATGAATTAAGAGTTCATCAGCAGTTCCAGAATGAAGAAGGCTGGCCTGTAACAGCTCCTTTTGAAAATAAAGGTGATAAAATTTCAGAAACAGGATATGCAAAGGATGATATCGTCGGAGAATATGAATTTGTAAATCACGGAAAATCCGGTACTGCTACTGCTAAAACACAGTCAATAACTTTAAATGCAGATGGTACTATCTCCGGTGACATAACAGGTACATGGACAGCTAAAGATGGCACTTACTACATGAATGCCGTTATAAACAAAGTAACTTACAGCGGTGTATTCTTCCTTCAGCATGATGAGTCAAAAGAATGTAAGAAGGTTATGACATTTTCTGCCATCGGTACAAACAACCAGTCTATCTGGGGTGTACGAAAAGAAGCTTACAAATATACAGACAAAGAAATACTTGAGAGAGCTTCACAGGATCTTGATTACAATTGTTCTATACCAGCAAAAACAACTTCTGACATAACTCTTCCAACAAAAGGCTTTAATAATACAACTATCACATGGGCTTCAAGCAACACTGATATCATATCAAATGAAGGAAAAGTCACAAAAGCCTCTGAAGAAACAGAAGTAACACTTACAGCAACTATTAAATCAGGCAATGAAACAGTATCAAAAGCTTATAAGACAACTGTTCTTGATGCCGCACTCACTCCTGATTACAAATATGATTTTGAAACAGTAAACGACAAAACCGTACCAAACAGCGGAAAATCCACAGCGGATGCTTCACTTAACGGAAATGCTAAAGTAAGTAAAGATTCCTGGTATGGTAATGTACTCACTGTTAAAAACAGCAAACAGGGGGAAAGTTACTTATCACTCCCGGCCGAAATGTTCAAAAACATTGATAAAGCAGGCTTTACTGTAGGAATGTGGGTCAAGACAAGTTCAAGCACTGCTGATGAATCGGCACTGTTTGAAGCAAAGGCAACAAACAACCGCAACAGTTACCCATATACAGCTCTCCATTCAAGCGTATATGCTGACTTTGTAAGTCTTAACGGAACAAGCAAGGGCAGCTATCAATCTTCCTTTATCACAGGTTCTTGGAGTTATGTAGTATATACCGTTTCTGAAACCGGTATCAGCGCCTATATAAACGGAGATTTCATCACAAAGCAGGAAACAGATCTTTCAAACGCACTTTCAGGCGGTGAACTCTCAGATATTGATGATGTAAGAATCGGAAGCGGAACGCTTTCAAGCAGTACTGATGTAGCAAATGCACAATTTGATAATATTGAATTTTATTCAACTGCTCTTACGGAAAATGATATAAAAGCTAAATACAAACAGGAAAAAGCAGATTATCCGACACTTACATTTAATGCATCCGCAAAAACACTTTATGTTGGCGGAAATACCGGAAAAACAGCTAAACTTTCTGTTTCTTCAACGCCTTCCATAACAAAGACTGTAACATATACTTCATCAAATCCTAATGTTGCATCAGTTACAAATGCCGGACAACTTACAGCTAAAAAGGCCGGAACTACAACTGTCACAGCAACAGTTACTGCCGGTGATAAGACAAAGAAACTCACAAAGACATTTACCGTCAAAAAAGCTTATATCAAATTTACAAGCAAAAAAGCTTCACTCAAAGTAAAGAAAACAGCTAAATTCAAGGTAAAAGGATATGGAGTTAAATTATCAGGTGTTAAATGGACATCAAACAAACCAGCTGTACTTTCTGTAAATAACTCAGGAAAAGTTGTTGCAAAGAAAAAAGGAACAGCAACAATAACAGCTAAAAACGGAAAGTTCAAAGTTACATATAAGGTAACTGTAAAATAATTTTTTCAAAAGTTTTTAACTTTTATACAACAAAAACAGAGGTTGTGCATTGACTGATTTTATATGTCAATGCACAACCTCTTTGTTTTTAAATTTTTATATCTCATCTTCCGCCATCGGTGTATAACTTATCGCAACATTTATATCCTGTCCGTAATTTCCGAATGACTTTCCAAAAAGTGTAAGTCCTCCTTTGTGAGTTGCATTCTCGTCTACTCCAAGTTTAAATCTTATATTACTTCTGTAATCAAGGTTAAAATCATTTATTGTAACATCCGATATTTTAAGTCCATCAATGAATGTTCCTTTTTTGTTGATAACAAGAAGTTTTAAAAGTCCGTACTGATTCCAGTTTTCAGGCCACCAGGTCGGTGTGAAGAGTCCTTTTACATCTCCAAAGTCTCCCGGTGATGTCCAGCAGCCAAGTGGTTTATCATTGAGATAAAATTCTATATCAGACGGCCAGTCACTATTTACTCCCGGTGCCTCCGAACTAAGTTCCATTGTTATTGAAATCTGTGTGATTTTCTGAAATCCAGGAATAAAGTTTGGTATGACATACTCAACAAAACCATTTGTAAACCAAAGTATCTCAGCATTATATCTGTCAGGATGCTCGAAGTATCTCGCATCATCAACTTCTCCTATAAGTGCTTTACTTGAAGCAAGACCACATGTCGGTGTGATGTCATAACTTGAATAATGTCCAACTTTTACTTCCGTATTGTATACATTTTCATCTTCAACCTGTTTTTCAAGGTCGATAACGATTCTGTCCCAGTGAACAGAGCATATTTTTTGATTTCCATGCACTACAGATTCTGCTGATGTTGTAATCAAACCACAGCTCTCAAGCTTTTTTATATGTCCCGTAAGCGCCCCATTTGTAATATTTAGTCTCGCAGCCAAATCTTTCATGCTCATATTACTATTTTCAAGCAGTATGTTTAATATCTGGATTCTGACATCTGAGCCTAATGCCTTGAAGATTTCAAGCCCCTCATCTAATGATGTAATGTGTAACACTATGTCTACCTCTTTTCCATTTAATTTTCTACTTTTAGATAATTAAGTAACTACATTCTTTTTTCTTTTTTTCAATATTTAATACAAATTTTGAGAAAGCATTTATTTTTTGTTTATAAACAACTAAAACATTATATGTATTCATATAGTTTTTTTTACTATTTTTAACAAAAAATACAGACTTTCACAAACATAATATAGCATTTTGCATATTTATTATACATAATAATCGTTAATTAGTCAATGATATACTAAATCATTTTACTTTTTGTCGAAATAGCAGGAATTTACTAATTAAATGAAATAAATGCTATCTGAAATAAATACACTTATTACAACATTTTTCGGTTGATATTTTGTTTAATTTTAGATATAATTAAATTACTTTAGAAACAAATAAATATATTTTGGTATATCGTAAGAATTTAGGATTGCTATGCCATAAAAGGCTATGCAAGAATGGAGGATTAGTATGAAAACAAAAAAATTAGACCTTTTACCACTTAAAGCACTTAAAGTAAATGATTTCTTTTGGAATAAATATACAGGACTTGTCACAAAAGAAATCATACCTTATCAGTGGAAAGCACTCAATGATGAAGTAGCCGACGCTGAACCAAGTTACTGTATTGACAATTTCAAGGTTGCCGCCGGACTCAAAGAAGGAACTTTCCACGGATGGGTATTTCAGGATACAGATTTAGCTAAATGGCTTGAAGCTGTAGCATACTCTCTTTCCTATGAACCAAATGAAGCACTTGAAAAACTTGCCGATGACGCTATCGAACTTGTCGGAAAAGCACAGCAGGAAAACGGATATATAAACACTCACTTTACCATTCTTCATCCCGGCAAACAGTACTGCAATTTGAAAGAAGGCCACGAACTCTACACAACAGGCCATTTTATCGAAGCCGCCATCGCATATTATGAAGTAACCGGCAAAGATAAGTTTCTTAATATAATGAAGAAAAACGCTGACCTTATATGTGATGTATTCCACACCGAAAAATACAAAAATGCAGTTCCAGGACATGAAGAAATTGAACTTGCACTTATGAAACTTGCCACTGTTACAGGTGATGATAAATACGCCGACATGGCAAAAGATTTTATTGACAGAAGAGGAACAGAACCTAACTATCTTTTTAACGAGAGTAAAAATGATGATTTCATTGATGTATGGCACGACCCAAACCCATATATAAATGAATACGGTCAAAATCATCTTCCGGTAAGAAAACAAAAAACTGCTGAGGGACATGCCGTAAGAGCAACATATTTATATTGTGCAATGGCTGATATTGCTCAAAAATATCAGGATGAGTCATTATTTGAAGCCTGCGAAAACCTCTATAACAATATCGTAAACAAGAGAATGTACATAACAGGCGGCATCGGAAGTTCAGGTGTAATGGAACGCTTTACAACCGATTATGACCTTCCAAATGACACTAACTATTCTGAGAGCTGTGCTTCTATAGGACTTGCATTATTCTGCCGCAGAATGGCTCAGATAACAGGAGACAGCAAATATATAGACACAATGGAACTCGCACTTATGAACACTGTACTTGCTGGTATTGCAATGGACGGAAAAAGTTTCTTCTATGTAAATCCGCTCGAAGTATGGCCTGACAATTGTATGCCTGCCACTGACAAAAATCATGTAAAAGCAGTAAGACAGAAATGGTTCGGCTGTGCATGCTGCCCTCCTAATATTGCAAGAACTTTAAGTTCACTCGGAGAATATCTCTTCATGCAGAACGATGACGGACTGTTTATCAACATGTTTGCCGGAGGCGAATACAAGACAACAGCACTCGGCGGATATAAACGATTGAATATCGAAACAAAATTCCCGTTTGAAGGAAAGATAACAATATCAATATCCGATA
>QWCE01006126.1_pt1 | contig 10490 bp, 9 predicted proteins | sample 1972531 | NCBI WGS metagenome assembly QWCE01 (sample SAMN09866716, study PRJNA288562) | Human gut metagenome isolate term4_stool, whole genome shotgun sequencing... | reverse complement strand
GATTTCATAAGTAAACCTTACTTTATATTCTTCTTTTCGGTCTCCCTGATTGTCTTTTTCATGCGTTTGTTCACAACTGTAAACGGTTGCATGAAGCGTTCGAACATCCGTGGAATTCTTAAACTCACTGCTTTCATGCTTCGTATATATCATGCCGCCGATTCCTGCGATAATAATGAAGATACTTAAAATCAAAGCACCGATTGTGGTCTTATGTTCCTCTTTTTCTGATGGGAGTCTAAACATAGAATTCCCTCCTCTCCCGCGAATTACTGTCTGTCGTTCTCGTCAAAGATGTCGCCACATTCTGGGCAGAATTTTGGTGGGTGTGTCGGGTCTTCCGGTTCCCATCCACATTTGTCACAACGGTAAAGCAGTGCACCTTCCGGTTTCTTTGCTCCACAGTTCTGGCAGAATTTTCCTTTATTCACTGAACCGCAAGAACAGGTCCATCCTTCTTCCTCTACCGGTTTTGGTGATCCGCATTCCGGACAGAACTTACCGGTTGCTGTGGCTCCGCATTTACATTTCCATGCACCCGGTGCCGGCTGTGGTTCCGGTTTCTTGCTTCCGCATTCCGGACAGAACTTGCCGGTAACAAAGTTTCCGCAGCTGCACTTCCATCCGTCTGCCTGCGGTGCCGGCTGCTGAACGGCCTGTTGTGCAGCCTGCTGCGCTGCCATCTGCTGTGCCTGCTGCTCCTGCTGTTGCTGACCCATTGCAAATAAATTCTGTGCGTTCATACCGCCGCCCTGATTCATTGCCATACCCATGCCCATGAAGCCTGTCATTGCACCGGCCTGATTACCGGCTGCAGTCTTCATTGCATCAGCCTGTGCTCCGACCAGCGTTGCTGCTGCCATTGTAGGATCGCGCATGATCGCTGTACGCTGAGCCTGTTTTATAAGTTCTGCATCTTCATCCGGAAGTGTCACAGATCCAAGGGCAATACTTACAACCTTCAGTCCACGAAGAGCGCCCCACTTCTCTGAAAGTGCAGTATTCATGGCATTTTCAAGATCTGTGTTGTGTGTTACAATCTGGTTTGGACGAAGTTCCATCTCTGACAGACGACCAAATGCCGGCTGCAGGGCTGAGATAAATTCTGTCTTAAGAGTACTGTCAAGTTCTTCACGGGAATACTCCTGTTCTACATTTCCACATACATTTGAGTAGAACAACAGTGGATCAACAATCTTGTAAGAATATACACCTGAACAACGGATTGATACGTCAATATCCAATCCGATCTTGGAGTCTACTACACGGAACGGAACCGGATTCGCTGTACCGAAACGGTTTTCCAGAATTTCCTTTGTATTAAAGTAATAAATTCTCTGATCCTTACCTGTATCTCCACCATAAGTAAAACGCTTGCCTACGGTTTTAAATGTCTCTTTAATGCTCTCACCGAGATTGCCCGAAAAAATAGATGGTTCTGTTGAGGTATCATATGTAAATTCACCAGGCTCTGCACAAACTTCTACAACCTTCCCCTGTTCTACAATGATCATACACTGTCCATCAGCCACGGCAATACCAGAACCGTTAGAAATGATATTGTCATTTCCTTTTGTATTAGAAGAACGACCTGTCGTTCTCTTCTGACCCTTTGTAACAAGCACTTCTTTCGGCATAGATTCGCAATAGAAAAACTCCTTCCATTGATCCGCTAATGTTCCACCAAGTGCACCCATACCTGCTTTAATAAGTCCCATACTGACTCCTCCTTTTTCAACTTATGATCTGTCTACATTTTAAAATTCTACAGACAAATCACGGTTTGTTTCCTGCTGCCTTTTTACATCGCATAAATCTGATCCATCAGATATTCAGCTGTCATAGATCCATAGAAAAACTGATCAATAAAACCATTCTTCTTTGCATCCCGAATCTCTATCGCTGCCTGTCGTTCCGTATTGGAATCTACAATGAGAGCAATTTTACAGTGGGGACACATTTTCTTTACTTCATCACGAAGCTTCAATCTCTCACAGAGGTTCCACGGGATATAACCTGTCACTTCCATTATAAGAACAAATGGTTTGTACACCTGACACAATTCAACCGTATCCTTCGGAGACTCCGTACGAATCACATCGATCTCATAATCTGAATTTCTGAATGCGGTCGCTATGGAATCAGCAAACAGAAAATTCTGCATATCGACCACAATTTTCCGCATCAAACCATCCCCCTTTCCTTTTGCGACATATCCGATGTGTTCTTTTCTTTTATTTTATTATAACAAAAAAGAAAAAATCCGTCTGTCCTCGAAAGTGAGGACAAATAGATTTTACATCTGTCGGTTGCAAAGTACAATGAGCACTGACCATTGCGTGGTTCTTCTACTGTCCGGTTCAAATAGCTGTTCTGGTTCAAAAGCCCTGTGAGGATACACATAAAGCTTAATACAAACAGATCAATTGTCGTTAAGACATAACATCACAAACATTCCAATCTTCGAATTTCTCTACATCTAACAATAATGCTACTATCTGCAAATGATTGCCAGTAGCGAAAAAACAAATAGCCGCATTCCCGAAAGAATGCAGCTATTTGAAGGGCTAAAAACTGTTAAAAGTGAATTGGCTTTTAAATAGTTTCTGCCTGCAGTTTTTGCTCGAAACGATAAATTGCTTCTAACACAATCTTAATTTCTTCGTCCCAACCTTTTACAAGTCCCTCATTTACATTTTCATAAATTACATCACCTGTGACCAGATTTCCAGAAACTGCACTGATCATAGCAGCACGTTTCTTTCTACGGTGACAAACTGTATAAAGAGCAGAACTTTCCATTTCTACATTTAAGCAACCTAAGCCGGATAATTTCTGAATCCACTCCTCTGTCTCACCATAAAAAGCATCATCAGAAGCATTGATTCCGTAATGCACTTTTCCGGATAGCTGCGGCTGCATCTCTCTTGCAGTATCAATAATCTCACGAGTTAAATCAAAATCCGGTACAGATGGGAAACAATCCGGTACATAAAAGCGGCTTGTCCCTTCATTTTTCATAGAACCTGTAGAAATCATCAAATCTCCGATTTTAATGTCATCCTGTAACGCTGCACTGCTTCCGATTCGGATCAAACATTCTGCACCAATATTCATCAGTTCTTCTGCTGCGATTGTAGCAGAAGGACATCCCATACCAGTGGAAGTTACAGAAATTTTTACCCCTTTATAATATCCTGTAAATGTACGATGTTCTCTGTTTTCAGCAACAAATTCAGCATTATCCAGATATTTTGCAACACGGTCTGAACGTGCCGGATCTCCCGGTAATAATACATATTTTCCGATATCTCCGGGTTTTAAATGTATATGGTACTGCTTCTTTCCTAATGTCTTTAATTCTTTATCTAATGCCATAACAAAATTCTCCTACAATCATTTTTCTATTTCCTTAACTCAGGTTGCTTCAGGATCTTATTTCATCAATACATTAACAACTTCTTCATAAGTAGGCATTCCGCCCTGTGCTCCGAACTTTTCAATAGACAGACTTGCGGCAACATTTGCAAATTGTAATGCATCCTTAACGGATGCTCCGCCTGCGATCTGCATTGCAAATGCTCCGTTTAATGTATCTCCTGCTCCTGTTGTATCGACAACCTTTGTCTTTCTTGCCGGAACAGTCAATGTCTCTCCGTCATTCAACTGCACAAGTACACCCTTTTCACCCATTGTAATCAGAAGTTTCTCCGGATATTTTTTTACTAATTCCTCATAATCATTTGTCTGAAAAAGTAATTCTGCTTCATGCTCATTTGGTGTAAAATAAGTAACCTTTTCAATAATATCCATATCCACCCCTTCGATTGGTGCCGGGTTAAAAAGTACAGGAATATGATTCTGGTTACAAAAATCTATCACATACAGATTCGTTTCTTTCGGAATCTCATTTTGTAAGACAACCAGGTCAAACTCTGTCAGGTAATGTTTGATTTTATCAATATACGGCTTATCCACATAATGATTTGCACCACTGACAATAATAATTGTATTATCATCATCCCCAACTGTGATCAAAGCAATTCCTGTAGGAACATTTTCTATCGTTTGGATATGTGTTGTAGATACTCCTTGTGATTCCAAATTTTCAAGCATTGCTTTTCCATTCGCATCATCTCCGACACAGCCAAAAAATACTACTTCTGCTCCTAACCTTCCCATCGCAACAGCCTGATTAGCGCCTTTTCCTCCCGGAGTGTATTGCAATGATTGTCCTGCTATTGTTTCACCTTTTCGCGGAATTCTATCTGTCTCAACTGACTGGTCAATATTAATACTTCCAACAACTGCAATTTTCATAACTATGTGCCTCCTGTACATTCAACGTTCCATCAATCTTTTATATCTCCGGATGCCTGCGGTCCTTTTGATTTTCCACCTGCAAGAACTAAAACAATCATTGTTAATACATATGGAAGCATCTGCAAGAATTGCTCCGGAATATCAAATTCCATTATAATTCTAATTGCCTGTGAAAATGCAAACAGAAGACTTGCAAAGAATGATCCCAAAGGATTCCATCCTCCGAAGATCGTTGCTGCCAGCGCAATATATCCTCTACCTGCAACCATTTCTTTTACAAACAGATTACTCTGAACAATTGAAAGATAAGAACCGGCTAAACCGCACAACATTCCACACAAAATAACAGAAACATATCTGTATTTTTTAACATTTACTCCGGCTGTTGCAGCCGCCTTCGGATGATCTCCTATCGTACGAAGTCTCAAGCCTGCTTTTGTTTTAAACATGATATACCATGAGATAAAAACTATAAAAAGTGTAATATACAAATACGGCGACTGATTAGTGAACAATGCACCCAGAACAGGGATCTTACTCAATCCAGGGATTGTAATCGTCGGAATCTGAGCAACTTCTTCACTCAGACCTTCTTTATTCCAAATCACTTTACATAATACCAATGTCAATCCAGAAGCAAAAATGTTAATTCCAACTCCGCTGACCGCCTGGTTTGTATGATATTTGATACATAAAACCGCATGTAAAAGTCCGAATAATCCACCCATAATAATCGCAAGTGCAACTCCAAGCCAAGGAACTGATGTAAAAGCAGTCCCCATAACGGCTCCAATTGCACCCATCAGCATCATACCTTCAATTCCGAGGTTAATGATACCACTTCTTTCACAGATTACACTTCCAATTGAAGCAAGAATTAAGGGAATGGCCATTCGCAAAGTAACCATGACCATATCCATAGAAAAAAGATGTGCTAAATTTTCCATTATTTTGCCCTCCTTCTCTTCATGAATGCAACTAATTCCGGAGTCGCTACGAATAGAATAACCAGACCTTGCATCACTTTGATCATACTTGTTGAAACGCCGGCCACATAACTCATTGTCATTGCACCTGATTCTAAAATTCCAAATAAAAGTGCACTCAAGATAACTCCAACCGGATGGTTATTACCTAATACAGCAACCGCGATTCCTGTGAATCCATATCCAGGAGAAAATCCGTCTACGAACTTTCCTGTTTTTCCGAATACTTCCGTAACTCCTGTCAATGCTGCAATCGCCCCACTGGCTGCCATCGTAATAATAACTGTCTTAACCATACTGATTCCTGCTGCCTGTGCCGCAGAGCCATTTTCTCCAACTGCACGAAGTGCAAAACCTGCTCTTGTTTTGTTGATAAATACATATAACAGTGCTGCCAGGATCAATCCCAGAATCAATGCTGTAGTCAGCTGAGATTTTGGCAGGATTTTCGTAAGCATATATTCCTGACCGATCGAAGGTGATTGCATAACTTTGGATTTCGGATCTTTCATCGGACCATGTACACAGTAGCTTGCGAAAAACTTCATAATATAGTTCAGCATGATTGCCACAAGTACTTCATTAATATTCAGCTTTGCCTTTAAAAGGCCATTGAATCCTCCAACCAGTGCTCCGGACATCATTCCTGTTAAAAACGATACAAGAATAACAAGAAATCTAGGAAGCCCCTGCATTGCCAACGCTGTCGCTGTTGCTGTCAATGCTCCGATATAAAGCTGGCCTTCACATCCGATATTAAATAAGCCTGCTTTGTTAGAAAATGCACATGCCATACCAACAAATAATAACGGTACTGTTTTGCCTAATGTTGTCGCAATCGCAGTTTTAGATCCTAAAGCGCCTGCTAACAGTGCCTGAAATGCATTGATTGGATTTTCCCCTGATACAAGCATGATCAATGCAGTAATTAATAAGGATAAAATAATTGCAAATATTGATAAGTATAATTGTTCAAGACTTAAAAATACTTTTTGTTTTTTTACAGTTTGTTTTTCCATTATGATTCCACGCCCCTTTGACCAGCCATTAGCAGACCTATTGACTCATTTGTAAATTCTTCATTTTTTCCAAGTGCCATGACCTCTCCTTTGTACATAACCGCAATACGATCACATAATTGGAAAATGTCTGTAAGTTCTGCTGAAATCATTAAAATAGCTTTTCCTTGATTCCTCAGTTCCAACAAGATTTCATGAATATAATTGATTGCTCCTATATCCAGACCTCTGACCGGCTGGCAGACCAGAATGAAATCAGAATCTTTTTCTACTTCTCGACTCAAAACCATCTTCTGCTGGTTTCCACCTGACAAAGATCCTATACTCTGCTTTTCATCCACCGCACGCACATCATATTTTTCCATTAATTTTTTTGTTGTCTCAGATAATGTCTTGAAATTAATCCAGCCATGCTGAACATATTTCGGATCATTCTGATTTCCCAATAGATAATTTTCTAAGATTGAAAATCCTGGAAGGATTGCACGCTGATGTCTTTCAGAAGGAATATAACTCATACCAAGTCCCAAACGCTTTTTCGTTGGACATTCTGTAATATCTTCTCCCTTGATGGAAATCTTTCCTTCTTTACACTTCTGCAGTCCCATGATCATCTCTTCCAACTGCATTTGTCCATTCCCTTCAACTCCTGCAATTCCAAGGATTTCCCCGGCATGAACATCAAGTGAAACTGTATTGGACGCATTTTCAAGCAACTTTACATTCTCGATTGATAATATCGTTTCACCTGCATCCTGTTTCTTACGCTCCAAATGGAAAGAAACTTCATGTCCGACCATCTCATTCGCAAGCATTTCTACCGTAACATCCTTTGTAGCTGCCTGGAACACCGATTTTCCGGCTCTTAATACAGTAAGTGAATCCGATACCGCTTTTGTCTCATTCAGCTTATGTGTAATGAAGATAATCGTCTTTCCCTGTTTTCTGATATCTCTGAAAATATTCAAAAGCTCTAATACTTCTTGTGGAGTTAATACGGCTGTCGGTTCGTCCAAAATCAGGATTTCTGCACCGCGATACAGAGTTTTCAAAATCTCTACTCTTTGTTTCATACCAATTGACAAATCTGCAACCTTAGCCTCTGCATTCAAATCGAAATGATATTTGTCTGATAACTCCTGAACCTTTTTTATTGCTTCTTTTTTATTGATACTGAACTTTCCTGGTTCATTTCCGATCACAACATTTTCCCATACTGTAAGTGCATCCACTAACATGAAATGCTGATGAACCATTCCTAATCCACATTGAAAAGCATTTCTTGCAGAATGTTTTTTAATCTCTTTACCGTTTATCTTTAATTCGCCTTCGTCTGCTTTGTACAAACCGAACAGCACATTCATCAATGTTGTTTTTCCTGCTCCGTTTTCTCCTAACAGGCAGTGTATTTCACCTTTTTTTACTAAGAAATCGATTTGATCGTTTGCAGTAAAACTACCAAAGCGCTTCGTAATTTTTCTCATTTCCACAGCATACATATTTGCCACCTCGATATTTTATGAAAAAGAAGATGCTTAAACTTCAAACATCTTCTTTTCTTATTTCCTACAGTTCTACCGGAACCTGAATTTCTCCAGTAATGATTTTCTCTTTTATCTCTTCTAATTTTTCTACTACATCTTCCGGAACTTTAATATTGCTGCCATCTAATGTATATCCAATTCCTTCATCTTCCAGTCCTAAAACCTTTTCGCTTCCAACCTGAAGATCTCCTTCGAGTGCTGCTTTTACAATATCATATGCTGCAACATCAACACGTTTTAACATACTTGCTACGATATGATCCGGATCTATGATATTCTGATTTGAGTTTGCACCGATTGCAATGAAATCAGATTCCTGAGCTGCTGCAAACACACCAAGACCTGATCCGCCCGCTGCATGGAAAATGATGTCATAACCTTTCCCCTTCTGAGTCGTTGCAATTTCTTTTGCAGTTGTTGTATCACCAAACGGATTATCTCCGCCTACATACTGGATTGCTACATCTGCATCAGAATCAACATACTCGATTCCTGCACGATATCCTGCTGCAAAATGGTTGATAATATCATTCTCAAGTGCACCTACAAATCCATATTTATGATTATCTTCTAATCCATATGTAGCTGCATCCTGTTTCATATATGCTGCCAACGCTCCTACAAGGAACGATCCTTCCTGTTCTTTACAGGAATAACTTACAATATTATCCCCTACTAAAGATGAATCAATGGAAGCATATTTCTGATCCGGATAATCCGGTGCTACTGATGCTAACGCATCTACAGAATCAAAGCCAACACCAATGATTACTTCATATTCGTTTGAATCACTCATCGCACGAAGAATTGTCTCAAAATCTGTTACTTCTTTTGGCTCAGCATAGTCATAGTCTACGCCGAGTTCTTCCTTTGCACGTTCCATACCTTCATATGCAAGGTCATTATAAGACTGATCTCCCAGGCCGCCTAAGCCAAAAACCACAGCAGCTTTCATGTCTGCTTTATCTGAACCAGATTCTTTCTTTCCTTCATCTGATGACCCTGAACATCCCATTAAACCTACTGTCATCATACCTGCTACCATAAGTGCCAACCATTTTTTCATCTTTCTCATTTTATTTCCTCCTCGTAGAATACGTTTTCTTTCTTCTTAATGATTTTTAATAAAACGCCGCGAACAAAGTATCTAAAACTTTTTTGGAATCAACTTCCATACAATGATTTACATATTCTCCATCAATTGGATATTCTCTTAAGTCTGTTACGACCATTCCTTTACAATATGCACCTTCACATTCTATTCTGGTAACACATCTGTGTGTCTTTACCACACTTGGATCTACCGCTACGATCATTGCCAGCGGATCGTGAAGCGGACAACATTCTCTCATCCAATTCTGCTGTCTTGCGCCCTGCATATACCACTTCATCTCTTCTCTTAAGAAATGAATCTGCTCTTTACACTCTTCTCTGCAATATTTTTCTGCATATTCTAAGTCTTCTTTTCTTAAGATTGTCTTTAATGTTACATCCAATCCTACCATTGTCATATCCCATGGTGTCTGTACTACAATATCAGCTGCCTCAGGATCTCCTCCGATATTAGCTTCAACAACCGGAGAAACATTTCCTGTAGCCAAAACCGTTCCGCCCATGGACACAACCTTTTTAATCTTTCCGGCGAAATCCGGATAACGTTTGATTGTTTTTGCAATATTGGTCATTCGTCCTAATGTGACTAACACCAGTTCGCCTTCATTTTCAGAAGCAATCTGATACAGAAAATCACATACATCCATATCAACAGGTTTTTGATCGGATGGTGCTAATTCAACATTACCGATTCCATTTTTCCCATGAATAAATTCCGGGAAATCAACCTCATCTCCATTCAACGGTTGTTCAGCCCCGACACATACCGGAATCTTATGCTCCATTCCTGCTAATTTTAAGATTCTCAACGCATTGTCAGCGCCTTGCTTTGCTGTCACGTTTCCAACACTTGTAGAAATGCCAACAACTTCTACATCCGGTCTTGCCAGCGCAAATAATATAGCTAAAGAATCATCTACACCCGGATCGCAATCAATACAAATCTTCATCTTTTCCCTCCTTTTACTATATCAAAATAATATTTTCAAATCCATTATCCTCCGCGATTTTTTTGTATTTCATCATTTCATTGGATGATGGAGTCCTGAAAATCTGATCATATGGAGAACGAACTCCAAACTGACGATAAGCGATTATTTTATATCGAATTTGTTTTTTATCTAAATACGGCTTCAGCAATTTTGTGATTTGAAAAACAGTATCTTCATTCGGCAGTTGATCCGGTACTATAACTGTACGAATCTCCTCAAGCTTTCCATGTTCAGCTAAGTAAACTGCATTTTTCAGAACCTGCTCATTACTCATACCGGTTAATTTCTTATGTGCATCGCAATCAAATGCTTTAACATCCAACATCACACCATCACAAACATTCATAAGCTCTGCATCCTGTGAAAAATCATAACTGCCATTACTATCAATTAATGTTGATAATCCTTGCTGCTTCGCTAATAAAAATAACTCAGCCAGGAAATCTCTTTGCAGTGTACACTCGCCGCCTGACACCGTAATTCCTCTTATATATGGAAGATCCGGTGCAATCT
>QWCE01006122.1_pt1 | contig 10499 bp, 10 predicted proteins | sample 1972531 | NCBI WGS metagenome assembly QWCE01 (sample SAMN09866716, study PRJNA288562) | Human gut metagenome isolate term4_stool, whole genome shotgun sequencing... | reverse complement strand
GCTGTAAGCCATGGACATAGAATACGGAAAGGATGATCGCGGTAACTGCGTCGCCCGGAACCGCCAACGTCAGCATCGGGATCAGTGCACCGCCGATACATGCGTTGTTGGAGGACTCACTGGCCACGATTCCTTCCACTGCACCCTCACCGAAGGGAACCTCCGGCTTCTTTACGAGGCGCTTCGCCTCATTGTACGCGATAAAGGATGCCACCGGTCCGCCTGCTCCCGGAAGAGCGCCGACTAAAAGACCGATCGTGGATGTATATAAGGAAAGCTTCCAGCTCTTTAAGATCTCTTTCAGGCTGACCTTCGCCTTTTCCATCGCAAGGACATTCTGCTCCTGCTTCATGTTGTATACAACAGAGAGCACTTCTGCAAAGCCGAAGAAGCCGACAAGTGCCGGGACTGTGCTGACACCGCCCGCGAGGTTCTGGATTCCGAAGGTCAGGCGCTTTGTTCCCATCAGCGGATCCAGTCCGATCATGCTGATCACAAGACCGATCATAACGCTGATAAGACCCTTCGCGTAGTTCTTCGTGCTGACGGAACCGACTGTCGCAAGTCCGAAGAGAGCCAGAAGGAAATAGTCCATCTTTGTAAATTTGATCGCAACTCTCGATACCGGCTCCGCTAAGAGTCCCAGAGCCAGAAGGCCAAATAAGCTTCCGATAAACGAGTAGATCGTTGCGGTAAAGAGTGCCTTGTAGGACTGACCCTTTTTCGACATCGGGTAGCCGTCCAGTGTCGTTACGACCGATGAAGGCGCGCCGGGGATATTGATCAGGATCGCCGATACCGCACCGGAGAAGACTCCGACTACATAGACACCCATGATCATCGCCAGGGCGTCTGAATGTTCCCAGGTATAAGTAATGGATACAAGAAGCGCGGTCGCCATGGACACGGAAAGTCCCGGGATCGCTCCTACGAACAGACCAGCCACAGAACCAAGGAGAACCATAAGAATAAACCGCGGATCGACCACGGATAACATCTGCATCATTTTCCTTTCTCCTTTCTATGGCAGAAGCACATGTAAGAATGTGCGGAATGCGAGGCTTAAGAACAAGGTGGTTCCGATCGGCACGAAGACAAGGACCGGAATTTTTCTGACACCCATGAAAATCATCATGGCGATCAGGAATACCACCGTCACAACCTCAAATGTCGAAAATGTATACGCAAAAGATAAAATTCCGATGGTGATATACGGAATTTTAATGAAGGCGAGAGCCGCATAGTAGATCGCACAGAGGATCAGGGCGATCACGACCCAGCGCCGCTTTTCTGTTTTTCCTGCCTTTTCCGGCTTCTTGTCATCCGGATTTGCGGCAGCCTTTTTCATCGCCGTAACTCCCTCTCCGACGATCCATAAGGACAGACCGATCATGGCGATCGCCACGATCAGCGGAAACAGGTACGGGGACTGTGCCCAGCTTTTGTTAAACCCTTTCGCGTAGGATGAAAGAGAATACGAGAGCAGCACAAGGCCGCTCCCGCAAAATACAATTCCTTCGACGATCAGCGAATGAATCTTATTCTTCATTGATTATTCTCCAATTCTCTTGATGCCGAACTCTTCCGGACTCTTCTCGGCAACACCGTTGTCATACTGTAACCAGCAGATTACGGATTTCCAGTTGTCATAGAATGCCTGGATCGATGCGTCATCTTTGTACTCGTCATATACCGGATCCGCTGCGTTCTGTTTTACGAAGTCGGTCCACTCCGGATCTGCGAATACCTTCTCAGATGCTGCCTTTAATACATCAACGACCTCCTGCGGTGTATCGTTATTTACAACGAAGGAAAGGAGTGTGTACGGGATATTTAAGTACTTTTCAGCTTCCGGAACTGTCTCTGTAAACGCCGGGATATCCGGGTAAGCGTCCATTCTCTTATCGGAGAATACTGCTAACGGTTTCACATCGCCGCTCTCGATATAGCCGCCGAGTGTAGAAATATTCGGGTTCGTGAAGTCAACCTGTCCGCCGATAACACCGAGAAGTGCATCGTTACCGGAGTCAAAGCTTGTCATAGCAACTTCATAGCCGAGCTCTTTTAATACAAGTCCCTGATTGTGTCCGCTTCCTCCAGGACCGGAGTGGGACATTGTGATCTTTCCCGGATTTTCCTTGATCGCATCAAGAAGCTCCTGAAGTGTGTTGTACTTGGAGTCTTTTCCGACTACAAGAACCTTCGGATCACCAACTAACGGAGAGATAACGGTGAAATCATCGTATCCAAGGTCGCAGATATTCATGGTTCTGTAGGTTCCCATCGTCTCCGCACACACAAGAAGTGTGTAGCCATCAGACGGCTGCTCTTTTACGAACTGGCTTCCGATGGATCCGGACGCGCCGCCCTGGTTTGTAACGGTAATCGGCTGTCCTAAATATTTTTCAAGCAGGACTGCAAGCTTTCTGCCCCAGGTATCGGTTGTTCCGCCTGCACCGTAAGGAATGATCATTGTGATCGGTTTTGTCGGATAATCTGCGGTCGCAACAAGATCGCCGGCAGCCTCTGCGGTTGTCTCGCTGTCTTTTGCTGCTTCTGCAGTTGTCTCAGCTGCTTCTGTTGCTGCTGCGGTCGTCTCGGTCTTGGAAGATGTGGAGACACTGCATGCAGTCATGGACAGGCACATGATAGCGGCCATGCCCAGTGCAATCATCTTTTTCATAATGCTACTCTCCTCTTTTTTGTATTTGCGATGATTATTATAACACAGGTTATTTCGATATTCAATACAAAAACTTTTACGCTTTAAAGTTTTTATGTGTATATCGCATTAAACCGGTAAGTTTTTCATGAATTCCTGTCTTTTTATGAAATCCGGTAACTGTTCGGTACACAGTTACGAAACCCGTGCATATCGGAGAGTCTGTTATCCGATCAGCCCCTGGATCAGGATCACCAAAATCAGCACCGGAAGAACATACCGGAAATAGATCTTCGCCCAGTTCGCACCCGGCATCTTAAGTCCCGCTCCTTTGTTTGCCTCCGCGAGATACTTATCATATCCCCAGCCCCACTTGCTCACACAGAATAACAGATAAACAAGGGATCCAAGCGGTAAAAGCAGGTTGCTGACTAAGAAATCCTCAGAATCCAGAACATCTCTCGTGCCGATGATGTGGAGGTTACTCCATACATTGTAGCCCAGAACACAGGGCAGGCTGGCGATCAGGACGAAAATGCAGTTGATCACGGAAGCCTTTCTTCTGCTCCATCCAAAGTTATCCATGCAGCTGGAAAGCAGATTTTCGAACACGGCGATAACGGTTGAGAAGCTTGCCGCCGACATAAATAAGAAGAACAGCATGCCCCAGATCCGTCCGCCTGCCATGTTTGCAAACACGTTCGGAAGTGTGATAAAGATCAGCTGTGGACCGGCATCCGGCTGTACTCCGAAAGAAAAGCATGCCGGGAAGATAATCAGTCCGGCAGAAAGGGCTACCAGCGTATCAAGGCCGCAGATCCGTACCGCCTCACCTGCAAGCGTATGTTCCTCGGACATATAGCTTCCGAAGATCTCCATTGCCGCAATGCCAAGGCTTAATGTAAAGAAGGACTGGTTCATGGCCGCCATGATCACCGATCCGAGTCCGACATCCGACGCGCGTTTGAAATCCGGGAGAAGGTAAAAGCTCAGTCCCTCTTTCGCGCCCGGAAGGATCAGGCTGTGTCCCGCAAGCACCAGGATCAGCAATAACAGCGCCGCCATCATCCATTTTGTGATCTTCTCAAGGCCATTCTGAAGACCTCTGCTGCAGATAAAGAATCCGACAACAACGGTCACAGCCATCCAGAATCCCATCTCACCGGGATTGCTGAGCATATCCCCAAATACTCCCGCGACTTGATCCGCATTCATTCCGGTAAATGTTCCCGTCGCGAACTTCACGAAATAGCTGAGCATCCAGCCAGATACGGTCGTGTAATACATCATTAACAGGTAACAGCCAAGGATACAGAACCATCCGTGTACATGCCATTTACTGCCCGGCTTTTCCAGTGCCCGATACGCACCGACCGCGCTCTTTCGTCCCGCGCGTCCCACCGCAAGCTCCATCGTGAGGACCGGAACGCCCATACACAACAGGAACAGCAGATAGAACAGGACGAACACGCCGCCGCCATTCTGTCCCGCTACATACGGGAACCGCCACACATTTCCAATTCCGATCGCGCAGCCCGCGCTTACCAGTAAAAAACCTAAACGTGAGCCAAAATTTTCTCGTTTCATAAGTATAACTCCCCTCTTACGGCTGCGGTCCGCGTCTGTCTTATCCGCAGCTCTTATCCTGCTGGCGTCACTGTATTCGGTATTGTACAGTATGTTCCGTTTGGGTAACTGTTTGGAACGTATCTGCCCTTGTACCGCCATCCAGCATCAGTAGTCTTATGATACCGCCCGGTAAAAGGATTTGCAACCGCGCATTTTGTATGGTATCATAAGAAAAACTTATGTTTTACGAAGAGTAACGATGCTTCCCACAGAGTGGGGCGATTTATTCCTATTTTTTAGGAGGAGCTTATGAACACAAACCAGCTGCGCTACTTCGTGACCGCCGCTGAATGCCGCAGCTTCACGAAAGCCGCGGACCAGTTTTATATTACCCAGACTGCCATCACCCAGCAGATCCGCGCGTTAGAAGACAGCCTCGGCGTCCCGCTCTTTGACCGGTCGAGCCGCCCGATCTCCCTGACTCCGGCCGGAAGCGCATTTCTAAGTGATGCAAGGTCGATCCTCGGCCGCATTGATCAGGCGGTAAACCGGATTCAGGAGGTTTCAACCGGTATGGTAGGAACCCTGCGGATCGGATATACAAAAGGCTTTGAGCGAAGCAATTTTTCCAACTCCCTGCGTTTCTTCCATAATAAATATCCAAATATTCTTGTTTCCTGTTATCGCCGAAACACCGATCTTCTCGCCGCGGGGCTATTGAAGGACGAATATGATATTATTTTTACCTGGGACAGCACGGAGCTTGTGAAAAACGAGTCCATTGAATATCGGCTCATTGAACGCAGTCCTCTGATGGTCGCTGTTTACAGCAATCATCCACTTTCCAGGCGGGAATCCCTTCAGCGGTCAGAGCTCCACGGCGAACGCCTGCTGTTCATGACCCCGTCCAGCACCGGGGATTCCGTCAGTGACCTCCGCTTCTACGAGATGTATGAGCAGGCCGGATATCATCCGGACATCTTCTTCCGTTCCAACGATGTGGAGAGTATTCTCATGATGGTATCCATCGAGGAAGGGATCTCCATTATTCCCTCCTATGTGACGCATAAGCTGACAAATGCGGAAAACCTTGTGTTTATCCCGCTGATCGGCGAAGAGGAGGTCGTTGAGATCATTGCGGCGTGGAAAAGATCCTCCGGGAATCTGGCGCTGCAGCAGTTTTTGGGGCATTATCCATTGTTGAAGTCGGAGTAAAATATGTGTCGGCAGACTCGCCCGCCCACGTTTTAGGAAACCGCTTCTGCTATTCCCGGAAACTTTGTCCCCACTCTTATTGCCTTTCTTCTATATTTATGGTATTTTATATGTGCTTTTCATTTACAGGCCGACATTGCCGGCTCATTTGATACCCGGTGCGGTATTATCAAAAACGCAGAATACTTTCGCCAGAATCAGCAGACCTTTCGAGAGGAACCAGACATGACACCAGAACATCCAATTATTTTATGCGGCTTCACAAGCAGCGGAAAGACCACTATCGGAAAACTTCTCTCCGAGCAGCTCGGTCTCCCGTTTTACGATACGGATCAGATGCTGATCGAACATTACAAGATGACGATCCCGGAGATATTCGCAAAAGGCGGGGAGTCTTTGTTCCGGGACTATGAACATGAGATCGCCCATCAGGTATGCGGTCTCGGCCCGTCCGTAATCTCCACCGGAGGTGGAATGCTGACCTTTGACCGGAACGGAGAGATCCTCGAAAAGAGCGGCACGATCTTCTATATTGACCGCCCGTTTGAGGACTGCTACCGGAATCTTGCGTTGCATCCGGAACGACCGTTATTTAAGAACCACACAAAAGAGGAGATCGAGAATACCTATCTCACGCGACGCGGATTATATAAGAAATATGCAAAGTACGATATCCCGAATACCGGGGGGCCGCAGGACGCGGTGGCGAAGATCTGTGCGCTTTTATAGTTGCCTCCGAACTCAAAAACCAGCCACATGTTTTCCATTACGCTTCCCGCTCTAATGGATCCCATGTGGCTGGTTTTTGTTTTTCAAGTTTCCTTTATTTTACTTCCGTCCCATCCGGCTTCCTGAGTCCTCTGGTATTCTTCTCCACCAGCCGTCTCGTCACCATGACCATATGGCCGCAGCCCATGCATTTTAAGCGGAAGTCCGCGCCCACGCGCAGGATTTCCCATTCCTGACTGCCGCAGGGATGCGGTTTCTTTAATTTTACGATATCGCCTACTTCATATACCATTCTCTATGTCTCCTGTTGCCTGAAACCTGTCTTCTCAAACGATCTCTTATTTCTTACAAATTTTCACGCTTCATACGGTTTCTGCGTGTTGATCCTGTTCTAAGTTCTTTTATGCCAGGATCTCGTCGATCTTTTTCAGCTCATCCTCCGAAAATCCCGTGCCCCCAAGCGCCGCAAGACTGTTATCCAGCTGCGAAACCCTGCTGGCGCCCACCAGGACCGTTGTCACCTCCGGGCGGCGTAAGATCCAGGCGATAGCCATCTGCGCCAGCGTCTGTCCGCGTTCTTCCGCAAGTTGGTTTAATTGTTTGATTTTTTCTAATTGTTCATCAGAAAGATACCGCTGTGCCACCGTCGTTCCCTCACGGGATGCGCGGGAACCTGCCGGAATCCCCTTCAGGTATTTATCTGTCAGTGCGCCCTGAGCGAGCGGGGAAAAGCAGATACAGCCCACTCCGTTTTCATCAAGCGCGGAGAGAAGTCCGTCTTCCACCCAACGCTCCAGCATATTATAGCGCGGCTGGTGGATCAGGCACGGCGTTCCGTTTTCCTTTAGGATCTTTACTGCTTTTCTCGTCTCTTCCTCTTTATAATTGGAAAGTCCGACATAAAGCGCTTTTCCGCTGCGGACGATATCGCTCAGTGCTCCCATCGTCTCCTCGATCGGCGTCTCCGGGTCCGGTCTGTGGTGGTAGAAAATATCCACGTAATCCAGTCCCAAGCGCTTCAAACTCTGGTCGAGGCTCGCCATCAAATACTTTCTGGAACCCCAGTTTCCGTAAGGTCCCGGCCACATATCATATCCGGCTTTTGTGGAGATCACAAGCTCATCCCGGTATGTACCAAGGCAGTCCTTTAATGCCTGTCCGAAATTTTTCTCCGCAAGGCCGTTTGCCGGATGTCCGTAGTTGTTCGCAAGATCAAAGTGTGTGATCCCGTGGTCGAATGCATGGCACAGGATCTCCTCCTGATCTGTAATCGTCTTTTCCAGTCCGAAATTCTGCCATAATCCCAGCGCGACCCGCGGAAGCTTTAAACCGCTTCTTCCACAGCGTTTATACTCCATAGTCTCATAACGATTCTCTGCTGCCTGATACATAGTTTCTGCCTCCCATATTTCCGCCTGTTGCAGTATTCCGCATTTATCCCGGCATAGTCCGCTATTTCCAACCCTGATATTCTTTCCGGAATCACACTCCGACTGCGTCCCCAAGCACTTCACCGATCGGCCCGCTGATCACGAGATCCGCGCGATTATCCATCGGTGTCACGGATTTATTGATGAGGACCAGCTTATGTCCCCGGTAATAATCGATGAGCCCCGCTGCAGGATATACCGTGAGGGACGTTCCGCCGATGATCAGCACATCCGCATTCGCGATATATTTCACGGATTTTTCGATGGTCTCCTGATCCAGGCCTTCCTCATAGAGGACTACATCCGGCTTGATCGTTCCGCCGCAGGTACATTTCGGGACTCCCGTAGAATTTAAGATCGCATCCAGCCCATAGAACTTTCCGCAGCGCGTACAGTAATTCCGAAGAACAGAACCGTGGAGCTCCAAAACCTCCCTGCTGCCCGCTTTCTGATGCAGTCCGTCGATATTCTGTGTTACGACCGCCTTCAATTTCCCCATTTCCTCTAACTTTGCAAGCGCCTTATGGGCTCTGTTCGGCTCCGCGTTTGGAAACAGCATCTTGTTCCGGTAGAATCGGTAAAATTCCTCCGGCTTTCTCATATAGAAGGAATGGCTTAAGATCGTCTCCGGCGGATAATCATACTGCTGGTTGTACAGTCCGTCCGTACTCCTGAAATCCGGAATATGGCTCTCCGTGGACACGCCGGCACCGCCGAAAAATACGATATTGCTGCTCTCATCCAGCCACTTTTTTAATGTTTCCCGCTCTGTCATGACAGATCTCTCCTTTCTGTATTCAAGAACGTCTCGGCATTCTTGCTGCTCGCCACCTAAAGAGGTGGGAGTCATCTCATATCTGATATCATGCGCTTTTCTGCTTTGCTGTCAGCGGATCATGCACCGTTTGACCCTGATATCATTTACACAACTTCATCTAAGAACACTCCGTGAAACGGCTCAATATACTCCCCATACGGAATCTTCGCCACCTGCGCCGGTGTCCGGTATCCAAACAGCCACTCGGTAAGCTCCGAGATCGTCAGGACCTCCATTTTCCCCTTTGCGATAAACCGGGATTCCTGGATCATCCTCGAGCCTTCCTTTGTCAGCTGCCACAGCCATGCACCCTGATTCTGCGGTACGAAGAGATCGTTGATCCCGATCTCCACCGTCACTTCATCCTGCGGACAATTCTCCGCTAACCGGATCGTCTTTACGAACTCCGGCATGCAGACGATACGCGCCATGATCGCCGGCTTCCGTCCCGCCTCGCTCCGGTAATGTTCTCCGGTGTAGAGATAACGCATCTCCCGTTCCTTTAAGCCCCACTCACTCTGCATTCCGATAAACCAGTCATCGTCGTAGAGCAGTGTGCAGGTTCCATTTTCGCTGGCAAGCTCCTTCTCCATCCGCTGTAAATATGCCTCATCGCGGATCGCAAAGACCTCATATTGTCTCTTTAACCAGGCAGTCTGCCACTCCGCCAGATCTGCGCCCAGCGTCTTCAGGTTACAGGGCTCTCTGTGGATGTGGGGATTATATTTGAGAACCCAGCGCGGCTGATCATAAATATACCGGAAATCGTAGGGACGGTACAGGGACTCTCTTGCGGGCATCAGAAACGTAAACGGCATCCGTTCTTCCTGCATATCCCGCAACATCGCCAGCATGAGACTTCTCATGTATCCCTTGTGGCGCTCAGCAACCAGTGTGGAAACGCCGACGATATAGTCGCACACGGCCTCTCTTCCCCGCATATAGATCTTATAAGGGTTCCGGTGGAGCATGGACACGATCTCGCCATTCTCCTCCCGGACAAGTACCTTGTTGTCCTTCATTTTTTCCTTAAAATAATAATCACAAAATTCCGTGGAATCTTCCGGGAACGCCTCTCTCCAGAGATCCAGGCATCTTCCCTTTTCTTCTGTCTCCAAATACCGTATCATACTTTACTCCGCGCTCTGTGCCTCAAAATCTAACTGTTTAATCCGATACTTTCTCGCGAAATCCATCGGCGCATAAGACATCTTTGCCTGCCGAAGTCCCGGGAGTCCCATATCATCCTCACGGTTTACGATCTCCGCCTCCGGGAATTCATGGATCAGGAACTGTTGGTTGATCATCTGGTAAAGGCCTCGCATTTCCGGGTTCGCCTTTTCGATGTGGATGATCGCCATCTTTTCCTTATTATTATAGCTTCCGATGGAGAACGCCTCCAACCGGTCATCCACATAGATCCCTCCCATGCGGACTGACAGCATCGAGCAGTTCCTTAAGATCTCGTGGATTCCTTCCACTTCATAATCCAAGTGTCCCTCGACCTCCTGGCCTTTTCCCTCTCTCCATTGATCCAGAAACTTCCAGATCTCGCAGCCGTCCGAACAGCAGAGCGTCCGGTACTCATATCTTCCATCATATGCTTTCTTAAATGCGTTCAGGTTGTTTTTCTTCTTATGAAGTGCTTTTCCGGACAATGTCTTCAACGCCTCCGCACTGTAAAGGTAGTCCTTTGCATCCGGAAGCTCCGTTACGGAGTAGCGGTCCGCCGGAAGCTTTAAATAATCCACCGCCTCCTGGTCCGCCAGGTAGATCTCAAGCGGCAGATGAAGATTCTCGTTGAAATATTGTTCGATCTCTTTAAAGTAGTGGGGCATATCCTCGATGGCGCACACAGGAAGAGATGCGTACATCTTTCCTAAAATCTTCATAATCCAGAGAACTGCCTTGCCATCTCTCTCGCAGAAGTGGACATGATAATAATCCGCCCAGAGAAAATTGTCAAGCATCACACTGTCACATGTATTGTCGTGGCGTCTTCCATAATACTTACTGAGTTCCGCAAAATTCTCGGCGCCCAGCTTCTGAAACTGTATATCCATATAATTGTTTTTTC
>QWCE01009354.1_pt1 | contig 10501 bp, 9 predicted proteins | sample 1972531 | NCBI WGS metagenome assembly QWCE01 (sample SAMN09866716, study PRJNA288562) | Human gut metagenome isolate term4_stool, whole genome shotgun sequencing... | reverse complement strand
CATTTTGCAATATATCATGGTTTTAACCTGCTGGCTCTCATCGTGTCGCTGGTGCTGGCAGCCTTGCTGGTGTTTTCGGCCTACAGCGGTCACATCGACCCGATCAAGAGTACCGTTTACGCACTGGTAGCCATGGCCTTTCCCGCTATACTGGGGCTCTCGGTGGGCATGGTGCTACTGCTGCTCATCATGCGGCGATGGCGCATTTCGCTCATCTTGATAGTGGCCACACTCATTTCCTGGCCCACGATCAAGATTGTGAGCCCGCTCAACATCACAACCCACAAGTACACCGCAGCCGAGGACTCCACCAAGTTTAAGGTGCTCACCTTCAATGTGAAAAATTTTTGTGTGATGAAAGGTGGCGATGACCGCATCGACAACCGGGAAGGGCAGGCCACGGCACGCTACATTCTTGATCAGGATGCCGACATTGTACTCTTGCAGGAGGCTTCTCTGGCTGCCGACTACAACGACTTGAAACTCATGAAGCCGTTGATGAAGGAAATACGCAAGAAATACCCTTATAGGGATCATGGCTATCACGACCAGGTGATTTGGTCGAAGCACCCTTACACCAAGGTGGAAGATCCCGCCATTAAAGATGGGTTTGCCTCGCCCGACGACCCGGTGCGCAACTACCACTTCTATGCCCGTGCCTACGATGTGATGGTGCCGGGACACACCGTGAGGTTCTTCAACGTGCATCTGCACTCGATAGGGCTTTCCAGCGATGACAAGGAGACCTACATGAAATTGACCAACCTGAACAATGTAAACGACAAGAGCGAGATGAGAAAGGTGCGCTATGGGCTGGTGGCGAAGTTGCGTTATGCCTTTCGCACCCATGCCGCACAGGCGCGCATCATCAGGCAAGTCATTGACCAGAGTGGCGAGAATGTGATCGTGTGCGGTGATTTCAACGACACCCCGGCTTCGTTCTCCTATTTCACCGTGCGTGGTAAGGACTTGAAAGATGCCTACATGGATTGCGGCTTTGGACCCACCTACACCTATCACGAGAACAGGTTCTACTTCAAGATTGACCATGTTCTGTATAGGGGCGACATTATTGCGACCAAGATTAGCCGCGACCGCAAGGGCAGCAGTGACCATTACCCCCTGGTGGCCACTTTTGTGTGGAAAAATAAAAAATAAAATAATATAGATAAATACCTTATTTTACAAACTGCTATGATGAAAAAAGCTTTATTAACAGTTATTGCCGTGGGTTGCCTTTCGATGGTTGCCTATGGTGCAAACAAGAAAAAAGTGAAACAGAAAAATCCATTTTTGACGGAGTATAAGACTCCCTACGGAATACCTCCGTTTGAAAAAATCAGTTATGACGACTATCTGCCGGCACTCAAGGCGGGTATTGAACAGCAAAATGCCGAAATAGCCGCTATCGTGAGCAGCAAGCAGTCGCCCACATTCGACAACACCGTCCTGGCACTTGACAACAGCGGTGAAATTCTCAACAAGGTGGGATCGGTATTCTTTGCCTTGAGCGAGAGCGATGCAACGCCCGAAATGCAGAAATTGGCCGAGACTTTAACCCCCATGTTCACCGCACAAAGTGATGAAATCTACATGAACGCCGGCCTTTTTGAAAAAATCAAGGCTGTTCATGACAATGCCGATGCTTTGAACTTGAACAAGGCGCAACGTCGTCTCACCGACAAGATTTACAAGCGTTTTGTGCGCAATGGTGCTTTACTGAACGATGAAGACCAAGCGACTTTGAAAGAAATCAACAAGCGCATGGCAACGCTTCAACTGTCGTTTGGCAACAATGTGATGCACGAGATTGCCAATAACCTTGTAGTGGTTGATAACCAAGACCGCTTGGGAGGACTCTCGCAGCAGATGATTGATGCCGCTGCCCAGTTGGCACAGGAAAAGGGAATGCCCGGCAAGTGGGCGTTCACGCCAAGTGCCGCTACGCGCCTGGCTATCCTCTCAGGTGCCGACGACCGCGCGCTTCGCGAGGAAATGTATAAGACCTACACCAGTACCGCCAGCCGTGGCAACGAGTGGGACAACAGCAAGAACATCAATGAAATCCTGCAACTGCGTCAAAAGAAAGCCAAAATGCTTGGTTTCAACACCTTTGCTGACTATGCGGTGGATCCTGTGATGGCTAAGACCGTTGATGCTGCCGAGAACCTGCTCATGCAAATCTGGAAACCCGCCGTGAAGAAGGTGGGTGAAGAAGTTGCCGATATGCAAGCCTATGCCGACAAGTTGGGCGCCAACATCAAGCTGGAACCTTGGGATTATTACTACTATGCCGAAAAGGTGAAAAAAGACAAATTCAACTTCAGCGAAGATGAGGTTCGCCCATATTTTGAACTGAACAGCGTGGTGAAAAACGGTATTTTCTATGTAGCCAACAAACTCTACGGCTTGACTTTCACCGAAATCAAGAATGCTCCCAAGTACAATCCTGAAGTTACCGTCTACGACGTGAAAGATGCGCAGGGCAAGCATGTATCGGTGTTCATGACCGACTACTTCCCCCGTGCCACCAAGGCACAAGGCGCCTGGATGAACGAAATGGCGCCTGCCTACAACTACAACGGCAAGAGCGAACGCCCCATTGTCTACAATGTGGGTAGTTTCACCCCGGCCAGCAAGGACACGCCATCGCTGCTCACCGTCGATGAGGTTTCAACCCTGTTCCATGAGTTTGGTCATGCACTCAATGGCATGCTCACTGTATCTCCCTTTAAGGGGCTTGCCGGTACCAATATCGACCGTGACATGGTGGAAATGCCCTCGCAGTTGAATGAACACTGGGCACTCGTTCCCGAAGTACTGAAAAACTATGCCAAGCATTATAAGACAGGTGAAGTAATTCCTCAAAGTCTCATTGACAAGCTCATCGAGACCGGCAAGTTTAATCAGGGCTTCATGACCACCGAACTTGTGGGGGCAGCCTTGCTCGACATTGCCTGGCACAAGATTGACTGGGCTAAGGACATTGACGTGAAGGCGTTTGAAAACTACGTTTCACGCAACCTGGGCAAGCCTGCTATCATTGAATATCGCTATCGCAGCCCCTACTTCAAGCACATCTTCGACAACGACCAGTATAGTTGCGGCTATTACACCTACCTTTGGTCACAAGTGCTTGAGGCCGATGGCTGGCAGCGTTTTGAAGAAGAAGGGCCCATGAACGTGAAAACAGCGCAAGACTACTTGAAATATATCTTGTCGCCCGGTGACACCGAGGACGCGATGACCCTCTACAAGCTCTTCCGTGGTGCTGAACCCAATGCCGATGCATTGCTCCGCAACCGTGGCTTAGACAAGTGAGAAATATAGTTGCCGGGCCTCATCGACAACTCTTCTTGAGGCAGGCAATCATAAGATCACATGGGGCTGGTTCATTGTTGAGCCAGCCCCATGTGTCTATTTTATGATGGAATTGTTAAATGAGGAACAGGATGAGGATTTGCGCCGTGATGACTCGCATGAACATGGTGAGCGGGTAGACCGTAGAGTAGGCTACCGCTGGAACGTCGTTGTTGGCGGTCTTGTTGGCGTAAGAAAGTGCCGGGGGATCGGTAGTCGAACCTGAAATCAATCCCATGAGCGTGCAGTAGTTGAGCTTGAACTTGCCTCGTGCAATTGTGCCCACAATAATTAAGGGAATGAATGTGATGAGGAAGCCGTAGCCCACCCAGCGTGCGCCCGTGGCGTTGAACACGGTGTCTACAAAGTTGTCGCCGGCGGCGATGCCCACCGATGCCAGGAAGAGGCAGATGCCCAGTTCTCGCAGCATCAGGTTGGCCGAAGAAGAGGTGTAGGTCACGAGTTTTACTTTATAGCCATAACGGCCCAGGAGAATGGCGATGATGAGTGGGCCTCCAGCCAAACCCAATTTCATGGGAACAGTCATTCCTGGCAGCATGAGCGGAATGGACCCCACAAGAATACCCACAAAAATGCCGATGAACATGGTGAAAATGTTCGGCTGGTTAAGGCGCTTCATGGAGTTGCCCAGTTTCTCGGCGAGGCGGTTGATGTCGTCGAGTTGTCCCACCACCGTGATGCGGTCACCCACCTGCAATGCCAGGTTGGGGCTTGCCAGCAGGTCAAGACCGGCACGATTTACTCGGGTGGCATTCAGACCGTAGCCTTTGGGCAGGCGCAGCGACCCGATTTTGCGTCCCGAAAACTCGCTCTTGGTCACTACAATGCGACGTGAGGTCACGGGACTTTCATCCATTTTCCAGTCCATCTCGACTTGGGGACCAATGACAGAATCAAACACCTCCTGGTCTTGAACCGAGAGCACAATGCGCAGCAGGTCGCCCTCTTCAATGATGGTGCTTTCCTTGGGCACAAAAACCTCGCCCGATGCCCTCTTGACACGGGAGATCACAAAGTTGCGGTCGATAATGCCGTGCAGTTGCTTGATGGTGTGGGAGAATATCAGTTTGTTGGTCACATTGTAGGTCACCACATGAGGCTTGAGCAGGCTTTGCTGGTTGTCATCGTCTATGGCCTTGGAGTCCTTTTCTATACTCACCTTGAAAATGGCTCTGATGATAATCATGCTCAAGATGATGCCCACAACGCCCAGCGGATAGGCAGCGGCATAACCCATCGACATGGCTTCGTTGAGGGGGCGTGCAATATCTCCACCTTGCGTCTCGATCAAGGTTTGCTGGGCGGCACCCAGTCCGGGAGTATTGGTGACAGCACCCGACAGAATACCCACAAGCTCGTTGGCTTTGAGGTCGCCGGTGGTGTAGAAGAGGCCCAGGGCCACTGTGATGTTGAGTGCAATGATGCTAATAGCCAGCCCATTGAGCAGCAGTCCTCCCTCTTTGAATGAGGAGAAAAACGAGGGACCCACTTGCAGACCAATGGAGAAGATGAAGAGAATGAGACCAAATTCTTGTATGAATTTCAGGGTGTTGGGGTCGATGAGCGCACCAAAGTGGCCCGCTGCAATGCCCACAAAGAGAACAAATGTTGCCCCCAGCGAAATCCCGAAAATCTTGATTTTTCCCAGGATAACGCCAATGGCAATAACAAACGAATAAATAAAGATGGAGTGGGCCACGCTGCTGCCCCACAGTAGGTCGATAAACCAGTTCATTTTACTTAAATTTTTTATTAAGATATTACAAAGTTAATGTTTTTATGCAGATGTTTCAAATTAAGGAGTGTCTGCGCAACGGGACTCTGCCCGCCGGTGTGTTCTCAATAATTGTGTGTGTCAAAGTTTTTTAGATAGCAAAAGCGGACAAGTTAGTTGAGTTTCAATCCGTTAGCAACAACTTCCATCACCTCTTCGGGCTTATTCACGATGCAACAGGCATGGCACTCGTTGAGTTCCTTCTCAGGGCGAAATCCCCAGGTGACCCCCACCGAGTCGATGCAGGCACGGCGTGCCGTCTCCATGTCTACGCCCGAATCGCCCACATAGAGCGTGTCGGCCTTGTCGATACTGGCTTGAGCAAGTATGGAAAACACGACCGAGGGGTCGGGCTTGACATTAACGCCTTCGCGCTGGCCCATAATGGCTTCAAAGTCGATGTTTCCAAAATAGTGCCCTATGATTTTCGTCACAGCCTCTTGATACTTGTTGCTGGCGACAGCAACCTTGATGCCCATGCTGCGCAATTTCTCCAGCAGTTCAGGCATACCTTCATAGGGCTTGGTGAAGTGTGTACAGTGTTGGCTGTAGTATTCCTTGAAGTCCTTGAGCACTTTTTCAATGGTTTCTAAGTCGCGCTTTTCTTCGGGCAGGACGCGTTGAATGAGTTTGCGCACCCCATTACCCACAAAGAAAGGGTAGGAAGCCATGCTGTGGGTGGGAAACTCGTTCTGCTTCAATGCATGATTGGCGGCCTGCCCCAGGTCCTCAATGGTGTTGAGGAGTGTGCCGTCCAGGTCAAAAATGACTAATTTCTTCATATCTGATATTTTGTATATTTTTCTTTCTTGTCGTGTCAAAGTGTAATTTCTTTTCCGCTTGCAGGTTTAGAACGGATAACCCACCGAGAAGTGGAACTCGGCATCGCGCTTGAAGTTGGGCTTCAAGAGCGGCCAGTGTTCTTGCCCCGATGCCGGGTTGTGCGCTTTCATGCCCATGTCGAGGCGCACCAGGAAATAGGTGAAGTTCATGCGCAGTCCCAAGCCGTAGGAAAGGGCTATCTGTTCAAAAAACTTGTTCCAGCTGAACACCCCGCCTGGCTGGTCGGGATATTCCATGATAGTCCATATATTGCCGGCATCAAGGAACACGGCACTCTCGATGAGCCAGAAGAGCTTGCTGCGAAACTCGGCATTCAGTCCCAGCCTGATGTCGCCGCACTGGTAGATGAAGCTGTTCTGGGAGTTGCTGGCATTGAAGCTGCCAGGCCCCAGTGTGCGCACACCCCAGCCTCTCACGCCGTTGGCACCACCGGCATAAAACCGTTTTTCAAACGGGGCTACCGATGAATTGCCGTAGGGGACAATCACGCCCAGCCCGGCATGAAGGGCCAGGGAGTTGCGCAGGCTGAAGTTGTGGGTGAAGCTGTAGTCGCCTTCAAGTTTAAGATATTGGGCATACCTGATGCCAAATACCTTGTAGGCATCGTTTTCGTCACGATGCTGCCTCGTGAGTCTTGAAATGCCGTAGAGCAAGTTGCCCGCCATTTCGCCCGAAGCACGCACCGTGTAGATGTTTTGTTGCTGCATGGGGGTGAGTGGCGATATTTCCTGCTTGTTGGTGTGGTAGAAGCTGTAACCCATGCGCATGATGAAGTGGTCTTCATAGGAGTAGCGCAGCAGCGGGTTGTTGATGCTGTCTAAGAAATTGGACTGGCTGCTGGGGAGATACACATAGTTCAAGTCGATGAGGTTGAACGAGTGGCGCGTGCGGTTTTGCTCCTTCGACCACAAGTATTTCCAGCCGGCGCCGGCAATGATGCGTGTGTACTCAGGGCGTGCCTGGTAGTTGAAGTTGGTGAAGAACTCGGTCGATGCCTGAATGCTTTGCTTGAAACTTTTTTTCAGGAATGGTGCTTTGAACTTGGGANTTCGGATAGGTGATTCCCACCTCGCCCAAGTATTCTGAATAGTTATCGTTGATGAGACCGTTCAGGTTGCCCGAAATGCTCTCATAGCTGGTCTTGAACTTCACATTCAGTATCTCGCTGCCGTGAAAGAGATTGCGGTGCTGGTAATTGACACCCACGCCAAATCCCAGATCGCCTTCCGAGTTGGTGCCTTCGACCGAGAGGGTGATTGACTGCGACTTGTCGCGCGTGAGCAGCACAAAGGCATCGATGAGCATTTTATCATCGATTTCTCCCACAAGCTGCGTGTTGATGTTGATGAACTTGACAATCCCCAGCCGCCCAAGAGCCTGGTAGGTCTTGTTCACGTCGCTGACATTGTAGAGTGAGCCGGGAGTGATGTAGCAGCATTCTTCCAGGGCACGGCGGTAGAGATAGTGATCGTCGGGGTTCATGATGAAGCGATAGCCGTGATAGGAGGTTGTGTCACCATAGTAGTGGTTGTCCTGCATGGCAACCGGGTCATAGTCGGTGACAAAAGTCACGTTGCGCACATAGAACTGCCGGTGTCGTTTATAATCGGGCATTTTCACCAACCCGCGGGGCTGACGCGTGTTGAGGGTCAAGTCCACTGCACGGGAGTGGGCGGCAGTGTCGGCAATGAAAGTGATGTACTCCTTGTTGAAGGCATAGTAGCCGTTGTCGCGCAGCCGCTGGGTGATGATTTCACGCTCGGCATCGAGTTTGTTGTGGTCGAATGTTGAGTTTTGGCGAATGGGAAGCAGCGTTGTGTCGGCGAGAATGAGTTGCTTGAGGGTATCGTTGGGGATATTGTAGGTGATCGACCTGATGTAATAGGGCTGGTTGAGCCTGATGTTGTAGGTGACTTTCACCTTGCGCTTGTTGGCATTCTTGTCCACCTGGCTGGTCACGCTGTTGTTCATGTAGCCCTTGTTGATGAGTGCCCTCGACAGCTGGCTGACGCTTGCCGCCGTGAGCGTGGAGTCGTAGATGACAGGCGGTGTACCCACACGTTGCACCCACTTGTTGAACCACTTGCTGGAGTCCTTGCCCGAAATGTTGTAGAGAGCCAGTTGCAGCTTGAGCCCACCCAGCACCTTGTGGTTTTCGGTCTGGCGCAAGTAGTTCACCAGGTTGTAGGTACTCACGTCGCCATTCTGGTTCTCCCGGTCAAGAATGTGAATGCTCACATCGTCGAGCAGGTATTCCCCTGGAGCGACATGCTTGGTCGAACTGCATGACGCACCCATTAACGTCAGCAATAAAAGTGCCGTCGAGATGAACCAGATGTGTCTAATTTTATTGCGATTTAAAATCACTTCAACCAGTAAAGAATTAAACGGTGCAAATTTACGTCGTTTCGGTCGATTGACAAAATAAACCGCTGTTTTTCGGCGCTATGGTGATGGTCGCATCATGCCCGCAGTGCAACAATCGTTAAAATTGGGCTTGAAAATGGAAAAATATAGCATCGTTACAACATTTTTACAGCGATCAAGATGATTTTTCCTCAAAAATTCTTATTTTAGCAAAAGAGAATATTCATTGATTTATTAACAGCAAATTCTATATAGTATATGAAAACCTCATTTTTGTTTTTAGCCCAGGGTTTCGAGGAGATTGAGGCTTTATCGACCGTCGATATTTTGCGTCGTGCCGGCATGAAGGTTTTAACGGTGTCAATTTCTTCGTCACCGCAAGTAACGGGAGCTCATGGTGTGCCGGTGATTGCCGACACCGTAATTGATAGGGTGGACTTGAACGAGGCCGAATGGCTCATTTTGCCCGGAGGGATGCCGGGCGCCGGCAACTTGGCGGCATGTAAACCCCTGTGTGACGCGTTGATTGAGCAAAATCGCCAAGGAAGGAATTTGGCGGCCATTTGCGCATCGCCAGCCATTGTGCTTGGTCCTTTGGGCTTGCTTGAAGGGCGTGAGGCAGTGTGCTATCCGGGCATGGAGCAGGGGCTCAAGGGTGCTAAGGTGGAATATTCTAAGCCGGTTGCTATCGATTGCAACATCAACACCGGCAATGGCCCATCAGCGGCCAATCCGTTTGCTCTCGCCATCGTTTCACACACGGTGGGCGAACACAAGGCTCGTGAAGTGGCCGAGGGTATGTTGCTCTATGAGGGTCATTACGAGTTCTACTTTTAGAGCCTGGAAAGATTTCATGCCGAGCAATGAAAAAGATTTTGTTACTGGTAGCATTGTTCATGCTGCACTTGACTTCACTGGCTCAACCATTGTGTGTGATTGATGGATTGCTTGTCACCGATTCTATTCTTTCTGTGACGAGTGATGAAATGAGGAGTGATTCGGCTAAGCAAGTTGTTGCCAAACGCTTGGGGTGGTTTTCCTGCCATGCCATCGACACAATTTTTGTTTTGGATAAAGATGTGTTGTCCAAAGTAAACAGATGTTGTCAGGGGAATGATATTGTCATTATTCGTACCAACTCTTTTGCGAAATTCAATTGGGTTGTAGATGGTAAATTGACAAAACCGAGGAGAGAAATGAGCATTGTTGAGTTTAAACTTTTGCGGCCTGTCTTGACTGCTGCTTTTCCAAGAGAATTGCGGATCGAGAATATTGAAAAAATAAGTGTGCTGTGTGCTGTGGATGACGTGCGTCCTGAGGCAAGACCAACAATCTTGATTACAACCAAAGCCTTTAAAAGGCATAGGAAATGACTGCTTTTGAAGAAAAACGCATCTTCCTTGCAAGGAAGATGCGTTTTGTTATGTCGAAAATGATTTTTTTAAGGCTGTTATTTGATGAAATAGGTGAGATTGACAAACCATGTGCGGTTTTTAGCGCCGTTCTCATCAAGCAACTTGGTCTTTAACGACTCTCCAATGCCGAACTGGTAGCCCACGTTCACCTGCACTTTGTTGAAAAGTTCACAGCCGATGCCCATGTGGAAACTTGCGCTCAACTTCTGGTAACTCAACTGGTCGCCCACCTTGTTGTGGCCGGCAAGTACCGAGATGGTGGGCCCGGCGAAGGCCAGGGGCATGATGGTGTTTTCCACACCGTCTAAATTGTGGTAGCGAAACTTCAAGTTCAATGGAATGTCGATGTAGTGCAAGGTGCAGGTTTCGGTGCCTAAACCTAAAGAGGACCACACTTTCTTGTCGCCCATGTGCAGCTTGCCATTGCACATCGAGTAGAGCACCGACGCATCAACTCCAAATCCAATGCCCGGTATCATCAACTCGCCTGTGAGGCCGGCATTGCCGCCCACCATGCGGTCGCTTTTGAAAATGTCACCTTGCTTAAAGTGAATTTCATTGTAATTGGCACCTGCTGTCACACCCCATCGTGTTTCGGCATAAGCATTAAGACTTTGAGAGAGTGCAACGACGAGCATTGCTGCTGCAAGAAATATTTTCTTCATTAGATGATGTAGTTCTACAAAAAAGAATTTTATGCAAAGATAAAATCAATTATCGT
>QWCE01007260.1_pt1 | contig 10502 bp, 10 predicted proteins | sample 1972531 | NCBI WGS metagenome assembly QWCE01 (sample SAMN09866716, study PRJNA288562) | Human gut metagenome isolate term4_stool, whole genome shotgun sequencing... | reverse complement strand
GGCCTGATTTCATCAATCAGCGCAACCAGCGACTATGTAAAGATAGAGTGGAAAATCTGACACTCTTTCCACTCTATCAACCCACTTGTTTCTTTATACCGCTTGTAGCCCCTTGTAAACCGTTGCTTTGCTTCCACAATGCCCACGAGCTTCACCCCGACAAACAGGGCGTAATCTGCGTAACCATTCTTACCTACAGCGGAGTCAGTAGGCCACTCAGCAATGGCAAGATTTCTACCCTTCTGAGGCCGGGTTCCCTTAGAATAGCGCAGAGTATTGGTGTCAGCCTCCCAACCAAACTTGCGAAGCTGCTCGTCAATCAGATAGCGGGTTTCAGCCTCGGAAAGATCCATGCTCTCGGATGCGGTTTCACCCTTTTCCGCACGTTCCTTGGATGTCTTGGACGATGCTGCGGTGGATATCGCATCGACCTGCTTGGAGAGTGCAACAATCTTTTCCTCCTGCTCTTTAATGATGGACTCATAGTCCGGCTGCACCACATTTTCAGGCATGACAAACGCAGGGGCAATATATCCCCAGTCGCCATATACTTCCATGAACCAAACCGCAAGGTTATAGGTCATAGAGAGCAGCGTTTTTGCATCCTCCACAGAGTCTGCACCCGCATGGACCGCATCGTTTCGCGTTTTGCGAAGTGCATACAGGATATCGTCAATTTTCTTGGGGATCAGGCCTTCCCTCTTCAGCAGACGAATCCGGTTGGCGTGTGTATTGTCGATGGTCGGCTCCTTGATATGCTCAAAAGCAAAAATCTCAAGGATCAGGCGCTCACCGAACATACCCAGCTTATACAGGCAAGCGTTGGGATCAGAATACACATAACTCTCCGCTGCCGCACCGATTTGAGCCAACGCGGGCCAGTATTTATCAAGGAATTCAAAGTTGGATTTCACATGCACCCTCCTAACTTTAGCGGTGCTTCTGATAATCTTGTATTATCGGAAGTCAACGGATAAAAACATCTTAAACATTTTTAGGAGTATTAAAACGTACTATAATTTAATTGCACCTGTTACCATCTCAATTGCCTCCATCATTTACCGGAAGTTAGCGAAGAAAATCAATCAAGATCCTCCGCAAAAAAGTCGCTATCAATTCTTTTAATTTCGTATGTAGTCTCCGTAGACACACCTAAACCATATTCAATCATCAACTTTGCCAGCGTGGTACCATCAACAAGCACGACCTTTGTAGTGTGTTGCTTCTCTGCATATTGGCGTGCTTCTTTTGTGAATTTAGCAGTCGTAATAAACAGTCCTTTGGACGCGCCTTGCCCAGCCAGCGCACCAACGAATTTCTGAATCTCAGGTCTGCCAACAGCTTTATCACAATCCCAACGCTTTGCCTGAATATAAATCAAGCTGAAGCCAAGTTTGTCTTCACGGATGATACCATCAATGCCTTCATCACCGGTTTGCCCGATGACCGTGCCGGCATGATCCACCGAGCCGCCGTATCCCATTTGCGTCAATAGTTTGACTACCAGATGCTCAAAGAATGCAGGGGGCTGCTTCATTATTTCGCTTAAGAGATCGAGATATTGAAGGGGTGTTTTCTTCATTATTGTTTGGAGAAATAAACTGTCGAAACGACTCAAAGCGCTGGAGATAAAGGTTATTGATTTGAGGAGGATTTTCATCGAGGACTTGTCTGCCTGCCGGCGTAATCATATAAACACCCCGTGACGGGCTTTGCACAAGGCCTGCCTTCTTCAGATATGTCCTTGTCCAACCAATACGGTTATCAAAAAGCTGTTGTTTTCCGCTTGGCAGCAGTTCCACCCGCTCCTTTTCAGAAATTGAGAAAGCGCCTGCAACAGTATCTTTCACCTCTTTTGATCTGTGCAGTTGACCATCTGCCAAGCAATTCAGGAAGGCACGATACATCTCATCATATTTTGGAATTGGCATCTGTCACCCTCCTTACGCTCTCAGCTTATAGGTCCGGTTTCGATTTCCGCCTTCAGCTACAACAATTCCTTCCGTAGTCAGTTCTGAGAGAAGTTTCTTGGCTCTTGTACTCTTAACACCCAGCAGTTCTGCAATATCAGCACTTCTGGCCGAGATATGATCTGTCAGGTAAGTGATAATTTCATTCTTTTGCCGTGCTGTTTTTATCGCCGTTTTTTTATCGTCACTTTTTATCGCCGTTTTTTTATCGTCACTCTTGGAGAATAAGAGCGTTAATGTTGTCCGCTCCGGCTCGAGTTGCTCTGTAATATCCGGAGTTGTCCAATTCTGATCACTCCAGACACGGAAGATATTCGGGATACCGCTACCAGCACGCTCACCAATATCAATTAGGTTGAACATCTTCAGCATCGTTCCGTTCCGCGGATCAGAAACACCGCCGCTCTTTGCGGCATCAATTTCGATGCGGAAGCTACCCGGATTAGACATCGTAATGCTATTACGCTTTTTGACGATGACCAACCCCTGTCTGCCGTAATAATCGGCATTCACCAAACAGTTGGCCAGTGCTTCACGCAGTGCCTGATGCACTGGGGTATCATCTATACGGGTACCACCGTCCATTTTGAAGGGCACCTTAATATCCTGAATCAGCTTGTTGTAGACCCGGAAATAGAAGTCATACACATTGCCGCTCCAGTCGCCAGAGGAAGATATGATACGGTCAGTCCAACGGGTATCAGCGTCATACTGTTCCTGATAGTCCAGAAAGTAAGCGTTGAATTCCCGCACAATATCGTATTCGTTGCCGAACATGAGAAGTCCGGCAGAGGTGGGATGCTTTTTCCCATCAGAGCCGATGCCCACGGCACCCAGCTTCAGGAGGAATTCTTCATCCTCCAGCGCCTCCCATACATGGCCAGGGCGGGAAAGACGCATCCTCTGGCGATAGCTGCGGATGCTCTCCTTGTTGAACACAGGCATGTCCATTTCATTCAGGATGAGCATGTCCTGGGTTTTCACGGAAGCATCCCGCACCATGGCCTGATATTCTTCCTTGGTGCAGCGGTAGTCGCCCTCTCCGTTACGGCGGTATGTGCAGAGCGGATTGCCGTCCACATACACCGGTTTATAGGAGCGTTCCGCGCGGGGAACATTGATGACCACAATGTGGTCGCCATCCACCTCCTGGACAAATACATCCTTGGAGGACAGGACATTCACGCTGGTCTTATTGGGGTTATTGACGATATCCCAGAACTCCTTAATGAGTCTGTCAGGGGCGGGCAGATCTACCGTGTGCAGGGATTTATCCGCCCATTCTTCCACGCCCAACAGGATAATGCCGCCGTGGGTATTGGCGAAGGCAGAGTAGGTTTCCCAAATGCTTTTGGGCAGACCGCCAAGGGCTTTCTTCGCCTCAATGCGGTTGTTCTCCCGATATTGCTCGATTTTGGAAAAGTCAATCATGCTGCTCCTCCTTCACCAATTCGATGATGTCGCAGAAGTCGCAATCCAGCACAGTGCAGATCTTCGTCAGGATCTCTGTGCTGACATGCTGGTTCTTGCCCAGCTTGGCAAGGGCGGTCGTAGACATGCCGGTAGCCAGACGCAGATCCTTCTTTTTCATGTTTTTATCGATCAGGAGCTTCCACAATTTATTATAGCAAACAGTCATTTTTCACCTCTGATTCTTCATATGCTCGAACAATTGATGCGGCCAAAAGTTTCGGCGTAAGCCATGAAGTTAATCCTTACATATCCATTGAACACGCTCGGAAAAGTACGTCGGATAGGCCGATAGGATATCCAAGATGTCATCTTTATGCGACTTTATAACACCTACGATGCTGTTAGCCTCGATTGAATCATGGCCTATTTCGTCTGCCAGAAGATTTGCAAGGAATCGGTCATTAAAGATTTTCTCGCATACCGAAACTGCGGTTTCTGTTTTGACTCCGTATTTCAATCTTCTTTGTAGAAGGAGCAAATTGGGCAATGGATTAACTAAGTCCTCGTCATTGATTTCGATGATATCCATGACGTTCCCCACAAAGAAACTTAATTCGTAAGAAATGAACTTGCTGCAGATATCTTCAAGATCCGCTATCGGCAAGGATGTACGCTCATGCATTTCAACAAATGAACAGCCTTCAAGCCACATTTGGCAAATATCCGCAAAGCAGTCTATTTCTTTCTTGAGCGTATGGGTTTCCTGGAAAAAAGATATTAGCATCTTAACCAGTTGTTCATCTGTATAATTCTGCTGGGTAAGGTGGTTTTCGGCTATCCACTTTTCAATTTGTAACGAAAGCTTAATGCCGACCATAGTTCTGGCGTAGTTCTTAATCTGTGATTGCTCAAGTTCACTTATCTTCGATGTGATGACATCAAAGATTCTTTCTAACAAGGCTTTTTCATTATCATTTGCCATGAAGTATGCCAGAGTTCCTTTGCAAATATCAGCCGCTACCGCCTGCTTATCAGCATCCTCACCGATTGAAAATACAAAACACAGGTGGTTTTCGATGGCCTCCACAATGCTTTTTCGTGCCATCATTGATTCCACAATGCTGTTGGCACTTTTTTGTGGATGTGCCTTGTGAAGAGCTGCAGTAAGTTTGCTGACACACTGTCCGAAACAATCTGTTTCAGCATAGTGGTCAATAATGTATTGAGCAACTTTGACACCGATAACTCTGGTTTCATAGTCAATTCGGATGTCCTGAACAAGCGACAGGATTGAACTTCCACAAGGCTCCGCAGCGCTACTGTCAAACATCTTAATACAATCTTTCCATTTGTAATTGCCGCCATTTCTTCGGTTGTTCTTATTATCGAACAGCTGAGGGTCTGTAACGATAACACTTCCCTCGGTATACATTCCAGATCGCGCAGTTCGTCCCATCAAATTCTGAAAACTACGAATTTGCATACTGTTTCGTGCGACCATAAAACTGGTCATAAACAGATACTTTATTGGAATGTTTACTCCTTGTGCAAGAGTAGATGTACAGACAACCAGACGCACAGCTTTGTTTCTAAAGGCATACTCTACAGCAAGACGCAGTCCATTAGGCAAGTTAGAATAATGCGGGAGAACTCCTAAATGGCAGGCAATCGTATATGGATGCTGTTCCCCATAATAGTCGGACATCAACTGTGCCAGTCGACTCATTTCTTTGCCATCGCTGTTTCCTTTAATCTCAGCGAGGAGGCATCCCCGATCCCTTAATTCAATAATTCTGTTGATTGCAGTCAGCACGGTACTGGTTCGATTAGCAAAAATGGCAGCTCCACCATTTTTGCATAGCTTATTTGCGTAATATATCGCAATGTCTTTGGCATCTGTTAACTCTGGGAAATAGCGCTGCTTTTTCTCGCGGGGACGCTTTTGTAATGCAATAACCTCTATACTGCGGGGAACGTAAAAATCTTCCTGCGCTGAATCATCAGAATAATAGTGGATATCTTTTGTTTGCGAGGCAAACCCGATTGTTTTGGGTGTCGCTTTAATTTTGGAATCTGACGCTAAAACACCAGCTTCACCCAAGAGCCATTTTTGAATCTGCTCGGCATTAGAAAGTACCGCAGAAAGAAGAATGATTTGCTCTTTCCCTGATATGTGGCTCCGGATTTCAGAAATCAACAATTCGTAAATAGCCCCTCGACTTCCGTCATCAAACATGTGGCCTTCATCAAATATATACAAACCAATTTCATCCAGGAAATCAGCTTGATGATGAATAATATAACTGAGCTTCTCAGGGGTACAGATCAGTATTTTTGACTTGAAGGACAAGAACAACTCAAGGGAAAAGTCTTCCTCGAGAACATCAGAAAACTGGTTGACTAAAACCTCATCCCCGAATGCCGAAATCATATCATTTGCTATTTCGTTGCACAGAGCACGGAGCGGAGCAACTATTATTGCTGTGGTTGCTCTGCCTGAGGCAAAAGACGAGCGAATCACCAGCTCAATACTTTTAGTTTTTCCTACTCCAGTTGGCAACTGTACTATCGCGCTCTGACCCCTTAAAACTCCCTTTTCGCCAATAAGCTGTTGCGCAGGCCACAGCATTCTTGGCACCTTGGGGCTTTTAAGGTAATCTGACCATAGGGACTGATCTAACTCAGAATACCTGGGCAGAAGGATCCACGATGACTTGGACAAGGCCACCATAACAATGGCACACAATATATCGACATAGTATATTTCCATCGGAGCGTCATTTTCATAAATCGCTTTTCTATACTCCGATAATAGGCTCCGTATTTCCTCTACCCCTTCTCCTGTGTTGTAATAGACCAGCAATAAATGGCAGACTTTTTCTCCATTAGGAGTATCTACACTTATATGAAAGTCTCGATTCAGCAGAAGATACCCGAGTAAGTTACCCGTGATTTTTTGAGGCTCGTTGATTTCCGGATTTATCCGTACAAAAAAATCAGAACATAAAACTTTTGCACTTCCAAAATCATCAGAGAGAAAATAAGCCGCAGCTCCAGACAGTAAAAAATCAGCATCATATTCCTCACGATCATTGGCCCCTACAGCCGCATCAAAGTATTGTGAAGCAGCCACCAAATGCGGTGAAAATTCTTCCATGTCAGCTACGTTGTTTTCGATGACACTTTCGGCATATCGAGAAAGTATGTAAACAACAGGATAGGATAGTTCATTCGAATTTAATGGAAACTTAGGATAATCCTTTTGCGGAATGTCATACTCTACAAGTTTTGCTTTGGCTTTTTGGTATTTGAGCATATAATTTGAAGTATTTGAGAAAATCATTTAGTACACCTTTCGAATACTTGATGTGTCAGGGACATCAAATCTGCTCCGTGGACATAAAAAACGGACTGATCTGTTTTCAGTTCCAAATCTGCTCCCATAATACCGACAATGACTTTCTTTTCGACAGCTGGCAAGCTTGAAATGGCAGCCCCTACAAAGGATGTTCTATAAGGGTATTCGGTTTTTTGTTGAAACCTTGCTACATCCGCTGCTTCTGTTGACTTTCCCATAAAGCGGAGCTTTTTTCGGTAGTAATTCAAAGTATGAGAAACTCTATCCTCGTCTTTTTTTGAATCGGTAACTGCATCTTTAATTACTTTACCGGCCTCATTTGAAGAAAGAAGCGCTTTTACCTCTATTGCCACAAGCTCATCGTTTTTATGCGGGGCTTTTCCCTCAGCGAAGAACCTGTATGCAATTATATCTGTGCCATGCTCAGATTCATTTTTACCGGAACGGTTGTGCTGCTTACACCGTGGAACTTCATAGTTCAGGATGAATTCAAATAAATCCGCAAACAGAATTTCGCTAATATCATTTGACCGTGCCGTCGGTCCAAATGGTTCTCCTTTTTGCGGGATAATATATTGGCGCAAGTATTCCTCTACCGTCAACTTGTTCAACGCGGCATCTTCTTCCAATTCCCCATCTGGAACATACTGCTTTCTAATGTGAAGTGCCCAGTCATCGAGGATAGCGTCATCTCTGACATAGGATAGCCTGTAACAGTTCAATGGCTGCTGGTCTTCAAAAACCACTCCGTCCTCTCGAACAATCCAATTTACATATTGAGGTCTATCCATACTAAGCATCCTCTCGTTATTTTCCTGGCATACGATGGCACTCGTCTAAATACTTATGTGCAAACGATATTAACGTAAGTATATCAAGTACCTTCGTTTCATCAGTCTTCCAATTAACTTTGGGTGTGTGCGCTGCTGGATTTCTAACCAAGTGGAAGATTGCCTCAAGCAGTTCCTTCAAGCCTGTAAATTCGCTGCGCTCGCTATCGGTCTTCATTGCGTTAAAGAAGATATAGGGATCGTTCTTGGAAAACACAGTTTGAAAAAGTGTTCCACCATCTGTAGTCAAGCCGGAAATCTGCCGGACACGTTCAGCCAATCCTTTTGACGCTTCAAACACAGCATCATAATAGTCTGCTCTCAAATAGTCTTCAACACAGTACTTCTGTACCTCAGAATGTATGGCACGGTCATATAGAGCTTTTTTCAAGTGGTTGACTCGCTGGTCAACTTCAGAAAGTGTTTCAGCTTGCGAAACCGCTACCAATCGCCCACTTTGGTCAATCGATAACCCGGCAAAGAGAAGGACTTTGTTTGTTTCCTCGAATAAGTACCTGTATTTTTGCCTGCTATCAGCACTCGTGTATGCGGCAGGATTCAGCACTGCCTGCAAAAACGAAAAGACCTTACTAAACGATTGGCTCTTGTTTATCTCCGCTACCAGACAATTGTAAAGCCAGTCTCTTTTGTTTAAGCCTATGGTATATCCCAACTGATTACGGGAGGAGCCGTCATCAACAGAACAAATTCTGCATTGACCCAAAAGTGTTGTTAATTCGCTTTTAGTCAATCCTTCAGACGTATGAGCCACGATACCGCAGAGGGATTTCAATTGCTGCTGATCTAATTTCTGAATAATTTGACTCATATGGACACCTCATACACTGAGTTTACTCTAACACAAGATAATCTTAGCACAGGAAGATTAGTTTGTCTATTGAAAATCCATTATTTAGATTTGCAATGTCCTTTCCAGACGAGAGATTTTGAATTATAAACTGGCAAAGGGTAACCGCAGGAATGCTTTTTTGCTCCCCTGCGGTTATTTCATTGTTTATGCGGCGCAATTTTTGTGGTCAGCCCATGGTGCCGATTTTGTTGCCGTTCTCGTACATATCCTCGGCATACTCGACATGATTGGGGCCTTCGCTTTGTATCCAGCCAAAGCCGGGGACATAGACCATATCCGCCAGTTCATTATCGTTAGCTATTGGCTCCGGTGCCGATTTAGGTTCAGGTTGCGTGGGCTGTACCGGGGCGGAATCTGTCTGCGTATGAGGTGCAGATTCTTGTTCTGCCTCGACATCATCTTCTATTTCCGGTGCAGGAATGGGCACCTCCTCGGCAGCCACTTCCGGGGTTGATTCAGCTTTCAGCACTCCCGATTCTTGCTTTTCTGTGATTACTTGCAATATTAGTTCATCCGGTTCCGGAAGAGTCGGCTGTAGGGTGGTCACGGCGGTCGTTTCGCTCGGCGCGGGTGGTTTCTCGACCTTTTCGGCCTGCGGCCACACGGCGGCACACAGGGCGAGACAGGCGGCGAATGTAGCAGTGATGATGATTCTATTTTTCATTTTGTTTCCTCCTCTTTGAGTGTAAAATGATTGATTTCTGTGGACAACTCACCTTTTGAGGAATAGCTATCAGAACTTCAGAAGATTATCCAGAATATTTGCCGCCTGCTGCAGCTCGTCCCGAGTGGCTTCCTTTGGCATATCTTCATCCTTTTGCGCCTTGTGCTGCAGATAGGGTTCATAGTTCTGCCGGGTGATCGTCGGTCGGTAGTGACCCAGCATCTGCGCCAACTCCTTGGCATCCATGCCGTTCTTTAGAGCGAGGATGGCGCAGGTATGACGGAGATCCACATACCGAATGTGGTCGATGCCCGCTTCCTTGATGATCTCATTGTGCATCCGGCGCACCATCTGCGGCGAGTAGGGTTTCAGCGTGGCCGGGTGCATAAACATGAGCGGGCTGCTGGGGTGCTTGCTGTGCTCCATGATGAGAAGGTCGACCACCTCCGGAGTCAGCCTTATTGACCTCGTCTGGCTACCGTACTCTACCAGCTCTCGCCGTACCACGGCACGTTTTTCTGCGATGGTCAGCGTCCGACTTTCGATGTCCAGGTCGCTCCATTTCAGGGCGATTAGCTCGCCTTGGCGTAGACCTGTCGTCAGCGCCAGCATGAACATGGGGAGGTAGCCCAGCCACTCGGCAGCATCCAGATAGTCCTCCATTTCCAGAGGCGTCATGATATTTGCTTTCACCGTTGTGGACTTGCGGTAGCGGAATGCCTTGGCGGGATTCTCTGTTAGGAGACCGTCCCGTATGGCTTGATCCAAGCATTGCTGAAGCAGGCGGTGGATGTGCCGCATGGTTTCTTCTCCCAAGCCAGAGCTGCCGGTTCGATGATTGCCGAAGCGCTTCCGTTCCTCCAGAAATTCTCCAACCATCTCCGATGTCAATTCAGAGAGCGGTATATCACCCAAACCGGGGAGAATATGGTTTTTGAATACATAGTTGTGTGCCGCATAGGTAGTCGGTCTGCTCTGATGCTTATCATAGGTTTCCTGCCAGAAGAGGATGTATTCCCGGAGCGTCATATCCCCACCTCCATGCACTGACGCTGTAAGTCTCGAAAGGCCACCCACGGGAGCCTTGCCTGTTTCAGAATCTTCTTGTGCAGATAGTAGAACTCGTGGAGCTTGTACGGCGCTCTGGTCTTGGCATTGAGGAACACATGAGGCGAGTTGGTTTCCGGTATCCGCTCAAGAAGAAGTGCCGTCTTGTCATTGAGCGTCAACAGACGTTGGCCTTTGAGGATGTACTTGTAGCGGATATGAAAATCGGCCCACGACAAGGTGATCAGTTCACATTGCCGCAGGCCGCTTGATAGTCCTGTATAGATGATGGGAAGTACGCCGAGCTGCTCCGCTGCGTTCAGGTAACGCTGGAGCTGCCCCAATCGCA
>QWCE01006112.1_pt1 | contig 10512 bp, 6 predicted proteins | sample 1972531 | NCBI WGS metagenome assembly QWCE01 (sample SAMN09866716, study PRJNA288562) | Human gut metagenome isolate term4_stool, whole genome shotgun sequencing... | reverse complement strand
CTGTGTTAAATCGTTTGTACCAAAGCAGAAGAAATCAGCTTCTGTAGCAATCTCATCTGCTGTAAGTGCTGCTCTAGGAATCTCAATCATTGTACCTACTTCGTATTCAAGTTTCGCATCTGCCGCAGCGATTTCAGCATCAGCTGTCTCTACAACGACTTTCTTTACATATTTTAATTCCTTGATTTCGCATACTAATGGGATCATGATCTCCGGTTTAACTGTCCAGTCCGGATGTGCCTTCTGGACATTGATTGCTGCACGGATAACTGCCTTTGTCTGCATCTTTGCAATCTCAGGATATGTTACTGCAAGACGGCATCCTCTGTGTCCCATCATTGGGTTAAATTCGTGAAGACTGTTAATGATTGTCTTAATATCTTCTACTGATTTACCCTGTGCATCTGCAAGCTTCTTAATATCAGCTTCTTCTGTAGGAACGAACTCATGAAGAGGTGGATCCAGGAATCTGATTGTAACAGGATTTCCTTCCAGAGCTTCATATAATTTTTCAAAGTCTCCCTGCTGATATGGAAGAATCTTGTCTAATGCAGCTTCTCTTTCTTCTACTGTGTCTGAGCAAATCATCTCACGGAATGCAGCAATTCTGTCTTCCTCAAAGAACATATGCTCTGTACGGCAAAGTCCGATACCTTCCGCACCGAGTTCACGGGCTTTCTTTGCATCTGCAGGTGTATCTGCATTTGTTCTTACCTTAAGAGTTCTGTACTTATCAGCCCATGCCATAACTCTTCCGAACTCTCCTGCAATAGTAGCATCTACAGTCGGGATAAGACCATCATAGATATTACCTGTTGTACCATCGATGGAAATATAATCTCCTTCGTGGAATTCTTTGCCTGCCAATGTGAATTTCTTGTTTTCTTCATCCATTGCAATGTCGCCGCAACCGGATACACAGCATGTACCCATACCACGGGCAACTACTGCAGCGTGGCTTGTCATACCACCACGAACAGTCAGGATACCCTGTGAAGCCTTCATACCGGTAATATCTTCCGGTGATGTTTCCAGACGAACCAGAACAACCTTTTCTCCTCTTGCAGCCCAGTCTTCTGCATCTTCTGCTGAGAATACAATCTTACCGCAGGCAGCACCAGGTGAAGCACCAAGGCCTTTGCCCATAGGTGTTGCAGCCTTTAATGCAGCAGAATCAAACTGTGGATGAAGCAGTGTATCAAGGTTTCTAGGATCAATCATTGCTACAGCTTCTTTTTCTGTTCTCATACCTTCATCTACGAGGTCACATGCGATCTTAAGAGCTGCCTGAGCTGTTCTCTTACCATTTCTTGTCTGCAGCATGTATAATTTACCATGTTCAACCGTAAATTCCATATCCTGCATATCTCTGTAATGGTCTTCCAATGTCTTGCAGACTTCCTTGAACTGTTTGAATGCTTCAGGGAATTTATCTTCCATCTCTGTAATCTTCATAGGTGTACGAACACCGGCAACTACGTCCTCGCCCTGTGCATTTGTAAGGAATTCACCAAACAGACCTTTGTTTCCTGTAGCAGGGTCTCTTGTGAATGCAACACCGGTACCACAATCATCACCCATGTTACCGAATGCCATGGACTGTACGTTTACTGCTGTTCCCCATGAATATGGAATATCGTTATCTCTTCTGTATACATTTGCTCTTGGGTTGTCCCATGAACGGAATACAGCTTTGATAGCTCCCATCAGCTGTTCCTTTGGATCATCCGGGAAGTCTGAACCAATCTTGGACTTGTATTCAGCCTTGAACTGGTTTGCTAATTCTTTTAAGTCATCAGCATCAAGTTCAACGTCCTGTTTTACACCCTTCTTTTCTTTCATAGCATCTATCAGCTGTTCAAAATATTTCTTGCCGACTTCCATAACTACGTCAGAATACATCTGGATAAATCTTCTATAACAGTCCCAAGCCCAACGTGGATTCTTAGACATATCTGCGATAGCATTTACAACTTCTTCATTCAGACCAAGATTCAGGATGGTGTCCATCATACCTGGCATGGATGCTCTTGCACCGGAACGAACTGAAACAAGAAGTGGGTTTGTCTTATCTCCGAACTTCTTACCTGTAATTTCTTCCATCTTAACGATGTATTCATTAATCTGTGCCTGAATTTCATCGTTAATCTGTCTTCCGTCCTCGTAATACTGTGTACAAGCCTCTGTTGTAATTGTGAATCCCTGTGGTACCGGGAGTCCGATGTTTGTCATCTCCGCTAAGTTAGCGCCTTTACCACCGAGAAGCTCACGCATGTTCGCATTACCTTCTGTAAAAAGGTATACCCATTTTCTTGACATTTAAATGTTCCTCCTATTATTTATTGTATAGACAGTCCAACCGCTGATTTTTTTTATAAACAGACTATCTACAAACTCTATTTTGGCATTTTAGTGCAAATGCACCTAAAAACACTATAATAATTATACCATATATCGTCATATAGTCAATATTTTTTCTGAATTTTAACTCATTTTTTATCCAAATTATACAATAGAAGATAGTTTTTATCATTATGATACATACAGACAGCAAAAGAAAGATTTCCCTGCCATTTCCTGTATCAGGCAGAGTAATCTTTCTCTTTGTTTCTTTTGTCATTTCAATATCCAGATGGACATTGTACCTTATTAAAATCTTAATAATATCAAGTTTTGGAACCTGAATTATTTTTCACGCAAATTATTTGTATAAAATTAAAATGTTGTGTTGTCTACCTCCTGTAGAAACATCATCACCCCGCTTTCTTCTTTGGTAGGAAATATTTAACCGGTTATCTTTCTCTGCGTATAATTTACCACGTTTCTTTGTTTTTGTCATGTAATTGTATTTTAAATTTCTATAACGTTTTTCCCCGTTTTCTTCCACTGTTTTTTGTAATATTTTCTTATTTTCCCTGTTTTTTTATCTATGTAATAATTATTATTTCATTTTTGTCATGATATCTCTTATTTTTTTATCATACATACAAATTTTTTTACATATTTATTACAAAACGCAGGCATCCAGACTGCCCCGGTGTACCAGATGCTCCATTACGCACGAAAAAAATCCGGAACAGCCACTGCTGCCCCGGATTCTGCCCACTGCTTTCTTCTGTTTTCTAAAATGCCATCTTTTCAGCAAAATATTTATCCAGATCTGTAATGGCAATTCTTTCCTGTTCCATGGTATCTCTGTCTCTGACAGTAACACATCCATCTGTTTCTGAATCAAAATCATAAGTAACACAGAATGGTGTTCCGATTTCGTCCTGACGGCGGTATCTCTTACCGATATTTCCTCTGTCGTCAAATTCACAGTTATACTTTTTGGAAAGTTCCGCATAAATCTTCTCTGCACCTTCGTTTAATTTCTTTGAAAGCGGAAGAATACCAATCTTAACTGGTGCAATCGCCGGATGGAAATGGAGAACGGTTCTCATGTCTCCGCCTTCCAGTTCTTCTTCATCATAAGCTGCACACAGGAATGCAAGTGTCACACGATCCGCACCCAGTGATGGTTCAATTACATATGGAATGTATTTTTCTTTCTTCTCATCATCGAAGTAATCCATCGGTTCACCGGAGGTATTCTGGTGCTGTGTCAAATCGTAATCGGTTCTGTCGGCGATGCCCCAGAGTTCGCCCCATCCGAATGGGAAGAGGAATTCAATATCGGTTGTTCCCTTGCTGTAGAAGCATAATTCTTCTGGTGAATGATCACGCAGACGCATCTCATCTTCCTTAATGCCGAGGCTTAAGAGCCAGTCACGGCAGAATGCACGCCAGTACTGGAACCATTCCAGATCCGTACCTGGTTCACAGAAGAATTCAAGTTCCATCTGTTCAAATTCTCTGGTACGGAAAGTAAAGTTACCCGGTGTAATTTCGTTACGGAAAGACTTACCGATCTGTCCGATGCCAAATGGAATCTTCTTTCTTGAGGTTCTCTGTACATTCTTGAAATTAACGAAAATTCCCTGTGCGGTTTCCGGTCTTAAATATACCGTATTCTTTGCATCTTCTGTTACACCCTGGAACGTTTTGAACATGAGGTTAAACTGTCTGATATCGGTAAAATTATGTTTTCCACAGGTAGGGCAGGCAATATTCTTCTCTTCAATAAAGTTCTTCATCTGCTCCTGTGTCCATCCGTCCACGGAACCTTCCAGTTCATAATTGTTTTCTTCTGCCCAGTCTTCAATTACTTTATCGGCACGGAATCTTTCATGACATTCTTTACAGTCCATTAACGGATCGGAGAATCCTCCAAGATGTCCGGATGCCACCCAGGTCTGAGGATTCATGAGAATCGCACAGTCCACACCTACGTTATACGGATTTTCCTGGATGAACTTCTGCCACCATGCTTTCTTTACGTTATTCTTTAATTCTACACCAAGATTACCATAATCCCATGTATTTGCAAGGCCTCCATATATTTCAGAGCCAGGATACACGAATCCTCTTGCTTTTGCTAATGCCACGATTTTATCCATTGTCTTTTCCATCACAGATTATCTCCTTCTATCTTTCTATTAAAATTTTAATTCATTTCCTTTTCAGAAATATATTGCTATAAATTATAACATTTTCACCCGCAGTTTAGCAAGTCCTTTTTTATGCTTCTGTTTTCTGCTATTCCAGCATTTCCAGACTGTGAAATACTTTATCGGTATACACGGACAGAAAACGGTTCATAACCATGCCGAATTCTGTGAGTACATTTTCCGAAACCTGAAAAGTAAATAACTTACTAATTTCCGACGCAATGACATATTGCATGGTATAGATTGTCGATGTGTCCAGCTCCAGCTTATCTGCGGAATGACAGTTGCCGCAGAGTACCCCGTTATAAACGATGCTGAATCCGTCAAGTTTTTCCTTCTTCCCACATTTCATACATTCAAACATTCCTGGATATTCCCCGTGAATACAGAGCATTTTCAGTTCATAGATGCGTCTGACCAGCCGGTTATCCAGGGAAGGATGAATCAATGCCCGCAGGGACTGGTAGAGAAGCAGCAGCATATTCTTTGATTCCATATTTTCAACACCGAAATACTGTGCCAGCTCCAGAAAATAGAATCCATACGAAATGCGGTCCATGTCTTCCATTATTTCTTCAAAATAATTCTCAATCTCCGTATTTACAAGATTATATGCATTTTTTCCTTCATATACCGTGAATTTTCCAAAGGAAAATGGTCTTGTGCTTGCAGAAAACTGGCTTTTTGGTCTTTTTGCACCTTTGGCAAATGCGGTAATCAGTCCTCTTTCCTTTGTCAGTATCACAACCCTCTTATCATATTCACCGACCGGCGAAGCAAGAATTACCATGCCGGTCAGAATGATTTCCTCGGTCATGTCAGTCCTTTCTAAACATCCTTCGGATTATAACCAAAATTCTTAAGCTGGACATCGCTGTCTCTCCACTCTTTTCTTACCTTTACCCACAGCTTGAGATTGATTTTGATATCCATCATGTTTTCAATCTCTTTTCTTGCCTGCGTTCCGATTTTCTTAAGCATCTGTCCCTGTTTTCCGATTATAATGCCTTTATGTGATTCCCGCTCGCACACAATTGTTGCCTCGATATCTATGATATCCCCTGTCTTTCTTTCCTTCATGGTATCAATATAGACTGCTATGCCATGCGGAATTTCCTCGTCCAGGCATCGGAGTGCTTTTTCCCGGATTAATTCCGCAACAATCTGGCGCATCGGCTGGTCGGTTACGGTATCTTCGTCATAGAACATCGGACCATACGGAAGATATTTGAAAATCGTTTCCACAACATCATCCGTATTTGTTCCCTTTAATGCCGACACCGGGATAATTTCCGCAAAATCGTAGATTTTCCGGTATGCATCGATAAACACCAGGATTTCTTCTTTCTTTACGGTATCCACCTTGTTGATGACAAGAATGACCGGAGTGGTAACTTTCTGCAGCTGCTCCGCTATATGTCTTTCTCCTGCACCGATGAAGGTAGTCGGCTCGACCAGCCAGAGGATTACATCTACTTCTTTCAATGTATTCTCTGCCACATTTACCATATATTCCCCAAGCTTGTTTTTAGCCTTATGAATACCTGGTGTATCGAGAAATACAATCTGTCCCCGCTCATCCGTGTAAACCGTCTGGATCCTGTTTCTTGTTGTCTGCGGCTTATTTGAAGTGATCGCTATTTTCTGTCCAATCAGACGGTTCATCAATGTTGATTTTCCTACATTTGGTCTTCCTATTAATGTTACAAATCCTGATTTTGTGCTTTTTTCCATATTTTCTCTCTTTCTCTTTGCAAATCTGTCTTCCGCTGCCATTATACCAGCAGATCTTTTACTTCGCCAAATAATTCTTTTCCTTCTTCAATCTTATCCGAATTGCCTACCACGCAGATATAATCCTGTGCAAGTACTGCCTCTATTACAGGGGCAAGTGCCCTTACCTTCTGAACATTCAGGGACAGTATTTCTTCTCTTTCTTTGCATATATCTTCATAACTGATATCGGATAAATATGCCGCAAAGGATCTTCTTCCCTGTGCTGCCGGATTGATCGGGGTATCTTTTCCACTGATTGTTCCGATAATAAATTTCAATACCTCGCGTTCATCGGCATCGAAATTTCTCAGATATTCCGGAATTCCCTCAAAAACATCATTTGTTTTTCCGACATTCGGATCACGGTAGGATACAAACATGACATTTCCGGTTGTTGCCCCGTAATTGCTTGATACTCCGTATGCACCGCCCTTGACACGGACATTATTCCACAGATAATCATAATCGAGGATATTCCTTAACGTATCCATAGCACCATTATATTCATATCCTGCTTTCTTAAAGTTTCCGACCCTTGCCACATAGGAAACCGGAGACGGAATCTTAAGTCCTTCATTTAATTTCCGAAGTACAACCGCTTCCGGCTTTTCTTCTTCTGTACTCTCATAAAGCCGGTCCGTAAATTCTTTGAAATACCCTTCCATACATTCATATCCTGCCTCTTCTGCCGTAAAGCTTAAAATGACATTCTGCTTTGTAAAGAGTTTCTTTACCAGTTCTTCCAGTGTATCTACGATTTCCTGCTTCTTTTCGTCAAAGTTTTTCTCCAGTTTATCCAGGAAATGATAATATCCCGCTCCGCTGGTCATATCTTTCACATAACCGCTTTCACACATATAAGAGTTTGCCCTTGTAACCGCAATGAGATGGCCAGAAGATATGAGACGCATTCTCATTTTGGATTTATTCTCAGCAATAATTTCATATAAACGTTTTGTATCGGAAAATCTGGTATGCAGCAATACTTCTTCCAGAATGACAAATGCTTCCTTCATCTTCGGATAAAATACCTTGATATCATTTTCAAATAATTTGGTAATGCTTCCGTCTTTCTTTCCATACTGGACAAAATCATTTCCAAATCCGCCGGTATGCATATTGATGTAATTATTTAATCCGGCATAAGTGAAATGTTCGGTATCCATATTGGCCAGTACCGCTTTTAAAAGTGCAAGATATGGGATCATATCCTGACTGAGTTTTTCTGCATGAAATGCCACATTGATATATGCGATTCCATTGGATTTGACATTGCTGAATATGACTTTGATGTTATTTGACACTCTTTCCTCTATACTGAATTTCTGTGGATATTTATCAATGTCTTCCAGCCGCAGCAATGGAATGGTCTTTAATTCTTCTTCCGTTGACGGTTCACTCTGGTACTGTTTTAAATGTGCTGTTTCCCTGATTATCTTATCCAGTTCCGCTTCGCTTAAGGATGCCTTGTAAGCTGTCAGTTTTTCTTCCAGTCTGCGATTTTTCTTTTCATCGAGTCCTTTTTCCGGTTCCAGTGTAAGCAGCAGCTTATGTGTATTTTTTAAGAAATAGGTTTCGATTAATTCTTCAAAATAATGGGTATCCTTTTTCTTTAATTCTTCAAAGGTATCTCCCGCCTTAATATGCATAAATGGTTCATTATCATCGTATAACCAGCTTTCAAGGCTGTCCATGCAGTAAAACAGTCCTTTTGGATAAGAGCCGAAATCCGCCTCACGGTACTGGAATTCGATCACATTCAATGCGGCTTTGATACTGTCCTTATCCAGTCCCTGCTGCACTGTTTTTTCCAGAACTTCTTCGATAATCCGGAAAAATTCCTCTCCCTTTCCTTCTTCCGCTTCTTTTGCTATTACGGAAAATGTATTCTGCAAAGAGCCTCCTGAATATCCTCCCGAAATATCTTTTCCGATACCTGCATCCAGCAGTGCCTTTTTAAGCGGTGCGCCCGGCATGGAGATCAGGGCATAATCCAGAACACGCATGGCATAGTATTCCATACGGTCGGTCGCATTTCCCGCTGTCACCGTGTAGGAATAGATTGTCTTTTCTTTCTCGTCCTCTTCCTGACCAAGCGGATATTTTTTACTAATCTGTTTGATACGTTCAAATGACTTCTGATACTGAATCTCAGAATCAATCTGTATTTCCTCAAAATGATCCAGATATTCCTGATCCATCCAGTTTAAACGTTCTTCCATATCCATATCACCGTACAATGTAATATAGCTGTTTACCGGATGGTAATATTTTCTGTGAAATTCAAGGAACTGTTCATAGGTAAGATCCGGGATAAACTCCGGATCACCTCCGGACTCATAGCTGTAGCAGTTATCCGGGAACATCTCCCTCTGAATTTCCCTCTCAAGGATACTGTCCGGAGATGACAGTGCACCTTTCATTTCATTGTATACAACACCATTTAATGCAAGTTTTCCGTCCTTATCCTCAAGTTCATAACTCCAGCCTTCCTGGCGGAAAATCTCTTCCTTCTTATAAATATTCGGATAAAATACCGCATCCAAATAAACGTTCATAAGGTTCTTAAAATCTTTCTCATTGCAGCTGGCAACCGGGAAAATGGTTTTATCCGGGAAAGTCATTGCATTTAAAAATGTATTTAAAGAGCCTTTGACCAGTTCGACGAACGGATCTTTCGGAGGATACTTCTTTGAGCCGCATAATACGGTATGTTCTATGATATGCGGAACTCCGGTATCATCTGCCGGCGGTGTCCGAAAGCCGATATTAAACACTTTGTTATTATCATCATTGACAAGCAGCAGCACTCTTGCACCGCTTTTTTTATGTTTCAGAAGATAACCTGTGGTACTCAGCTCTTCGATGTCTTCTTTTTTCACCAGCTGATATGCCGGTATTTTTGTGATGTCTATTTCTTTCATAAAATACGGTCCTCCATTTCCTGTACTATTCATGATCTGTCATTTTTAATATCTCATCATATTTTTTATTAATGCCGAGTGCATGGATTACCATGGAAAAGGTCAGCTTTGCCATATGCCCCGGCGTTTCCGTTCCGTTTTCAAACAGCCACTGATTTACAATTCCCATGCAGCCATACAGGCAGAAAGAAAAAGTATACTTCAAATCGTCCTTGATATCCGGAAATAACAACTCCAGATTCTTCATTGCATTTTCACTGATGATTTCCTTGATTTTAACGGTAAAATTTGCATCTCCGTTATCCCCCATCAATGCCTTGCAAATCTCTTTGTTCTGCTCCAGCACCATGAAAATATCTTCCATAAAGGTAAATGTATTATCCTTCTCTCCCATCGGATGTGTTTCGATAATATGCTTAATCTCTTTTAACATATCATTCTCTACCTCATCCAGAAGATTATAGATATCCGAATAGTGCAGATAAAAGGTGGATCGGTTAATATCCACCTTTTCCACCAGTTCCTTTACAGATATCTCATTAATGCTTTTCTCCATCATAAGCTGTGCTAATCCGCTCTTTAGCTGACTTTTTGTTTTTCTGATTCTTCTGTCTACTTTTTCTGCCATTGTTCTACCTCATAATTTTTTGTTTTATCTATTATACAACATTTTGCAAAATAAGCAACACTTTATCTATTATTCTACGTTCTGTGCCTGAGTTGTTTCTGATGTTCCTGTTGTTTCCTGTGTCTCTGATTCATCTGCCGGAAGATAATTGCCATACAGCTCAAAATCATCATAGACGACATGCCATCTGTTCTCTGCCCCTGCGGTAAGTGCGATATAATGATGTCCTGCTTTTTCCGCATAGCTTACAAGGCAGTTGCCCGCTTCTTGTGTATATCCGGTCTTTCCTGCCTGAATCGTGACATTCGGCACTTCTGTCCCGTACATTCTGCCAAACATAGTGCTGGTAAGCAATATTCCTTCCGGATGAGAAGCAAGCGGTGCAGTAGTATGCTGGTAGATTGATAAGATCTTCGCACATTCCGGGTTCTGCATGGCATACGCAAGAATCATCGCCATCTCTACTGGAGTCGTATACTGATTTTCATTGTGCAGTCCAGATGCATTCATGAAATGTGTGTTCTGCAATCCAAGTTCTTCACACTTTTCATTCATCAGTACCGCAAAATTATCCTCCGATCCTGCCGTCATGATGGCAAGTCCTACAGCAGCATCTGCTCCGGATGGAAGAATC
>QWCE01006098.1_pt1 | contig 10529 bp, 8 predicted proteins | sample 1972531 | NCBI WGS metagenome assembly QWCE01 (sample SAMN09866716, study PRJNA288562) | Human gut metagenome isolate term4_stool, whole genome shotgun sequencing... | reverse complement strand
GATATCAGCCCTGATGAATTTGGATGTCACGCGTGACCAGTTGTCAGCCATCGTACACATCCACCCCACCCTCAGCGAGATTCTTCTTGACGCAGCAAGACGTTGAGCAAACCGACGAAGTAAACAAAGCCTGCTGAACCCTTATTGTTCAGCAGGCTTTTCTGTATCCAATTCATTCTCAAAAAGCGCATAGTCATGAGCATTCAGTAAATTATAGCGTTTGGCAATGTTGGAAATATCTACACGAGCATTGTAGTTCACATTGACTTTTCCTTCTTTTCCCTGTTTGGTTGTGATCAGAATAACTCCGTTCGTAGCACGTGAACCATAAATAGCCGTTGCGGAAGCATCTTTCAGAACCTGGATAGATTCAATATCATTGGGATTGATGGAAGCTAGCGGGTTCATCGCCGGCTGTTGGCTCAACTCACTGGTGCCACCATTTACACTTGCTGTTGCAGCCTCTATCGGAAAACCGTCAACTACATAAAGCGGGTCTGTATTGCCTGACAGTGTAGAGACACCACGTATTTGAATATTCATGCCCGCTCCGGGTGCACCACTGTTAGCTGCGATACTGACGCCCGCTATACGTCCCTGCAAGAATTGGTCGGCACTTGTGATAGGCATAATCTCAGCTTCATTCTTCATACTGACAGCACTTACCGAACCGGAAAGGTCTGATTTGCGAACGCTTCCATAGCCGATGACCACTACCTCGTCCAAATTGCGTGATGCTTCCTGCATTGTAATCGTCATCTTCCCTTTTAACTGTACCGGAACAGTTATAGTAGTAAATCCGATATACGATATCTGTAACTGGGCCTTGAGATTTTTTACTTCCAGCGAGAAGTTACCGTCAATGTCTGTAATGGTTCCGTTGTTAGCACCCTTCACTTGGATTGTAGCTCCAATGATAGGAGACTTTCCTTCATCAACTACCACACCGGAAATTTTATGAGACTGTGCTGATACGGTTGATATATATCCTAAAAAGCATATTAGTAGGACTAAGTATCTATCCGTCAACTTAAATCGAATCTTCTGTTTCATAATATTATATTCGTTATTCATTGATTGTTAAACCTTATTTTAATAAGCCCTGTAATGTCGGGTATTCACTTCCCATTTCCCAAACCGTACTGAAATTCCAGTTTGTGAATGAAGATGTGTTCTTCATTTCACTTGCAGACAGGTTCTTATAACTGGAAGAACCACCTGATATGTATGAGTCACTTCCGCTACTCTGTGACTTTCCGTCTTCGTTCAAAGAGAAACAGCTTTTCATTGTTATTTGAGAAATCTTGCCATCAGTACGATGGAACAGTCCGTTTCCGAAAGAAGCCCCGTTCGCAGTTGTCATGTCTCCTACGTTATGACAGTTTTCGATTGTCATGCCACCTCCTGCTGCTATAGTACATGTCGCTACAATTCCTGCGGCATTGCTGTTGCCATTGGTAGCTGTACCTGTGCTCTTTATCGCACCTGTATTGTAGCAATCTCTGACTATAGCATTGGTTCCACCCATACGTGCGATGATACCACTTGCCGAGCCCATCGCAGTGATAGAACCAGTATTGTAAGACTGGGATATTTCAGTATCAATAGTTGCACGACCGACAATTCCTCCTACTTGATTGTTAGCCTGAGTTCCAGAAATTTCTCCTGAATTTGCACAACCAGTCACTTTGATCAGGTCATTTCCTGCTGCTCCCGCTATTGAACCGACCACACCTCCAACCGGTGATTTGCTGCTGCAAACTACATTCGCTTTATTGGTACAATATGCAACGGCAGGAGCATTGTTAGCATCACGCATTATGATTCCTACAACCCCACCGACACAACCGGCTGTCCCTTCAATAGCCGCTGTATTAGAGCAATAGGAAACTTCGCCTTTCTCGGTGAGATAACCGACAATTCCTCCGAGATAGATTTCAGCATCCGTAGTTGCAGCCGTACTGATGCTTCCCTCATTACCTGTTGTGTGGCAAGAGATAATTTTACCAGAACAGTTACCGGCAATCGCACCAACTTTGGCTTTGGCCTTGATAACAACATTCTCGATACATACATTACGTACGATACCTTCTGCACCGATAGAAGCGAACAAACCGCAATTAGTATTGGAACTTTTATTCAGCGTCCAGTTCTTTATCTTATATTGTTCGGAAGAACGTCCTGTACCGGTATCGATAATATCTCCCTTAGTTGCTTCGTATACTCCGGTGAAATTACCGTTATAAGTGTTATTGACCAGTTCTGTACTGATAGGTGCCATATCTATGCCTGTAAGGTCAATATCTACAGTCTGTTTGTAGTTCTTATCAAGATACTTGCTGACGTTCCTCAAATGACGGGGCTTCGTGATAATATATTCAGATCCTTTTTCTCCGTCTCCACTGGTCTCGTCAAACAGATTGTGTGCCTCTATAATTTCACTTCCCATCTGAGCTACAGTTCCTCCGCCAATGTTTGCGTAAGAGAATAACTGAATAGAAACCATTCCTACATATCCTTTCCAGTCAATAACATCCAGATTGTAAGATGCCGTTCCCGAAGGAATATCGATTGTGTTTTCGTTCTGGTCTGCAATGACTTTCAGCTTATAGCCGTCCACACCGGTAATTTCATTCCATGAAAGCAGGAAATCGTTGTGATCATCCAAAGTAATGACAGGAGCTTCCAGTTTGTCAGCCTGAATGACAGGAATACTCAGACTCTTGTCGGCAGCTGTAAAAACCAAACTGGCTTTACGTACCACTTCTGTCGTATTACTCTCGGTAGTGACTTTCAAAGTGGCTGCTCCTTTTCCTGTAACAGGAGTTACTGTACACCATGTAACCGGAGTATGGGTCGTTTCATCCACTACTTCGACATTCCATTCTACCGCATTGGTTTGTAGAGTAATATCCTTTTCACCTCCTCCAATGTTATATTGCAGTTCTTTAGAGTCCGCAGCCAAAGAAGTTTCGCTGGCTTCTTGCTCCACAGTTACTATCTTTATCTCCTGCGATTCATTGATAAGAAAAGTCAGTTCTGCCGTACGAGGTTCATTCCATGGATTCTCAGAATACGAAACAGGCACTTGGGAATATTTGAACCCTTCTGTTTCTGATACGCTGCACCATGCTTGTGAACTACTTAACGTCCATTTATCATCAGATATCACTTTCAATATATAGGTTCCCTCTGGTCCCGGTACTTGTAGAGGGGACTGAGTGAGCTCGTTTAAGGTCAAATAAGTTTCAGCGACCTTTGCATCCGGTTCGGGATATACAATATCTTCTTGTTGACACCCCGCGAAACATACAGCAGTCAGCATGATGACGGCTAGTTTACGATACTTATTTTTCATATGTTATAAATTAAAGATTATAATTCCGATACTTCTTATTTGAGATATTCTTCTACAGGAGTATACCATTTGCCAACCTTGAATTCGATCTCACTTTCTACTCCGATATGATCTGCCATTTTTTGGTAATCATGAATCATTCGGTTCAGTATTTCAGGCTCCTTATCTGCGAGATTCCGCATTTCAGTAGGATCATTCTTCAAGTTGTATAGCCTCCATTTCGGCTCTTTATATTCCTGCACTATTTTCCATTCTCCGTCACGCAGCATTTTGTTGCCTTCGTGTTCCACAATGGTCGGTTTGGTTTGCTTTACCGGTTCTCCCTTTAATAAAGGCAGTAAGGATATACCTTCCATTGGAGGTACTTTATGGCCGCCACGCGAAGAGGGATAAGTAGCACCTGTAAGTTTCACCAAAGTAGGCATGATATCTACTATATGTCCGTAATTGTCTTTTTGAATAGTGCCGTTCAGACTTTTATCAATTCCATTCGGATAGGAAACAATAAACGGTGTGTTGCAACCTCCTTCATGACCGTGATGTTTGTACAAGAAGAATGGTGTATTAGCAACGTCTGCCCAGGCAGCACCCAGAAAAACTGTACTCCCCGCTGAACCGGGATTCTTTCCAGCAAAGCGTCCTTCTATGCCCGGTTCTCCATTTCCACCATTGTCCGAAAGGAGGATAATCAGGGTATTATCCAGCACACCTTTTTCTTTTAAATGTTCTACCACACGCCCGATACTCCGATCTACTTCCTCAATAACAGCTGCATAAATAGCCATCTGCATATCATAGCGCTCCTTTTCTTCCTGAGTCAGTGAATCCCATTCCGGAACCTTGGGATTACGAGGTGTTAACTGGTCAGGACGCTCGAATAACCCTAATTCTAATTGCTTTTTGAATCGTGCATTACGCACATCTTCCCATCCCTTCATATATTTTCCCTTATATTTATTGATGGTTTCTACAGGAGCCTGCAAGGGAAAATGTGCAGCATTATGTGCCAGATACCAAAAGAAGGGCTGTTTTTCTTCAATAGCTTCATCAATAAACTTTAATCCAAAATCTGTCCACAAATGAGTAGAATACCAATTTTCAGGTAAACGATCATCATCGAATCCAATTTCTTCATCATTCAAATAAAGATTTCGTTGGTTGGTTCTTTCTTTTTTATTCTTCTTCAATGATTTGTCAGAAGAAAAATAATAGCCGCCAAACGGAGCGTTCAGTGAACGGTCAAATCCTCTGCTTATTGGAGTAACACCTTGAAAATATCCTAAATGCCATTTACCTGTCATGACATTAAAATATCCAGCTGTTTTCAATGCTTCAGGCAAGAAAACATTATTCTCATTTGGATATCCCTGATATGCCGGATAACCCGGAACTTTCCCTAAAGCACCATTCCCAACTTGATGAGGATATAAACCAGTAATCAACGAAGCCCTAGTTGGCGCACTCCGAGCCTGGTTATAAAAATGACGTAGTCTAATACCATTTTCAGCAAGCCGATCTATATTAGGAGTATTTATTTCCGAACCATAACATCCGAAATCGGAATATCCGACATCATCCAATAATATAAGGACAATATTAGGTTTTGATACATTCTGCTGGGCCAATACAGGACAAGCACCTATTGACGCACCAAGGGTCAACATAAAAGTATAATCTATTCTTTTCATGGCTATATATTATTTTTTATTATTAGGAAATGGAATTAAAACTTTTGTCTCAGCTGCCCATATGGCCCATTTGTCCGATAACTGTTTAAGGATATCCGGATGAACGGCTGACAAATCACAAGCCTCCACGCAGTCTTTCCCGATATCATATAATTCCCAAACTTTTCCTTCCTGATCCCATACCGCTTTCCAGTTTTTCCAACGGACAGCTCTATTACCCTGATGTTCCCAATACATATATTCATGAATGGAAGAAACTTTTCCTTTTATAGCCGGCATAAGATCAGTGCCCACTAAAGGATGTATCTTATTACCATTGTGAAAGGTAGAAGGATATGTGGCACCAGTTACATTCAGTATGGTCGGCATGATATCCGGAAGATATCCGGGAACGTGGCACCATGTATTTTCAAAACCTCTCAAACGATTTTTCCATGTAATTATCAACGGAGTAGATATTCCCCCTTCGTATGCACGTTGTTTGTACTTTCTGAATGGAGTATTTGAGGTCTGAGCCCAAGCTTTGCCATACGAAGGATGGCCGCTTACCGCCGGATTATTGATATCTTTTTGCTTGCCACCACCAAGTTCATTATGCGGTTCGGCACATGCCCCGTTATCAGACATGAAAAAGATCAAAGTATTATCCAACTTTCCACTCTTTTTCAGGCTTTCAATCAGTTTTCCTATGTTATAATCCATACAATGCACTTGTGCAGCATAAACAGCCATTCTATAAGCTGTATGATCTTTTTCTGCTTCAGAGAGCTCTTCCCACTGACGATTCTCCCATTCAGCAAAACCGATCTCTGAGTCGATTATTCCTAAATCGGCCATACGTTTATGGCGTTCTTTACGAATCTGGTCCCAGCCTTTCGTACGATACAGTTCATAATATTTCTCTATATCTGCTTCTTTAGCTTGTAAAGGCCAATGCGGAGCATTATATGCTAAATATAAGAAAAAGGGAGTATTATCTTTTTGTTCATTTATAAAATTAACGGCATAGTCTGTAAACGCATCGGTAGTATAATAAGGTGCCTCGGGTGCAGGTAACTTTTCGTTGTCTAGGACCAATCCTCTTTCACCTTCTGGCCTCAGATAACTGCAAGCCCCTGCCAATATACCATAAAAGCGTTCAAAACCACGCTGCAAAGGCCATTTTTCCATGCCATGCATCCCTAAATGCCATTTACCCGTCATATAGGTATGGTAACCTGAACTTTTAAGAACTTCGGCAATAGTCACACAATTACGGTTCAAAGCCCCCCTATATTCAGCAACACCCCAGTCTTTCGGATCTTTATCGACATTTTTAAAAGGATCTTCTGACATCCATCCTATCCCAGCTTGATGTTGATACAAACCAGTCATAAGACTTGCCCGGGTTGGGCAGGAACGAGAAGTATTATAAAATTGAGTCAGCCGGATTCCCTGTAACGCCAAACTATCAATATGCGGGGTTTCTATCTCGCTACCATAACATCCGATATCGGAATAACCCATATCATCTGCCAATATCATAACTATGTTCGGACGCTCTTGTCCCGAGAGATTTCCAAACTGTAAAAAGGATAAAGCAACTATGCCTCCTATTCTTTTTCGAGATATAAAATTACCATCCATCATAATACATATTGTTTTATATACTTCTATTATTTCCACATTGGCTTGATAACATTTTCTTTATCAATCGTTATACTATATACGTCATTTTCCTTTTTTAAGATTAACGGAACAATGCGTGTCTTACGCGGCTGCACAATTGAATCTGAATGATGAACATGATATACATAGTAATATCTTCCGTCCAAACCTTTAAACAAATCCCCATGTCCGGAGCCGTTTTCGTGGACGATGCTTCGGTGAATGATAGGATTGTTTGCATGCTTCTTCCACGGACCGTAAGGAGACGTAGACGTAGCATATCCAACAGCATAATCTATATTCTTGAAATGATTGGCAGAATAGAACAAATAATATAAATCATCGAGTTTGACAACAGTAGGACCTTCCATTACTGGTGCCGATTTATAATTAGGCGTTCTTTCCCATGCCTCCGTATTATCGAAACACTTTTTCAGAGTTTCGGGCTTAATACAGCCTTTCTGCAAGTCAAATTCAGCTACCCACAGATAATTTCCTTTGTTGAAACGTACATGATACAGGTAGTACTTTCCATCTGAATCTTTGAATAAAAATGAATCGATATTTTTGGCGGTCTCGTCAATAGGACGTATGGAGTCTTGTCTAAATGGACCATATACAGAGTTGGAGGATGCCAGTGCAGTATGTTCATTAGCCGTATATGTCAGATAATACCTATTTCCTTCCTTAAATAATTGCGGAGCCCAGAATCCTCTTTCACCATAAGCGGAATCTCCCTTGCGTAGTATCAACTGAAGAGTATCTCCATTAGCAGTCTTCCATTCCTTCAAATCTGTAGATTCGAATATAGCAAATCCATTAGGTTCTCTATTGCGCGTACCTGTCAGATAATACTTGCCATTTTCTACAAATATAGTCGGATCTGCAAAGGTAATTTCATTCAATTTATCGTCTGTTTTTTCTTCTTTTGCAGTCTTGCAACATACACAAGCTAAAATGACGAATGTTGCCAATAAAAATTGGATGAGTGTTTTCATATGATTCTAAAAAGTTAAACGTTATTTATGTATGATTGTGATGCAGCAAAAGTAAAAGAAAAAAGGTGTAGACGATAGAAAATATGTTTTATTATGAGCACACATGTTCAGAAACTATCCTTCTACACCAATTCCTGCAAAACAATCTAATACCTAATCAATAAAATGCTTTCCAGAAAGGTTTATCGGGCTTATTTTAATGGTTCTTCTTCCACCTCACTACGATAAAATCCATCTGTTTGCACAAAAAATTCCTGCTTTAACCGCTCAAGCAGTTCCGGATGTCTGCCAGCTACATTAGATTTCTGTCCCTTGTCTGATTTTACATCAAACAGACTGAATTCATCCAAGTTCCCCAATTCATTTCCGGTCAGGTTTCTTTGCGAACCTTTATAAGGTGGCATCATAATCCAGTCACCACTGCGGTAACCCAGTCTGCCTTGAGCTTCGATAACCAAATTTTCACGAGCTTTCAGTTCTGTTCCCATGAATGCATTTAAATAGTTGCGACTATCCAGTCCATCCGGCAGAGTGACTCCCACCATGCTTCCTAAAGACGCCAACAAGTCCATCTGGCAGACTAGTGCATCCGATTTTACAGGCTGAATCTTTCCTTTCCAATAAACGAATAAAGGAATATGTGTACCTCCATCGAACAAACTATATTTACCACCACGTAATCCTCCGGCAGGAGCGTGCTTGCCAGCCAGTTCGGGAGCACCATCTTTATATCCATCATTCAAAACCGGACCATTGTCACTTGAAAAAATAATCAGAGTCTTTTCCAGAAGTCCTTCTTTCTTCAAATGAGCTAGTAATTCACCCACACACCAGTCTGCTTCCACAATTGCATCTCCACGAGGTCCCATAGTCGTTTTCCCAACAAAACGTTGATGAGGCGCGCGTGGCACATGAGGTTCATGCAAACCATAATAAAGAAAGAATAAAGAGTCTCTGTGTTCAGTAATAAAGTTCTTTACCTTGCCTACAAAATAATCAGCCATATCTTCGTCTTTCCAACGGGCTTTCTTCCCACCTTTCATATAACCGATACGGGGTATTCCATTTACAATCGAATTATTATGTCCGTGCGCCCATTGCATTTTCAGCATTTCGGGATTGGATATAGCAGTCGGCTCCCCCTCAAAGTTCTGTTCATAACTCACCTCAATAGGATCTGACGGATCACGACCTACCACATCTCCATTTTCTACATAAACAGTCGGAACGCGGTCATTTGTTGCCGCAATCAGACAAGAGTAATCAAAGCCAATCTCTTTTGCTCCCGGCTTGACTGTCTCATTCCAATTGACATTTCCATTTCCCATGCCTAAATGCCATTTTCCGATAGCTCCGGTCACATAACCACACTCTCGCATCATCTTTGGTAAAGTGTATTGGCTCTCGTTGATAATAAGAGGAGCATCACCTGGAAGGATTTTTGCATCTTTATTCTTCCATGGATACATTCCGGTCATTAGGGCATAACGACTGGGTGTAGAGGTAGCCGAGGTAGCATATCCGTTTGTGAAACAAACTCCCCCACGGGCAAGACTGTCAATATTCGGTGTATGAATAGTAGTTGAACCATAAGCACTGACATCACCGAACCCCAGATCATCAGCAAGAATGACAATCACATTCGGCTTTTCTTCTACCTGCTGTGAAGTGCAACCTGCTAAAGATAACGCAGGAACAAGATAGATTATTTTTTTCATAATATTATATAGTTTATAATGATGCAAATTTAGTCAGTGCTTATTTATTTAAATAGAACATATGTTTAATAATAGGGAGTAATGTCCATCCATATCTATAAATGCACTATCTTAATATACAAACCTAACTTCACATCACCCCAATTTAACTCCCTTACGCTATTTGAAGTACTCCATATATCAAAGACCAAATTAAAAAATTGGAGAGTGACTGTTTTACAAACACCATCCCTTGCTGGTTATTGTTCTAAGTTAGTAATTTTATTCACTTTTACTTTTGCGTTTCAATTGTAAAAGCATTTTTTTTCATAACTTTGTCCTCTGTATCCTTATTGTCTTTTTCTGTCGGAATATAACTTACTTATCCGGGATACTTCATAACGTATGCAGATTCGACTACTACAACTAGCAGTTTTATTCATTTGCCTGTCCGGATGCATCGATAGACATACGAATACTCCCGCATTTTATGTCTGGAAAAACAAATTGAATGCAGAAGATGCGGATACTGCTTATCTGAATACTCTCGGAGTCCCAAAGATATATGCCCGTATATTTGATGTAGACAATAAAGGAAATGGGACATTCCCTACGGCAGACTATTCACCTTCTTCTCCATACGTCATCGCCTTGAACAAGATAGGCGCAGGAAGCAGCCCCTCACCTACCTACAATATGCAAAGGGGCCCCTACCAAAAATGCCCATATAATGAACTAAAATTAAGATACGGCTACCTGCTCGTACGCTTGGCGCACTATATGCGCAATAAGAACAACGAAGCCATCCGAATATACAACCTATACATGAAACCTCTCAAACAAGTTCTTCAAGCAAGCTGTGCACGAATGCAAATATTTTTGATTATTACGTAAAGAATGAATGCTAATTTTCCCAACCATCATTTATAATATGAGAACAACAACATTTAAAACTAAGATTGCAGCTGTCGCTATGTTACTGACAGGACTGACATTATCTTCTTCCTTGCTTGCACAAGACATTTCAGGTACATGGCATGGCAAACTCTCCCTTCCTGCCGGTTCGTTAACCATTGTATTCCATATCAAACATACGGAACAGGGGACTTATGTGACAACTCTTGACAGCCCCGATCAGGGA
>QWCE01018887.1_pt1 | contig 10532 bp, 11 predicted proteins | sample 1972531 | NCBI WGS metagenome assembly QWCE01 (sample SAMN09866716, study PRJNA288562) | Human gut metagenome isolate term4_stool, whole genome shotgun sequencing... | reverse complement strand
TAGTATAATTTGCAAGTGACAGATTAACCAACGTCCTTGAGGCGTGGCTAGTAATACAGGCCCTTTGGGCCGCATGAGAAAAACCCCCGGCTAGGCCGGAGGATATTTATTAATATCAATTACTTGACATTTTAGGGCAAAACAACTATAGTCGAGGCAATACTTAATTATAATAAGAGATACAAAGGCAAGATATATATTAACGGTGAAGAACTAAAAGACCTTTCATACTCAGACATAGTTTATATACCAGCAGATTACTTGATATCAAAGTTTGGAGTGCTTGAGGACAAAGCTAAGATGTCGTCAGGACAAAGAAAGAAGGCTCAATTTGATCTATCACTGCTAACAGATAAGAGCGTGTATATAATCGACGAGCCAACAAATTTCTTAGACCTTGAGAATAAAGAAGCAATTGCAAGGCTTATATCTGATCTACATGATAAAGGAAAGATAATTATAATGATTACACATGATAAAGACATTATGAATAAATTAAACAATGTAGAGACCATATATTTAGAAAAAAAGTTGTAGCTTAATAAATTAATTATAGGTGGAGAGAAATCTTCACCTATTTTTCTATCTTAATGGGTACATATATAGAAGAGGTGATTATATGCTAAAGAGATTTTTTGATCTTAGTGGTGACGAGATCATTAATTTAAATAAAGATGAATTGAAACAAGCGATTAAGTCTTGTGAAGCAAGGATTGTTTTGTCGGAGAATGTTGTGGTTCAAGAGCCTGCAACTTATGGTGTGACATCGTCTGAGCTTGCTAAGGCTTTTGGCGCTGACTTAATTCTGCTTAACTTTTTTGATGTGAATGAAAAGAAAATCAAGGGCCTTGATTATAGTGGTGACGACATTATTAAAAAGCTAAAAAATCTTGTCAAGAGACCTATCGGTTTAAATCTGGAACCAGTTCAAGACAAGAATATGTTTAGTGAAAAGAAAGTGATTAGCGAGGGAAGAAAGGCGAGCGAAGAAAATATTAAAAAGCTTGACGAGATGGGCTTCGACTTCGTTATGTTTACTGGAAACCCTGGTACTGGCGTTGACAACGAAGGCATTAACGAGGCGATAAAGCTTGCGAAAAAATATTTCCACGGACTTATCTTTGCTGGCAAGATGCATTCATCGGGCGTTGACGAAAAAATAATAGATAAAGATGTATATGAAGGTTTCCTAGTTTCTGGTGCAGATGTTCTTTCTGTACCAGCTGTTGGCACATGTCCAGGCGTATTCGATGAAGATGTAAGAGCTATCGTAGAGCTTGCGCAAAAAAACGGCGCTCTTGTGATGACTACCATCGGCACTTCGCAAGAAAGTTCGCCAAAGGAAGTCATTAGAGACATTGCACTTAGAAATAAAATTTTAGGCGCTGACATTCAGCACATAGGCGACTCTGGCTTTGGCGGCCTTGCCATTTGCGAGAATATTTTTGAACTTTCAAGAACTTTAAGAGGAGATAGACACACATTTAAGCTTATGGCTGCGTCTATAAATAGATAATGGACACTGAAAAGTTTATTCGTTTTAGAAAAGAGCTTCACAAGATGCCCGAGGAGGCTTTTAAAGAGGATAAGACTAGGGCTTTTATCAAAGATGTTTTGAATGGCGTTAATGGACTTGAGCTTCTTGAGGACAAATCTTATTTACTCTATAGATATTTTAAGAGCGAGGACAAAAAGTCAATAGTTTTGCGCTGTGATATGGACAGCATTGTAAATAGCCAAAAGACACGCTTTCACGGCTGCGGTCACGATGGACACATGGCGATAATGCTTGGCACTATACTTTCAATGGATGCATCTAAGCTTGATAAGAATGTATATTTTTTATTTCAAGCGGCTGAAGAGACTGGTTACGGAGCGCTTGATGCTCTTGAAATTTTTGATAAATACAAAATTACTGAGGCTTACGGTCTTCATAATTACGCTGGAATCAAGACAGGAACTATATCTACAAAGAAGGGACTCTTGTTTCTATCGTCTTTTGGCTTAAAAGTAAATATAGTGGGAAGGCAGTCGCATGCATCCATACCAGAAAATTCGCTAAATCCGATATACGCTTGCAGCGAGATTATTAAAGATATAGAGCCATTCATAAGGAAAGATGCTTACAAAGATTTTACTCTTCAAGGCGAAAAATTTTCTGATAACATCTTCATAACCGTTGTTGGCGTAAAGCTTGGCGGGGAGAATTTTGGCGTGTCACCAGCAAATTTGGAGCTAGATTTAACCTTGAGAGCATTATCGGTTGTGAATGACGAAGAGCTTTATGAGGACTTCGTTAAAGCTATTGATGCGGATGGACTTCCATTCGAAGAGAGAAAAGAGATAATCAGAAGCAGTGAGGACTTCGGCTACTATAGGCGTAAGGCGAGAGAATTATTTTTCCTACTAGGCGTGGGCGAAGATCACAAGGACATTCATGATGAAGCGTATGAATTTAATGATGAGGCTATAGAGAATGGCGTAAAAGCGTTTTTATCTATAGCGTATAGACTTTAGGAGGGATTAGATGAGCTGTGACAACGATTGCAAGGCGTGCAAAGACAAGTGCGCATTTGAAAAATTACAAGCGAATGATAAATCAAAGATAAATAAGGTAATAGGCGTCGTGAGCGCGAAGGGCGGCGTTGGCAAAAGCTACGTAACAACGCTACTTGCAAACGCTTTGGCAAAAAAAGGCTACAAGGTCGGTATACTTGACGCGGACCTTACAGGACCATCGATACCAGCATCTTACGGCCTTCATGGCATGATCACTTCAGAAGATGGCGTGAACATCGAGCCAGCTGAAGCGGCTAATGGCGTTAAAGTTGTGTCAATGAACTTACTTATGGAGCACGAAACAGATCCACTCGTTTGGAGAGGACCTATGCTGATGGGCGCCTTGAGACAATTTTATCAAAACGTTAACTGGGGCGAGCTTGATTATCTTTTAGTTGATATGCCACCAGGAACATCAGATATACAGCTAAGTATATATCAGCTATATCCATTAAATGGACTAGTTATAGTAACATCGAGCCAAGAGCTTGTTGATATGATAGTTCAAAAAGCCTTTAAGATGGCTGGGTTAATGCACATCAAGGTATATGGCCTAGTTGAGAACATGGCTTACTTTATCTGTGACGAGTGCAATAAGAAGCACTACATCTTTGGTGAACCAAAGGCAGCGGCACTAGCTGAAAAATTTGGCGTGAAAGATTATGCGGCACTTGCACTAAAACCAGAAAACACAAGACTTGTTGACTCAGGTCAAGCAGATGTGATAGAAGAAAAAGACTTGGACTGCATAGTAAAAGCACTAGAAGAATAATTTTAACAAATATAATGCACATAGCAGAGTATGATTTTCGTACTCTGTTTTTATTTGAAATAAGAAAGCGGAAAATGGATTCTTATTTCAGAAAATGATGATTATTTGAAATAAGGAAGCAAAAATATGATTCTTATTTTAGAAACTCTTGACTTTTTGAAATAAGAAGTATATAATGTAATCACTATTTCAAATTGGAGCTGATCATATGAGTAAAGAAAGAGCGGGTAAGTTAATAAAAAATCTTTCAGGGATAAGTGAGTACTATTCATTCAGACCAAGTCCACTGCCACCAGAGCCTGCTATTGCAGTTGACAATGAGCTTAACAATTTAATAATAGATGCACATAAGATGCTTGCTATTTTGGACGATAGAGCAGAGAAGATCCCTGATATGAATTTATTTATATCGATGTATGTTAAGAAGGAAGCACTTCTCTCATCGCAAATAGAAGGCACACAGGCAACGCTTGAGGACATCTTTGAATTGAATCGCGATGAGAGCATCAATGAAGACGTCGAAGAAGTAGTTAACTATGTAAAGGCGGCAAACTATGCTATAGATAGATTAAATACCTTGCCGCTATGCAATAGACTGCTTTTGGAGACACACGAAATTTTGCTTTCAGGCGTAAGAGGAAACGAGAAAAATCCGGGCGAGTTTAGACGCAGTCAAAATTGGATTGGCTCAAAGAACTCAAATATCACCACGGCGAGGTATATACCTCCAAATATTGATGACATGAAAGAAGCTTTGTCAAATTTAGAAAAGTTTATCAATGACGATAGTCCATACGATGCGCTGATAAACGCGGCTCTTGTGCATTATCAGTTTGAGAGCATACATCCATTCTTAGATGGCAATGGCAGGATAGGCAGGCTACTTATAGTTTTGTATCTACTATATAAAGGCACAATCAAGACGCCAGCCTTGTATCTATCATATTATTTAAAGCATCATAGGATTGAGTATTACGATAGAATGACAGCTGTTAGAGATAGCGGCAATTATGAGCAATGGATAAAATTCTTTGTGCGCGGCATATATATCTCATCAAAATCAGCGATAGAGAGCGCCGATACGCTTATTGAGCTTAAACATTCTGATGAGGACAAAATAAATAGCCTCGATATAAGTGATAGAAGAAAGATAAATATAATGAAGCTTTATAGACATCTCTTAGCAAAACCTATAATTGATATAAAGGGTGCAGCCGAAGAGCTTGAGCTTGCATATAACACAGTAAAATCTGCTGTTGATGTTCTTATGGACCTAGATATACTTAAGCAAGATAATGATCAAGAAAGAAATAAAGTTTTTTCGTATGAAGCTTACTTAGCTGTATTAAGAGAAGGAACAGAGATAATTTTATAGATGAGAAAACGCCTCGATTGTGAGGCGTTTTTATCTGTGAGTAATTATTTAATTATACTTAGAATTCTGAATTCTGTAAGAATAATTGATGGATTAAGCGAAGCGTAGTAAACGAGCGAGTGAGTAGTACTAGAGTACTTCGCAATGAGTGAGTGAACATAGCAAGCTTAAGGCGCAATTATTCCAAGAATTCTTTTGCCAAGGTTTGCCCATGAATACTCTTCTAAGTCCTTTGATATTTCTTCTGTAAATAAATTTTTATCTAGTCTTGATATTTGGTTTTCTATATTTGCCACAAGTCTCTCGACATAGGCATGTATGTCCTCTGTATATGGCTTATCGACGTCGCGTATACGAGGAAGCTTTGTAAACTCAATTATGCCGCTATTTACAAGTTTTTCACCAAGCAATTGTCTTAGCCCATCTATCTCTGAAGCGACTACTAATTTGTGGCAGGCAAGTGCCTCTATCGCAACTAAACCAAGGGCTTCGAAGTATGACGGCAAGATGAATATATCTGAGCGTCTTAGGTCTTCCGCCATAAGCATTTGGTTCTCGGCGTCTCGTATAAATAAATTTTTGGAGTAGTTCGCCTCCATCATCATTTTTTCTTTATCTTCATCTGATGCGTTTCCTATGATGTGCAGCTCGACATTGGCGTGATTTTTCTCTAGATATGGCAGTGCTGCTGCTAGAGCAAAAATGCCTTTTGACTCAACTATCTTCCCAGCGTACATAAGTCTGATTTTGCCATCATCTTCATGATTTTCACTAGGGTAGAAGACTTTGTCGTTATAAGCGCCGCCAACAAGATGAATTTTTTCCTTAGCTATGCCAAGCAGCTCCACTATTTGCTCGTGCTCAGCTGGAGTTACAGTGAGTACTTGATCAAGGTCCTTAAGATGAGTAAGTCTTTTTAAAAATCTTTCGTGCTGCTTGATTTGCCTTATGTCAGTTCCGTGGCTGATGCCAACGACTTTCACATCGTCAAAAATTTCGCGAACGAGGTCCGTCAAAATCACTCATCTCGCTATATATAGTCGACTCGTATGGCATGATGTCACTCATACCGCAGATGTGGAAAGGCACTTCATCCGTGTCATACAAAACTTCATATACCTGATCCGCGTCTACATTTATCAAGTCTCTGTGTTTTTCTTCAGCGCCGTATATGGCAGCATTCTCAACACCTGCAGCCTTGAAAGCCGATATTAAATTTGCGAAGTAAACGCCGCTACCAGTTTTAGCGGGAAGCTGTGTCAAGACGTGTAGTACTCTCATCTATGTCCTCCATTTCATATTTAACTTTAATTTTCTCGCCAACTTGATAATTGACGTCGTCGTTTAAAATTAGCATTTCTAGCTTATGCTCATCATTTTCTATATCCAGTTCAATGGTCTCGCCATTAAAAGTTATGTCATTAATTATAAATTCTTCGCCATTTGCATCAGGGCGAATTTTTTCTGGCCTTACATATTTACCCTTGATAATATTTTTGTTGCCGATAAAGTCAAGAGTGAACTCGTTTTTCGGATGATTGTAAATGTCCATAGGAGCGCCTTCCTTAAATTTAAGGCCATACATAACATTTTTCAAAACATTCATGTGAGGGAAGAGGCCAAAGCTTTGAAAAACGGTCGAAACGTCCCTGTCTTCAGGTGAAAGATTCTTAATGCTTTTGCCGTCAAGGATTATCTCTCCCTCATGTTTGATAAAGCCCCCAATTGAGTGAAGTATAGTTGACTTACCCGAACCAGATGGTCCAAGTAGGCATAGGAACTTGCCTTTTTCCAAAGAGAAGCTCACGTCCTTTATCGCGTATTTGTCCTCATATTTTTTTGAAATATTTTTAACTTCTAAAAACATTTACTTCACATCCTTTCTTGCAAATATCTTTGTAAATTTATTTTTAATATTCTCTCTAAAATCTCTGCTCATCAAAAGCCTTAAAATGACGTTAAAAGCTAGGCAAATTAGTATGATGTAGAAGGCGATTACAGAGCCGACGCCATATTTCCCGCTTTGAATAACGTCAAACATAACGAGCGTCATCAGTTTCTTGCCAGGGTAGACAAGGAAAATGATTGTTCCGACAGTTGTCATCGTCGTTGTGAACGCATTTATCATCGAAATCATTATTGAATTTTTTGAAAGAGGCAAAACCCCGTCAGTAATTTCGTTTATAGATGAGCCGCCTAAGTCTCTGATCGAGTTAAGTGTATTCGTGTCAATGTCCATCATAGCTGCGCTCGATGCCCTCGTTGAGAATGGTAGCTGCTTAAATAAAACGTTTAAGACAACTATCGCCGCTGTTCCTGTTATTGCTATAGGAGGCGACCTAAAGAATAGCAAATAACCTAGTCCAAAGAATGTTCCTGGTATGATGTATGGTAGATTTGCTATGGTGTCAATGATCTTCATATATTTATACCTAGTAAATACAAGTTCGCCGACACGCATCTTAGTAAAAGCATTTAAAATGATGGACGCATATAAAGATACTATCCAAAATATGAAAAATATTGCAAAAGCGCTGATTAAATAATACAAAATGCCATTTCTCTTAAGTGGGACTTCTTCCTTACTAGGTGAGCCGCTTGCTAGTGTACCTGATTTAACTGCCTTTGATGAGAATAAAAATATGATTAGTGTTGGTACTAGTATAAATACGTTCATGGCTGCCGCTCTGCCAAGATTACCGTTGGCAATGACTTGGAAATAACTTTCAAGAGCCAGCACTTCGTAGTTACCACCGATTATGGCTGGCGTACCGAAGTCTGAAACACTTCTAAAAAAGCTAAGCATCATGACAGCCTTGATACCATTTTTCATCGCTGGAACAATTATATCGATGATTATGTCATTAGTGCTCGCACCTAGGCTTCTTGCCGAATTAATGATTTTTTTATCAAGGCTTTGAAGAAAGCCTATTAGCAAGAGACTGTTAAGCGATAAATCCGATAGAGCCTGCATAAAGACAATGCCCCACATGCCATAAGGGTTCATGTTTAGGCCAAGAAGTTTGTATGTGATGAGGCCGCGTCTACCGAAGAGCGTGATGTAGCTAAGCGATGAGACGAAGGGCGGACTAATAAGTGTGATCGAAAGTATTAGTATGATAAGTGTCTTTACTTTTTTTCTCGATAGATAATAAAATATTGCTACGAAAGATGATGAAAGCGTTGCGACTAGCGTTGTAAGCACACCCATCTTAAATGTATTTGTGATAAGTTTTTTGTTTGAGAGAATTTCTTGATAATGCTCTAAGGAAAAAGCACCATCTACGTAGAAACTCTCTTTAAAAACTGTTAGGAAAGGGATGAGTATGAAAATCACGACTAGTGCCGAGAGCACAGCCGCAATTGTGTAGTCTATTAACTTAGATGATTTAATCTTTTTCATATAAACTCCTATATCTGATGTGATTTAGGCCATATGCCTAATATGTAAAAAAATAGTGTGACAGTAAAAACTATCACACTATAGATTATTTAAACTTATTTGTCTTCAGTTTTACCTTTTGAAATTTCGTTAAACTTTTCTAAGATTCTTTCTCTGTCTGAACCGAATGTTGATAGGTCTTCCTTAACTAGTCTGTCCTTTGGCAAACCTAGGTCAAAGCCTTCAATACCAGGAACGATAAGTTGGTTAGAGTCCTTTCCGTCGATTTCAGCAATCATCTTTTGAGCGTCTTCACTTAACATGAAGTCGATGAAAGCTTTTGCAACGTCAACGTTTTCGCTACCTTTGAATATAGCAACTCCTTCTGGCACCCAGCAAACGCCGTCTTCTGGATAGATAACTGTTAAGTTATTGTCTTTAGCTGCGTCAAATGCTTTCTTGTCAGCAGGAATTATACCGATGGCGAATTCGCCTTGAACAGTTTTTTCTTGTGGGTCTTTACCTCTCTTTGAGTAGAAGTCAATGTTATTGTTGATGCCTTCAAATACTTTCCAGCCTTCTTCTTCTCCGTAGATGTCTAGTAAGCCCTTAAGAGCTGCATAGTTAGTACCTGATATAGCAGGGTTACTCATGATAACTAAGTGTTCGTACTTAGGATCAGCAAGGTCCTTCCAAGTCTTAGGTGCTTCTAAGCCTTTTTCTTCTAGAATTGCATCGTTAACGATGAAGCCAACAACAGTGATACCCTTAGAGATGTATGCGCCGTCTTTGTCCTTGTATTCTTCAGGAACTGTAGCAGTTACATCAGATGTGTAGTTTTCTAGAAGACCGTCATCTCTGGCAGCCATGAAAGCGTCAAGTCCGCCTCCAAACCAAAGATCAGCCATTGGTTTGCCTTCAGCCTTAGTTCTTGAGATAACTTCACCACTTGACATAGATAGGAATTCTACCTTAGCGCCAGTTTTTTCAGTGAACTTGTCAAATAAAGGTACATAAGAATCACTTGTAGCAACTACGTTTAAAGTTTTGCCTTCAAAGTTTTGTGTATCTTTATTTTCTTCTTCTTTGTTTTCTTCTGTGTTTTCAGCTGTTTCTGTTTGAGTGTTTTCTTCAGCTGGTTTTGTTTCATTGTCATCTTTTTTACCGCAGCCAACTATTACTAGTGAAGCCATGATTAAAACTGATAACAATATTAAAAATTTTCTTTTCATTAGTTTATCCCTCCAGACGATATTGTAACAGAAATTTAATAAATAATCAAGATATATTGATTTATTAAATATTGAGTGCTATTGCTATAGAAAATATTAATACTTCTTTTATCTTAGTGACGTGTCACTATGCTTAACGATATAGTCAACAATCTTTTCTAAATACTCTTTGTCAATAGCATCAAAATTACTATATTCATAAGAGTCTATGTCCAAAACGCCAACGCCGCGCGTCATATTATATATAGGAACGACAATTTCACTTTTACTTATAGCGTCACAAGCGATGTGTCCAGCAAAGCTATTAACATCGTCGACAACAATAGTCTTTTTGCTTGAATAAGCAGTGCCGCAAACACCCTTGTCAAGCATTATCCTGTTACAAGCGGGTTTGCCTTGGAAGGGACCAAGGACAAGATTAGTTCCGTCATATAGGTAAAAGCCTGACCATGATACGCCATCAATCAAGTGATATATGATGGCAGCGGTATTCGCAAGGTTTGCTATAAAATTCGTCTCCTCTTGAAATTGACGCCTAATCATCTCGATGGCAAGCTTGTATTTATCCTCTTTACCTAAATTTTTTGCTCCACTTATGTCAATCATTTAATCACCTCATAAAAATATTATCATATATATAGTATTTTGTAAATTAAATTTTACATTAAAATACCCTCTTATCACCATATTTGGATTAAGGGGGTACTTACATTTACTTTTTACTAATATATGATGATTTACAATCTAATAACTTCGTCAAATTTATTTAGAGTGTTCTCATCATTAGTATGTGTTATAACTATAACTATCTTATTACTTATTTTAAATATTAAATCAAATATAATTTTGCTTGTTTCTCTGTCTAAGTTTGATGTTGGTTCATCAAAAATAAGGACATCATAATCTTTTACTAGAAATCTAAGTATATCTATCCTTTGCTTTTCACCAGTTGAAACTAAATTTCTGCTGCCATCTTCAATATTTTTATTTAGAAAGTCTCCAGTAAATTTTAGTTGATCATATAAGCCTTGTTGAACTTTTAAGTTTCTATACAGTTCAATATTATCTTTTATAGTTCCATCCACATAGAAATCATTTCTTTGAATATAAGCAATTTTATTGAATAGACTTTCTGTATCAATCTTATTAATGTTTGTTTCGTTTATTAAAACTTCTCCACTGTATGAACTGGATGGGTAATACTTCATAATT
>QWCE01006097.1_pt1 | contig 10535 bp, 8 predicted proteins | sample 1972531 | NCBI WGS metagenome assembly QWCE01 (sample SAMN09866716, study PRJNA288562) | Human gut metagenome isolate term4_stool, whole genome shotgun sequencing... | reverse complement strand
ACAATGTCTCCGGTCTCTTTCTCATACTGCACAAATGGATTTGCGGCATCACTGTAGTCCTCATATATCTTGCAAAGATCATCAAATGTTCTTCTATCATTCAGATACACTAACAGACGTTCTCTGTCACTATCCTTTTTGCTAAATGCAAGCTTGGCAAAAACCTTTATTCCTTCTTTTGTCCTTATGTCAAGCTTATTTATCTTGTATTGCTTACCATCATATTCTCTTGTGCCGAAGTTTCCCGACCTGTTGGGGGATGATACTTGAATGGGCGTGAGTTTTATTTCCGAAACTTCCGACAAATAAAAGAGCGCATTCTTCATGGCAGGTGTGCCTGAAGATATATTTAATAAAATTTCCGCCTCAGGATAGTCCTTGTGAATTTGTTTTAAAATTTTGTCAAACTCTCTGTAAAATGAATCGAATATATGTACGTCTTCCAAATCTTCCTTGCAAATAATCTCGTAGTTTTCCTTTGTAAAAGACTTGCCCAAGTATTCATACATAGCTTCCAAAGCTCTTATATATCTGTTGTCGTGTATGTGGTATTCGTACATTTCTTTAGACATGAATAAATAGATCTTATCCGGTTGATAAAATCTGCAAATATGTAATAGAGAACCTTCTTTTGTACTCTTTCCCATGTTGGGATATGGATCGGTGTTACCTATAGGTGAAAATAAAATTCGCATACGTCCTCCTTGTAATTATTTTAACATAAAGGGCGCAAAAAAAGAGGACCTAAGTCCTCTTATTATCTGTTCAGTTTTAAAGTGTGTATGCCTTCCCCAAGTACTCCTGCACTCGCCTCTAAAAAACTTTCAGAGAGTGTCGGGTGTGGGTGTATGGTTGCGACAACGTCTTCCACAGTCAAATCATTTGCCATACATAGGGCTGCCTCTTCTATTAAGTCGTTGGCATGAGGTCCCAATATGTGCACGCCTAAAATTTTTTCCTCACTTGACGCAAGGACTTTTACAAATCCGTCCTTGTTTCCAAGGGAAAGGCTCTTGCCGTTTGCCGCAAAATTAAATTTGGACACATTGTACTGAGTGCCCTTCTCCTTAAGTTCCTCTTCAGTAGCACCTACTTGTGACAGTTCCGTGAGTGTGAAGACACATGCGGGAACAACGTCCTTGTTTCTCTTTTTCGCCACGCCCATTATGTGTTCCGCCACACACTCCCCTTGGAATGAAGCGGCGTGTGCCAATTGAGATATGCCGTTTACATCTCCTATTGCATAGACACCCTTAACGGAGCACTCGTAGTTTTCATCTACAGCTATGCCTTTCTTGGTAGTAGCTAAGTTTAAATTTTCTAAACCGAAGCCTTCAAGGTTAGGGCTTCGTCCTATTGCAACTAATGCATACTCCCCTTCGGCAGTGTAGACTTTTTCTTTTTTAAGACTTTTGGCACTTACTTCGACACAACCATCCTTAGTCTCAAATTTTTCTACTCTTGCATCCGTTACAATTTTAATGCCCTGTTTCTTTAATAAAACTGAAAGGCGCTTCTTCATTTCGCCGTCAGCATTTAACAAAATTTCTTCCGTAAAAATTGTAATGTCCGTGCCGAACTCGCTGAATATACTCGCAAATTCAAGGCCTATTACTCCGCCGCCGACTATGACCATGGACTTGGGCACTTCTTTAAGCTCCAACAGTTCTGTTGAAGTTAAAACTCTTTCCCCGTCCACGCCTTCAATCTTCGGCACAAAAGTCTTTGAGCCTGTGGCAATAACAATTTTATCCACATTAAGCTCATATTTTTCATCGACAGCTTCGACTTCAATGGAATTTTCATTTAATATCTTGCCTTTGCCTTTAATTACCTTAATGTTTTTGTAAGAAGATAAAATTTGTTCAATGCCTGTGACCAAAGTCGCCACTACATTTTCTTTTCTCTCGTAAAGCTTTGCCATGGACATGGAATAATTTTCCACGCTGATGCCGAAGTCTTCACTTCTCTTTAATTCGTTTAAAATTTCAGCATTTTTAAAATAGGTCTTGGTGGGAATACAGCCCTTGTTTAAGCAAGTACCGCCGATTTTATCCTCTTCTATTAAAAATACTTCCGCTTTTAATTGAGCCGCCCTTATGGCACACACATAGCCGCCGGGGCCTGCTCCTATTATTCCTATTCTCATTGGTCTTCCCTTTGATATTTAAGCACAGGTTTACGTGCCGCAAGTGTTTCGTCCGGTCTTCTCACACAGGTGTTGTGAGGTGCTTCCAACAAAAGCTTTGGATTTTCCTTGGCTTCTCTTGCAATTTCTTTTAATGCTTTGATAAATTCGTCCAAGGTCTCCTTGCTTTCCGTGTCTGTAGGTTCAATCATCATAGCTTCGTGAACGATCAGCGGGAAATAAACTGTCGGCGGATGGAATCCGTAGTCGATTAATCTCTTTGCCACGTCTAAAGTTCTGCAACCGTTAGGATCTTTCAAACCGTCCAAGACAAATTCATGTTTGCAAATTCGATCAAAGGACAGGTTGTAGTCGTCTTTTAAATTTTGCGCCAAGTAGTTTGCATTTAATACAGCACTGTCGGCAACTCGCTTTAATCCGTCGCTTCCCATTGAGAGCATATATGTGTATGCTCTTACCAAGATGCCGAAGTGTCCGTGGAAGTCTTTTATTCTTCCGATGGAGTGCTTCATGTCGTAACGCAATGTGTACTTGTCCTGTGCTTTTGCAACAATTGGTGCGGGAAGATAGTCCACCAAGAAGTCTTTAACTCCTATTGGACCTGCTCCGGGTCCGCCACCGCCGTGAGGTGTTGAGAAGGTCTTGTGCAAATTAAAGTGCACCACGTCAAAACCCATGTCCCCCGGTCTTGCATGACCCAAAATGGCATTGGCATTTGCGCCGTCATAGTAGCAAAGTCCTCCGGCGTCGTGAATTATTTTTGTTATCTCTTCAATTTGCGTGTCAAAAATTCCCACGGTATTCGGGTTGGTAAGCATCAGTCCCACTACTTCGTCATTTACTTTTTTGCTAAGCTCTTCAATGTCTACCATGCCCTTTTCGTCTGAAGGTATTTCTATAATTTCACAACCTGCCATTGCCGTCGTCGCAGGATTTGTGCCATGAGATGAGTCGGGCACTACAATTTTATTTCTCTTAAAGTCGCCACGCGCTTCGTGATAGGCTTTGATGACCATCATACCTGTGAGCTCGCCGTGAGCACCTGCCGCAGGGTTTAAACACATTTGATCCATGCCGGCAACTTCTTTTAACATTTCGCCAAGGTTGTACATTAATTCCAAGGCACCTTGTGTCGTTGATTCATCTTGCAAGGGATGAAGATTTGTAAAGCCGGGCAGCCTTGACATCTGTTCGTTGATCTTCGGGTTGTACTTCATAGTACAGCTGCCCAAGGGATAGAAGTTTGCATCCACTCCGTAGTTCTTATATGAAAGAAGGGTGTAGTGTCTTACAATGTCAAGTTCTGAAAGCTCAGGTAAGTCTAATTCTTCTTGTGAAATAAAATCTTCAGGCAAAAGTTCACTTATGTTTTTTTCTTCCACATCAAGGTCGGGGAGTTTGTATGCAACTCTGCCGGGAGCGGAAATTTCAAAAATTAATTTGTCGTAGTCATTCATTTTAAACCTCCCAACACTTCAGTGAGCTTGTCCATCTCTTCCTTGGTTCTCTTTTCTGTAACTGCAAATAGTGAAGCATTTTTTAAATCCGAGTAGGATTTTTCCAAATTATATCCACCGATAATGCCTTCATCTATTAATTTTTTATTCACTTCATCTACATCTTTGCCTAAGTCCACGGCAAATTCTTTAAAGAAAGGCTTGTCGAATAACAAGTTAAATCCCTTTTCTTTTAGCCTGTCCTTTAGGTAGTGAGATTTTTGAAGTGATTGATATGCCACTTCTCTTATTCCTTTTTTGCCCATGGTGACAAGATATATTGTCGCCGCAAGGACATTTAAGCCTTGGTTGGAGCAAATGTTTGAAGTAGCTTTTTCCCTTCTAATGTGCTGCTCTCTTGCAGTTAAAGTTAAGACATAGGACCTCTTGCCGTCTTTGTCCATAGTTTCTCCCACAATTCTTCCGGGGAGTTTCCTCATAAATTTTTCGTTTGCACAAATAAAACCTAAGTACGGTCCGCCGAAGGACATTCCCATGCCCATGCCTTGGCCTTCACCTACTACTATGTCCACGCCCAAATCTCCCGGCCTTTTTAAAATGCCTAAAGATATAGGGTCGGTGGAAAGTATTAAGCTGCATTTTTTTGCTTCATGAACTTCATCTACAAACTTCTTATAGTCTTCAATTATGCCGAAGAAGTTGGGGCTTTGTACAATTACAGCTCCCACGTCGGGAGTAATTTTAGATTTTAAATCGGAAAGGGACGTCTCTCCCTCTTCAATTTCAATTTCAGTTACTTTTAAATTTTGGAAGTGGCAATAAGTTTTTAAAATTTCTCTAGAAGAAGGGTTGACCGATTTTGAAACAAGTACCTCCCTCTTTCTGTTTACGCCTAAAGCCATCAGAGCCGCTTCAGCTACGGCAGTGCCTCCGTCATATAGAGACGCGTTTGAAACGTCCATACCTGTCAAATTGCACATTAATGTTTGGTATTCAAATATGTATTGTAAAGTGCCTTGTGCCACCTCGGGTTGATATGGAGTGTATGAAGTGTAGAACTCACTTCTTGAAATAATTGCATCAACGAGTGACGGTATGTAGTGATCATAGGCTCCTGCTCCTAAGAAGCATGCCATGTCATCAGCCGTCTTGTTTTTCGATGCCAACTCGCCTAAAATTTTTCTCACTTCTATTTCAGACTTAGCTTTGGAGAAATTTAGCCCCCCTTTAAATCTGACGTTTTCCGGAATATCAAAAAAGAGATCCGCTACACTCTTTAGTCCCAAAGACTGTAGCATTTCTCTTTCATTTTCCTCTGTTATCGGAAGGTATGGATACATATCAGTCCTCCAAAGTTTCCAAGTAACTCTTGTATTCTTCTTCGTCCATTAAACCTTCCACATCTTCTGTAAGTTTTATTTTTGCAATCCAGTGGTCATATGGCGATTCATTTAAAAGTTCTGGGGTTGCTTCCAAGCTTTCATTTACTTCACTAATTTCACCGCTTACAGGACAGTCCAAGTCCACTGCAGCCTTAACTGATTCAAGCACTGCATAAGCATCGCCCTTTTCAAAAGAGTCTTCAACTTCAGGAAGCTCTACGTACACAATGTCTCCAAGGGATTTTTGCGCATACTCTGAGATACCTACATAGGCAAATTCTCCATCAACTTCTACCCAGTCGTGTTCTTCGGTGTAAAGTAAACCGTCTCTTACTAATTCTGTCATCTTATCCTCCTATTTATTTTTTGTCTTCTTATCATAAAACTTCTTTGAAATAATTTCCGCTTTTAAAAATTTATTTCTGACTTTAACTTCAACCTCTTCTCCCAAGGTCGTGTAATCTATATCCAAAAGAGCGTTGGCAATGGCCTTGTTAAGTGTGGGAGATTTGTAACCTGTAGTTACATAGCCGATCACTTTGCCCTCTTTAAAGACTTCATAGCCTTCACGCATTATGCCCTTGTCTTTTAATTCCAAACCCACAAGTTTTCTCTTGGGAGCTTCATAATATTTTTTAAGAGCAGCCTTTCCGATAAAGTCCTCTTTGTCCAAGTCTACGAAAAATTTAAAGCCCCCTTCAATGGGATTGACTTCTTCGGAAATTTCGTGGCCGTATAGAGGTAGTGCCGCTTCAAAACGCAAGGTGTCTCTTGCTCCTAATCCGCAAGGCTCAATGCCGTACTCCTCTCCCGCCTTTAAAAGCTCCTTGAAGATAGGCACGATTTGGTCCGAAAGAGTATAAATTTCAAAGCCGTCTTCTCCCGTGTAACCGGTCCTTGAGATCAATGATTTAACTCCGCAAATTTCTATATCTTCTTTAAAATTAAAAAACTTTATTTCATCTAAGTCAATGTCCGTCAATTTTTGCAAAGTCTTTTGAGCAAAAGGTCCTTGAAGAGCAACTTCACCAATAAAGTTTGAAACATTTTTTACCTCAACATTAAAGCCCTCTTTGTTTTCCATGATCCAATCATAGTCTTTGTTGGTGTTGGCAGCATTAACTACAAGAAAATATTTTTTCTCATTCACTCTGTAGACTAAAAGGTCGTCCACTACATAGCCGTTATCTCTGCAAAAGAAAGTGTAGACAATTTTTCCGTCCTTTAGATGAGAAATATTATTTGTGCAGAGATACTCTACAAATTTTAAAGCGTCCTCTCCTTCAATAATAATCTCTCCCATGTGAGACACGTCAAAAATTCCCACACGTTCGCGGACAGCTTCGTGTTCAGAGGATATGCCCTTGTATTGAATGGGCAGCTTCCATCCGGCAAACTCGACAATCTTTCCTCCCAAGTCCACGTGAGTGTCGTAGAGATTGGTCCTTAGCTCCACCATATTAACCTCCTGCAATTAATTTTATTTATTAGAAAATCATTTTCACATTCATTATAATAAAAGTACTATAAATAATCTATGAGGTGCCAATTGAAATTTTTAAAAATTAAAACCAATGACCCTGAATATAATTTATCCCTTGAAGAATATTGTTTCAAGTACCTGCCTGATGACGATGAGTACTTTTTCTTTTGGATAAATGAGCCTGCAATTATAATCGGCAAGAACCAAAATGTCTTTGCTGAAATAAATAGAGACTATGTGGAAGAAAATAACATTAAAGTTGTGAGAAGAATCACAGGAGGAGGAGCTGTGTATCACGACCTTAACAACATAAACTTCTCCTATGTGTCCAAGAAAAAATCAAATCAGGGCATTGACTTCACACCCTATTACAAAATGCTTGTAGCCGCAATGAAAAACATGGGCATTGATGCAGAGCTTACAGGGAGAAACGACCTTACCATTGACGGCTATAAAATTGCCGGGGCATCACAGTCCGTGTGGCACGACAGAATGCTCTCCAACTGCTGCATACTCTACGACGTAAACCTTGAAAATCTCGCCATGTCTTTGACCGTGCGCAAAGAAAAGCTGGAGTCCAAGGGAGTAAAGAGTGTGAGAGCAAGAGTGTCTAACATTAAACCACTCATCACACAGGACTTAACAGCGAAAGAATTTGTAGAGAGTTTACAAAGTGAACTGATAAAAAATTTAGGGGACGAAGTGTCCGAATATGTGCTGACTGATGATGACCTAAAGGGCATAGATAAAATTTACAGAGAGAGATTCAGCAAGAGAGAGTGGAACTACGGAAGAGTCCTGCACACTGACAAAAAAATTTACAAGAGATTTAACATAGGATTTGTGGAGCTCTTCTTTAATTTAAGAGATGATAAGATTGAGCATCTTAAAATAATGGGAGACTTCTTCGGCGAAAAAGATGTGGAAGAGCTGTGCGCCATTTTGGAAAATTGTCCATACAGTCAAGGTGCTGTTGAGGAAAGATTAAAGGACGTGGACCTTAAAAAATATTTCGGCGACATACCTGGAGACGAATTTATTAATTTATTTTTTGAATAACTATAAGACAAAAGAAAAAGGACCTTAACGGTCCTTATTATTTTATTTCCTTGTATGTCTTAACTATGTTGTCCACAGTGATGCCGAAGGCTTTAAATACTTCGTCAGCCTTACCGGACTCACCAAAGGTATCAATGCCCAAGGTCTTTCCTCTAAGGCCTACGTACTTGCCCCACATAAGAGTGCTTCCGGCTTCAACGGACAAGCGTTTTGTAACGTCCCTAGGCAGTACTTCCTCTTGATATGCCGCAGGTTGTGCTTCAAATAAATTTGTGGAAGGCATGGACACAACTCTCGTGTAAATATTTTCTCTTTCAAGGGCATCACTTGCTTCAATTGCAAGGGCAACTTCAGAGCCTGTGGCGATTATTATGCCGTCCAAGTCGCCTTTTTCTCTTTTAATAATGTATCCACCCTTTAAGGCATCCTTTGATGAGCCTTCAAGGTTCTTTAGCGTTTGTCTTGACAATGCAAGAGCGACAGGTGTATGTGTTGAGTTTAAAAACACTTGGTATCCTGCAATGACTTCCGTCGTATCTGCCGGTCTGAACACTATTGTGTTGGGAGTGGTTCTAAGCATGGTCAGTTGTTCCACAGGTTGATGTGTGGGGCCGTCTTCTCCTACTCCGATTGAGTCGTGTGTCAAAATATATAGGGCCGGCAAATTCATTAAAGCGCTCATGCGTAGGGATGGCTTTAAGTAGTCGGAGAATACCATAAATGTTGCGACGAAGGATCTCAGTCCCCCGTGCAAGAGAATTCCGTTTCCAATTGCAGCCATTGCCATCTCTCTTATGCCGAAGTGAATGTTGCCGCCATTATAGTTTTCACTTGAAAAACTTTCGTAGCTTCCTATTGTACTCTTGTTTGAAGGGCCTAAGTCTGCGGAACCTCCGAAGAAAGTTTTGTTTCTCTTTGCAATAAAGTTTAAAACTTCACCCGAGGACGCTCTCGTGGCTTTGTCCTTTGTAAAAATTTCTTCGCCGATTTCTTTAAATAAATCTATTTCATTTGCAATGCCCTTATTTTTAAAGGCCTTAATAAGCTCTTTGTATTTATCAGGATGGTTCTTGCTGTAAGTCTTTTCAACTTCCTTCCAAGCTTTGTACTTCTTTTCAAATTCCTTTTGAAGTTCTTCAACATGAGCCTTAACTTCTTCCGGCACGAAAAATTCTTCACTGCTGAACTTATAAAACTCCCTCGTCTTTAATACATTTTCTTCGCCCAAAGGTTCGCCGTGAGCCTTAGCAAGTCCAACTCTCGGTGAGCCGTAGCCGATTTGAGTTTTAACTTCAATAATAGTCGGCTTGTCCGATTTCTTCGCTTCTTTAATTGCGGCAAAAATTTCTTCTACGTCATTGCCGTCTTTAACAGTTAAAGTATTCCAGTTAAGTGCCTTGTATCTTTCCAAAACATTTTCGGTAAAGGCAAGGTCGGTTGTTCCTTCAATTGTGATTTTGTTTGAATCATATAGGACTATTAATTTATTTAATTTTAAAGTCCCTGCAAGAGATGAAGCTTCGTTTGTAATGCCTTCTTGCAAGTCACCGTCGCCACACAGTACATATGTATAGTGGTCGATGATTTTTTCTTCTTCGTTGTAAAGCGCAGCCAAATGTCTTTCCGCCATGGCAAAGCCTACTGCCGTTGCCAAACCTTGGCCTAATGGTCCTGTAGAGCATTCAACACCTACAGTGTGTCCGAACTCAGGGTGACCCGGAGTCTTCGAGCCAACTTGTCTGAAGTTTTTTAAGTCTTCAATTGTAAGGCCGTATCCGAAAACATGTAGTAGAGAATAGAGTAGTGACGATCCATGACCTGCGGACAAAATAAATCTGTCTCTATTTATCCAATTAGAGTCTTTGGGATTGTGGTTCATTGCTTTTGCAAAGATCGTATATGCCGCCGGGGCAGCTCCCAAAGGAAGTCCAGGGTGTCCGGAGTTTGCTCTTTGCACTTGGTCCACACTTAACATTCTCAAAGTATTCACGGTTAAATTTTCAATATTCATACATCCTCCTACTTAACTGAATCTCTATCTGTCATAATTTTAAAAAGAAACTTGGGAATTGCCATTTGCCTTTTAATCCTTGAAGGATTTTTTAAAAGGCGGTAAAACCATTCTAAATTTAATTTAATAAAAATCTCCGGCGCTCTCTGTGCTTTACCTGCAAGTACATCTAAGACTCCGCCGTTGCCTATTATTATTTTAGCATTTAATTTATCTCTATACTCATCTATCCAAATTTCCTGTTTGGGAAATCCAAGACCTAAAAATATTATGTCGGGACTTTTCTCGTTTATATCCTCTACAAGTTCAAGCTCCTCTGCGTGGCCTTTGTGCCCTAAGTGAGTGCCTTTAAAGTAGCCGTGATGTTCTCCAACAATGTTTATGCCGGGATAGTCCTTCTCCACATTTGCTTTGGCCTGCGCTGCAATGCCCGGCTCTCCTCCCACAAAGTAAAGAGAGTTGCCCTGCTCCTGTGCAAGCTCTATAAGCTCCATGGAAATGTCGTATCCGGTCACTCTTTCCTTTAAAGGTTTGCCCCGCATCTTACTTCCAATTACAAGGCCGATGCCGTCCGCCACAACAAGGTCCGCCGAATTAATAAGGTCTTTTAAATTTTCATCTTCATCACACGCCATAACTATTTCCGTGTTTGGCGTAAATATTGTGTGAAGCCTGTCTTCTTTCAAAAAACCTTTTAATATCTCCATGGACTCTTCAAAAGTAATATTAAATACATTAACTCCAAAAATACTTATTTTTTCTATGTTCAACTATCTATTAGCTCCAATAATTTTTCCAAGTGAACTTCACTTTTTTTGTAAAAACTTTCTAATCTTTCATTCATTTCTTTTAAGTTCGCATTTAGATTATTATATGCAAAAATAACTTCATTTGCCAAATCTTCGCCCTTAAAATCTTCAATACTTAAAATATTGTGTCGATTAAGCTCTCGCATAAAACCTTCACACTTCGGGTCGTAAGAAACGGTAACGGG
>QWCE01009712.1_pt1 | contig 10549 bp, 8 predicted proteins | sample 1972531 | NCBI WGS metagenome assembly QWCE01 (sample SAMN09866716, study PRJNA288562) | Human gut metagenome isolate term4_stool, whole genome shotgun sequencing... | reverse complement strand
CTGGGCTTCACGATCTCGCACGCATCCGCCTTGGCCTGGTCGAAGACGTTCTTCTTCATCACGCCGGGGCGCACCGTCGCCATGCAGGGACGGAACCGCGGGCAGATGATGGTGGCCATCAGGTGGCCGCCGAAGGCCGGACGGGTCATCTTCAGGTTCCGGTCCTCCATATCCCACTTCTGGCTGTCCACGTCCAGGGTGCTGGACTCACGCAGGAACTGGATGTAGTTCGCCACATCCACGTCCAGGTGGGTGCAGTCCGCGCACAGTCCAGTGTGCAGACGGGCCGCGCAGCGGGGCCCCAGGTCACGGCCGATGTTGGTGGCGCCGATCAGGAACGCCTCGGGCTTCAGCTCCTCGATCACGTCGCAGATCACCTTGGCATAGGCATCGGTGTTGTAGACGGCCAGCAGGGGGCTCTCGCACACCAGCACCTTGTCGGCGCCGTAGCCGCCCAGCTCCTTGGCAGCGGACTCGATGCCCTCGCCGCCCAGCAGCAGGCCGCACAGGTTCACGCCCAGCTCGTCGGCCAGGTCGCGGCCCTTGGAGATCAGCTCACAGGTCGCGGCCCTTGGAGATCAGCTCAAAGTCGGTGGGCATCAGTTTGCCCTCGCGCTGCTCGCAGAAGACCCACACATCCTTGAAAGCAGCGATATCAGCGCTATTGAAATTGGACATTGTTCAAATACTCCCTTCTCAGATGATGTGCTTGGCGGCCAGAATGGAAGCCAGCTCCTCGCAGGTCTCTTTGCCGGCACCCTCCAGCATCTTGCCGGCGCCCTTCTGGGGCGGGGTGAAGCTCTTGAAGATGTTGGTGGGAGAGCCCTTCAGGCCGATGGTGGTGGCGTCGATCAGGGGATGATCCTTCAGCTTCTCATAGTCAAAGGTCTCCAGCGGCTTGTTGTAGGTGGCATAGATGCCGTCGATGCTCATATAGCGGGGCTCGTTCAGCTCCTTGATGCAGGTAAGCAGGCAGGGAGTCTTGACCTTGATGGTCATGTAGCCGTCCTCCAGCATCCGCTTGACGGTGATGGTGTTGCCGTCCTTGGTGATGTCGGCGGCGTAGGTCACCTGGGGCAGGTGCAGCTTCTCAGCGATCTGGGGGCCCACCTGGGCGGTGTCGCCGTCGATGGCCTGCCGGCCGCACATGACGATGTCGTCCTCCTCCACACCGATGGTGGAGATGGCGGCGGCCAGGATCTGGGAGGTGGCGTATGTATCGGAGCCGCCGAACTCGCGGGCGGATACCAGGACACCCTCGTCAGCGCCCATGGCCATCAGCTCCCGCAGCATGCCGGCTGCCGGGGGCGGACCCATGGTGACGACCATGACCTTGCAGCCGGTGGCGTCCTTCAGCTTCAGGGCAGCCTCCACGGCGTTCATGTCATCGGGGTTGGTGATGGTCTGCATGGAGGCACGGTTCAGGGTGCCATCCGGGTTCACCGCCACCTTGCCGGAGGTATCGGGGACCTGCTTGACGCAAACAATGATCTTCATAATTCGTTCTTCCTCCTCTTACAGGCCGATATTGCCGGAGATGACCACACGCTGGATTTCGCTGGTGCCCTCATAGATCTCGGTGATCTTGGCGTCGCGCATCATGCGCTCCAGGGGATAGTCCTTGGTGTAGCCGTAGCCGCCGAACATCTGCAGCGCCTTGGTGGTGGTCAGCATGGCGTGCTCAGAGCAGAACAGCTTGGCCATGGCCGCCTCCTTGGTGAAGCGCTTGCCCTCGCCCTTCAGCACGGCGGCCTGATAGGTCAGCAGGCGGCCCGCCTCGGAGCGCATCGCCATGTCGGCGAAGGTGAACTGGGTGTTCTGGAACTTGCTGATGGGCTTGCCGAACTGGACACGGCCCTTGGTGTAGGCCATGGCCTCTTCCATGGCGCCCTCGGCAATGCCCAGAGCCTGGGCCGCGATGCCGATGCGGCCGCCGTCCAGGGTCTGCATGGCGATCTTGAAGCCCTTGCCCTCCTGGCCCAGCAGGTTCTCCTTGGGAACGATGCAGTCGGTGAACACGATCTCGGCGGTGGGGGAGCCGTGCAGGCCCATCTTCTCCTCGTGCTTGCCCACGGAGAAGCCGGGGAAGCTGCTCTCCACGATGAAGGCGGAGATGCCGCGGGTGCCCTTGGACTTGTCGGTCATGGCGAAGACCACGAACACGTCGGCCACGTAGCCGTTGGTGATGAAGATCTTGGAGCCGTTGAGGACATAGTGGTCGCCGTCCAGCTTGGCCTCGGTCTGGCCCTTGGCGGCGTCGGAACCGGCGTCGGATTCGGTCAGGCAGAAGGCGCCGACCTTGTGGCCCTTGGTCAGCATGGGCAGGTACTTGGCCTTCTGGGCCTCGGTGCCGTGGGTGATGATGGGATCGCAGCACAGGCCGTTGTGGGTGGCCACGATGTCGCCGGTGGAGGCGCACTGCTTGGACAGCTCCTCGATGCAGATGGCACTGGCCAGGGGGTCAGCGCCAGCGCCGCCATACTCCTTGGGGACGCACATGCCCATCACGCCCAGGTCGAACAGCTTCTCGATGTTCTCCCGGGGATACTGGCTGGTCTTGTCGGTCTCGGCAGCGATGGGCTTCACTTCATTCTCGGTGAATTCCGCCATCATCTTCCGGACCAGCTGGTGCTCACGGCTGAGATTGAAATCCATGATGTCTTCTCCTTATATTCAAATTTGGAAAACGCAACGATGTATGAAATATTCCGGCAGGTTTGCTTATGAAATTCTGTTTTGCACGAATTCACTTCGGGCAAAACACCTCTGCCCGCCGGATCGACATGTTCGCTGTGCGAACGTGAGGGGGAAACCGGCGATGCGCCGCCAGCGGCAGAGCAAGCGAGCCGGTTTCGAGGCAGCGGCGCGCTTGGCGGCCCGTCAGGGGCCGGGGATCGCAATGCCGCAACAGTGGGACCTTAGTTCTGGATGCCGGCGATCTCCTTGGCCATCTGCTTCTTGGCCTGGAGGTTGCCCTGGCGGGCGATCATGATGCGCTGGGCCTGGGGAGAGCCCGCGCCGTGCATGGACTCTGTCCGGTAGCCAACGGCGGCCGCGCCCAGGCACAGGTTCTCGATGAACCGCAGGATCCGCTGACGGTCCTCTGTGCTCACACCCTCCCGGGTGGCGAAGAACTTGTTGCAGATCTCCCCGATGGTCTCGCCGTTCCGGCCCACCACCGTGTCGGAGTGGAAGTCCTTCTGGGACGGCATCGTCACCACCAGGCCGCCCGCGATGTCCTCCGCCAGGCGGACGATCTCATAGGGGAACCGAGTCACATTCTGCTTGCACACGTTGGCCAGCAGCAGGTCGATCTGATAGTTGCCCGCCTTCGTCCGGAAGCCCTGAGAGGAGCATGCGATGCCGCAGCAGTACAGCGTCTCGTTCAGGTGGATCATCTCGATCAGCTTGTCCTTCACCGCGCTGGCCTTCTCCACGCCGTTGTACTCCGCTGCCAGCGCCGCAGCACCGATCAGCGTGTCGCCCACGCCCACCTTGCAGCCGCCGTAGCTCTGCCGGTGGTAGCCCGCGAACCGCTCCACCATCATGCCGGCGAACTCATACTCGCCGTTGAGGAAGATGTACTCGTTGGGGATGAACACGTGGTCCAGCACCACCAGGGCCTCCTGGCCGCCGAACTTCGCGTTGCCCACGTCGATGGACGCGTCCTCCTCCAGCTTCCGGGTATCGCAGCTCTGACGGCCGTAGATCATGTACATGCCCTCGGCGTCTGTCGGGCAGGCGAAGCTCACCGCCCAGTCCTTGTCCGCCTCACCCATGGAGATGGTGGGCATGAAGATGTGCCAGTGGCTGTTGATGGAGCCGGTCTGGTGGCACTTGGCGCCGCAGACCACGATGCCGTCAGCGCGGCGCTCCACCACATGCACGTACATGTCCGGGTCCGCCTGCTGGCTGGGGGCCTTGGACCGGTCGCCCTTGGGGTCGGTCATGGCACCGTCCACCGTCAGGTCGTTGTCCTGGACGAAGGTCAGGAACTTCTTGAAGTTTTCGTGATAGCGGGTGCCGTACTTCTCGTCGATCTCATAGGTGGTGGAGAACACGGCGTTGAACGCATCCATACCCACACACCGCTGGAAGCAGGAAGCGGTCTTCTGGCCCAGCAGGCGCTGCATCTTCACCTTGTTGATGAGGTCCTCCGTGGACTGGTGCAGGTGGGTGAAGCGGTTGATGGTGTGGCCCGTCAGGCTGGACTTCACCGTCATCAGGTCGGCATACTGGGGGTCCTGGGCCAGAGCGTAGGTCATGGCCACGCAGTTGATGCTTGGCCGGATCATGGGGTGGTCCACCCAGTTCTCAATCTTCTCCCCGAACATATACACCCGGGTATTCAGTTTGCGCAGGCTCTCTACATACTCCTGTGCGGTCATCAATGCCATTTCTTTTTTTCCTCCTCAAAAAAATGGGGGTCTTTTACATTTCAATGTGTTCCAGGTGAGCTTCGCCTGCCCGGAACTCCATGGCCCGCGCCACTGGGCGCGGCTCCCTCGCCGTGTGAGGGAGAGGGGGAACCCGGCTCGCTTGATCCGCCGCTGGCGGCGCTTCGCCGGTTTCGAGGCAGCGGCGCGATTTGCGGCCCGGTCAGGGCTGGAAATCGCATTGCTGCGACGGTGGAAATTCTCAGGCTTCCGCCAGTCCCATCAGCTCATCTTTGAAGATGCGCTCGTCCATAAGCTTCAGGTCCTCAGCGATCTTCGGCATGAACTCCATCTGATCCAGCACCTGGGTCTGGAGGTCGATGCCCGGCGCGATCTCGATCAGAGTCACGCCCTCGGGCCGCAGCTCGAACACAGCCCGCTCGGTGATGTACAGAACAGGCTGCTTCACCTGCACGGCATACTTGCCGGAGAAGGTGATGTGCTCCACCTGGTTGACGAACTTCTTCTTGGCGCCCTCCTGGACGATCACCAGCTTGCCGTCCTCGCAGGCAGTCTTCAGGCCCTTGGCGGTGAAGGTGCCGCAATAGACCACCTTCTTGGCATTCTGCGTAATGTCGATGAAGCCGCCGGCGCCAGCCAGACGGGTGCCGAACTTGGACACGTTCAGGTCGCCGTTGGGTGCCGTCTCCGCCAGGCCCAGGAAGGCCACATCCAGGCCGCCGCCCTGGTAGAAGTCAAACTGGACGTTGTGGGGGATGATGGCCATGGAGTTGGCTGCGGCGCCGAACTGGGTGCCGCCCATGGGCACGCCGGCGATGGAGCCGGCCTCCACGGTCAGGGTCATCTTGTCGGAGATGCCCTCCTCCGCCGCCACGTTGGCAATTTTTTCCGGCGCGCCGGTGCCCAGGTTCACAATGGCATCCTGGGGCAGCTCCATGGCGGCCCGGCGGGCGATGATCTTCTTGGCGTCCAGCGGGATGGGTGGGATGGCGTCCACGGGAATGCGGAACTCGCCGGTCAGGCTGCCGTCATAGGGCATTCCCAGGCACTGCTCGTTATCCTCAATGGATCCTACCACAATAGAATCCACATAGATACCGGGAATTGCCACCAGTTTCGGATCCAGGCTGCCGCCTTGGACGATTTTTTCCACCTGGACGATGACCCGGCCGCCGGAGTTCTTGCAGGCCTGAGCCATGGCGGTGACGTCGATGGGGCCGATCTCCCGGTGAACGGTGCAGTTGCCGTACTCGTCGGCATAGCTGGCACGCAGGAACACCACATTGATGGGGAACGCCTTGTAGAGCAACCGCTCCTGGCCCTCGATCTCGACGACCTTCACCAGGTCCTCCTTGGTGACATCGTTGAGTTTGCCGCCGCCGTTGCGGGGGTCGGCAAAGGTGTACAGGCCCACGTGGGTGATGGTGCCGATGTTGTGGGCCGCGATGTCCCGGTACATGTGGGAGATGACGCCCTGGGGCAGGTTATACGCCTCGATCTTGTTGCTCAGGGCCAGATCGCCCAGCTTGGGGGCCCGGTCCCAGTGGCCGCCGATGACCCGCTTGACCATGCCCTCGTGGCCGTAGTGGTCGCCGCCGGTGCCGTCCCGGTGGCCCTGGCCCGCCGCGAAGAACAGCGTCAGATCTCTGGGATGGCCCGTCTCCAGGAACCGCTTCTCCAATGCCTTGGACAGCGCCTCAGGGCAGGCGCAGCTGACAAAGCCGCCGGTGGCGATGGTATCGCCGTCGTTCACCAGCAGCGCCGCCTCCTCGGCGGTAAGCACGCGAACTTTTTTCATGCCTGACTTCCCTCTTTATATGTAATGAAATGGACGGCCTCTTGCCGGTCTGCGCTCACTTGTTCTGGAAGTGCTTCTCCTTGCGCTTCTCCAAGAAGGCGCCCATGCCCTCCTTCTGGTCCTCGGTGGCAAAGCACATGGCGAACAGCTCGTTCTCCAGGGCGATGCCGTTGTCGATGTCCATCTGCATCCCGCGGTCGATGCAGGCCTTGGAATACTTCACAGCGATGGGGGCGTTGGCGGTGAAGGACTTGGCCATCTCCACAGCCTTGTTCAGCAGCTCCTCGGCGGCATAGACCTCATTCACCAGGCCGATGCGCTTGGCCTCCTCAGCACCGATCTGCTTGCCGGAGAAGATCAACTCCTTGGCCTTGGCCACGCCCACACGGCGGGGCAGACGCTGGGTGCCGGAGAAGCCGGGGGTGATGCCCAGGCCCACCTCGGGCTGGCCGAACTTGGCGCCGCCCTTGCCCTCAGCGTTGGGGCCGGCGGCCAGAATGATGTCGCAGGACATGGCCAGCTCACAGCCGCCGCCCAGAGCGAAGCCGTTCACTGCGGCGATGGTGGGGATCTCCAGCTTCTCGATCCGGCGGAACAGGGCGCTGCCCCGCTGGCCCCACTTGCGGCCGGCGGCCACGTCCATGGTGCTCTGCTCGCCGATGTCGGCGCCGGCCACGAAGGAGCGGCCCTCGCCGGTGATGATGAAGGCGCCCAGCTCGGCATCCTTCTCCACCTCGCTGATGAGCTGTTCCAGCTCAGAGATCACGGTGGAGTTCAGCGCATTCAGCGCCTCGGGGCGGTTGATGGTGGCGATCCCGATATTGCCGTTCTTTTCATAGCGAATGGTCTGATACATATTGGAATGTCCTCCTTAATCATATTTTGCTCAGCAAACTGTTGGAGAGTAATCATCCAACAATTTAGTTATAGCAAAAATCATGCCATTTTTCCAGGTGTAATTCTCTCATTTTCGGTTCGTTTTTTTGTGTAGGTTGCTAAAATCCAAGTGGTAAATCGCTTGCTTTTCCCGGTGCCGTCAGCCGTTTCCATACGGGATTATTCATTTTTGAATAACAAATTTATCAGTGTCTTCCAGCATTTTCCGCAGTTTGTTTGTGAAATACAGCAGTCTGTCTGTCGAATTTTCGTGAAATTTCACGATTCACGAGCCAAAAATATTTCCCGCCTCTTCCTATTCATTTTTGAATATGCTATACTCATTTTTGAATAGAGCAACCGGCATTCAGTCCGGCACAGGAGGTCTGCGCCTATGGCGATTCCGTCTTTTTCTGCTTTCCACGACGAGGGGATCAATCTGGAGGGACTTCTGGAGATCCTCAGCCCGGAAAACAACTTGGTCCTGGCGGACGACATGATGGTCTCGGACGGCAACGGCATCATTCTGCGGGTCAGCGAGACCTATGAGAAAAACTTCGGTTTTGCCCATGACTCCATCGTTGGCAAGTCCGCCTTTGATCTGGAGGCGGACGGCACCTTCACCCCCTGCATTACGGCGGAGGTCATCCGGCGACGGAAGAAGATCAGCGCCACACAGACCATCAACCACACCCACAAAAACGTGATGACCGTGGGCATTCCCCTGTTTGACGCCAACGGGGAGCTGAAATACGCCGTCTGCTTCAACACCGTGTCCATGGAGCAGATCAACTCCATCCAACGGAACTACCGCCGGATGCAGGACTCCCTGCAGCACTACTCCCAGGAGATTGCCGAGCTGCGGACCCGGGCCACCTCCACCAATCTGCTGTTCAAAAGCGCCCCCATGCAGCGGCTGTGGACGCTGATGCAGAACACTGCCAACACCCGGGCCAACATTCTCATCACCGGAGAGACCGGCGTGGGTAAAAGCGCCATCGCCAAGGCCATTCACAAGATGAGCAACCGTGCAAACGGGCCCTTTATCGAGGTAAACTGCGCGGTGCTCCATGAAAATCTCATTGAGTCAGAGCTGTTCGGCTATGAGAAGGGCGCCTTCACCGGGGCCTCCTCCTCCGGCAAGATCGGCAAGATCGAGCTGGCCAACCACGGCACGCTGTTCCTGGATGAGATCGGTGAGCTGCCCGCCCATATCCAGTCCAAGCTCCTGCAGCTGATTCAGGAGAAGACCATTGAGCGCCTCTCCGGCACCCAGAAGATCGAGCTGGACTTCCGGCTGATCGTTGCCACCAACCGCAATCTGGAGGAGGCGGTGCAGCGCGGTCTGTTCCGGTCCGATCTCTTCTACCGGCTGAACGTCATCCGCATCCACATCCCCCCCCTGCGGCAGCGGAAGGAGGACATCGTCCCCATGGCCCACCAGTTCCTGGCCCGCTTCTGCGGGGAGTACAACAAGTCCCTCACCTGCAGCCCCCGCTTTCTGGCTTTTCTGGAGCAGTACGATTGGCCCGGCAACGTGCGCCAGCTGGAGAACCTGATGGAGCGGCTGGTAATCACTGCCCAGGACCCCATTCTGGACATTCCTGCCCTGCCGCTGGAGTACACCGCCGACGCGTCGGCCCCTGCGGAGCTGCTTCCCGGCGGCACGCTGGCAGAGCGGATGGACGCCTACGAGGCCCAAATCATCCGGGATTCCTACCAGCGGTGCGGCACCACAGTGGCCGTGGCCCGGGAGCTGGGCATCTCCCAGGCCACAGCAGCCCGCAAGATTGCCAAATACGTGACCGCCCGGGCGTGAGAGGAGGTTCCGGTCCATGAGTTTGATCCATCTCAGCACAGAGCTTCGGCAGGAGCTGAAGCTCACCCCCCAGCTCCTGCAGTCCATGGAGCTTCTGCAGATGAACTCCCAGGAGCTGCTGGACTATCTGAACCAGGTCAGCGAAGAAAACCCTCTGGTGGAGCAGACTGATCTGTCCTCCCTCCACAAAGCCTATGAGGCCCTGCGGCAGAAGGTCCACTGGATCAATGGCGGCCTGCCGGAGGACGGCCACGGCGCCATGCCGGACCGGGGCGCCGCGGACCGGGAGACGGAGAGCCTCTCCGCCTTCCTTTGCGACCAGCTGGAGCGCCGGCGCCTGCCCAAGCCCCTGCTGGCCCTGACCCGGTATCTGGCAGAGCTGGTGGACGAGGAGGGCCGCCTCAGCCAGGAGGACCTGGACGGCGTGGCAGATCTGAAGATCCCCCAGGCCCTGACCCAGCAAGCGCTGGAGACCCTCCAGAGCCTGGACCCCGCCGGCGTGGGCGCCCGGTCCCTGTCGGAGTGCCTGCTGCTGCAACTGGCCCGGCAGGATGCTCCCTCCCCCCTGGATATGGAGATCGTCCGCCGCTTCCTGCCGGACTTGGGCAAGAAGCATTACAGCCTCATTGCCCGGGAACTCCATACCACGCCAGAGGAGGTCCGGGCGGCGGAAAAGCGGATCTCTGCCCTGGATCCCTGCCCCGGCCGCTCCTTCCAGCCGGCGGAGCCCACACTCTATGTCCGGCCGGATCTGTTCATCGCGGAACTGGACGGAAAGCTCCAGGTGATCCTGAACGATTACTACCTTCCCCGGGTGTCCATCAGCCAGTACTATGTGCGGCTTCTGAAGGAATCCGACGAGCCGGAGACCCGGGCCTATCTCCAGCAAAAGATGCAGCAGGCCAAGTGGCTGCTGAACAGCCTGGAGCGCCGGGGCAGCACCCTCCGCCAGTGCGCGGAGGCGATCCTGGAGACCCAGCGGGCCTTTTTTGCCGGCCAGACCACAGAGCTGGTCCCCATGACCATGGTGACACTGGCGGAGCGACTCCACCTCCATCCCTCCACCGTCTCCCGGGCCACTCGGGAGAAATACCTCCAGTGCCGGCAGGGGACGTACCCCCTCCGCTATTTCTTCAGCCGCGCTCTGGGGGAGCAGGGTCCCTCCCAGCAGACGGTGAAGCTGCGGCTGCTGGAGCTGATCCGGCAGGAAGACCACAGCCGCCCGCTCAGTGACCAGAAGCTGGCGGAGCTGCTGGCGGAGCAGGGCATCCGCATCGCCCGCCGCACGGTGGCCAAGTATCGGACGGAGCTCCGCCTGGGCTCCGCCGCCGCCCGAAAACGGGACTGAGGGCCTACTGGCCCGCAGAGGCCCGCAGGATAGAAACGGAAGCCCCGGACGGAGTTTCGTCCGGGGCTTCCGTGTTTTTCCGATTTACAGGATCCGAAGGACCTCTTCATATCCCGGCACCGCATCCGCCGCGCCGGGCCGGGACACAGCCAGGGCGCTGGCCGCCGCGGCCAGGGACAGTGCCTCTTCCAGTGTGCCGCCCTCCAGCGCCCGGCGCAGGAAGTAGCCGGTGAAGGTGTCTCCCGCCGCAGTGGTGTCCACCACCGCCGTCTCCCGGGCCGGGACTCGGGCCCGCTGGGTCCCCCGCGCCG
>QWCE01006086.1_pt1 | contig 10554 bp, 9 predicted proteins | sample 1972531 | NCBI WGS metagenome assembly QWCE01 (sample SAMN09866716, study PRJNA288562) | Human gut metagenome isolate term4_stool, whole genome shotgun sequencing... | reverse complement strand
AAATGAGTAGACTAGTATAGAGTAGGTGAAACATTTGAAAGAGGACATGACTTATAATGAAGTTGAATCGTGCAAAGTAGAAATAAAAAAGTTTATAGCTGAAATAAATGCTTTTGAAGGATATAGTTTAAATATAAAGCCAGATGATGAATCCTTTTTTATAGTTATATCTAAGCATATTCTTTTTTTTAAGTATTTATATATGTGTGATACAAATGTATTTTACTTTCGGGTTCTAATTTCAGATTTGTATTATTACATAGAGTCAATATTAAAATCCGATGTAAGATATATGTATTTAAACGAGAGATCAATAATAGAAAATTACACACGATTAATTACTAATATAGCTGTAAAGAATGATCATATAACAGATAATTCTTTTCAGATATTAAAGAAAAAATCTGATGAATTAAAGCTTGAAGAAAGCGAGTTTTCTCTTGTAAAAAGTGAATATACTGTTGCATGTGGATATGTACATGGAAGCGATATTATAAAAAATGATTTATCTTATGTATTTGATGAATGTATTCATAAGAAAAGTGGACTCAATGAAAGACCTAAATACTATAACAGAATGAAAAGAGTATTTAAGTATTTTGATAGTATGTTGATTTGTGTATATCCTAATTATATTAGTGGATGTTTTCATAGGAGAAAAGCATTGTTAGAATATTTAATTGGTCAGAAATATGTAGATTTATTGTTTGAGCAACTTGATTAGATATAAATATTAAGTGGTAAATAATCTAGTGTAGTGACCTGCTGATGTTTATCTAAATATTTTTACCATTTACTGCCGTTCTGATGTATAATAAAAAAAAAGAACGGCGGTGATTTCTATGGCAAGACCCAAAAAATATAATATTCAGCTTACAGATAAAGAACTTGCAAAATTAAGATCTGTTATTCGTAAAAAAGAAACTTCAAGAACGATTCGCAGCAGATGCCAGATCATTATTGATCTGGATGAAGCGCATGGAAAAGTTTTAACTCATGAACAAAGTGCAAGATCTAATGGTGTCTGCATGGCAACTGTTACTAATACTGTGGCAAAATACATCAATGGCGGCATTGATGCCGTTACTGAATTAAAAAGGAACATAAATTCAGACAATGCAAGACGCAAGATTGACGGCCGTGCAGAAGCTCAGTTGATCGAACTTGCCTGTGGTCCCGTTCCAGAAGGGCATTCCCGTTGGACAATCCGTCTGCTTGAGAAAGAATCCAAAGTCATTTTAGAAACTCCTGTTGGCAGAGAGGCAATCCGCAATGTTTTAAAAAAAACAAACTTCGACCTCACAAAAACGACTACTGGTGCATCCCCACAAAAGAAGACCCGGAATTCATAGCTTATATGGAGGATGTCCTTGATGTTTACGAACTCCCCTATGATGAAAAATATCCCGTCGTGTGTATGGATGAAAAACCATATCAGCTTTTATGGGAGTCCAGAGAACATTTGCCAATGATTCCCGGAAGCGACCGGAAAACCGACTCTGAATATGTCCGCAATGGAACTGTCAGCATTTTTGCTTTTGTAGAACCTCTCGGTGGTGTTCACCATGTAAGTGTCCGGTGACATCGTACAGCTGTTGACTGGGCAGAGGAGATTAAATATCTTGTAGATGTTATGTATCCTGATGCCAAAAAGATCATACTTGTGATGGATAATCTGAATACCCATAAACCCTCTTCTCTGTATAAACGATATTCGCCGGAAGAAGCAAGGCGTATCATTAAAAAGCTGGAGATACATTACACACCGAAGCATGGAAGCTGGCTGGATGTTGCAGAAATAGAACTCAATGTAATGACCCGGCAATGTCTCAACCGTCGTATTTCTGATATAGAACAACTACGCCGCGAACTATCTGCATGGGAAATAGAGAGGAATATTCTGGCAGCAAAGGTCAATTGGCACTTTAGAACCAACGATGCCCGAATAAAGCTCAGTTCATTATATCCTGCATATACTACAGCCTCTTAATGGGGCAATAGTATTGTTAAATATCAACAGGTCACTACACTAGAACGATTGTCTATATTAAATAGAGTGATGAGCAGTTCAGGAAATCTGTGGGTAGTGCTACGCATACAACGGATATGTAACACTACCAGACACAAATCCCCAATCTATGGGCCTTTCACGATTTCAAAACGTTAGTTTTAGTTCTCTAAGAGATAATAAGCAGAACATCGGAAACCCTTGTAAACACTGGTTTGCAGGGGCTTCTTTGATACAACCCTGTGTGACAGCAAATTTGAATAAACTCTGTAAAATACAGTATATTCTTTTGGCATTTGCAGGAAATAGTGTTCTCATTTCGCCTTTGATTTCTGTTTTGTGTGTAGCGAAGAAATGACTGATAACAGCAGTTGTAATGTCTTTTAGATTTTTATTACCAAAATACTCCATGAAATGATAATCAATATGTTTTTGATAATTGTAAGCGGTTATTGGTTTTAAATTATTAGGTGCATAAAGACGGAAATATTCTTCAACCAAGTCTGAAAATCACATATTATCTTTCAGATTAAATTTACAGGAAGAAATGTTCCGATTGCGGAGATTGCTAAGGCAATGGGAAAGCATGCTCAATATGTTCGTGTTGGAATCCAGCTATTATATTGTGTCAGATATGCTTCCTTATACTTGAAGCTGCGAAACCAGCGCTCAATCATGATATTGTCCGCCCAGCGGCTGTGCCAGTCGATAACAACTAACCTAAATTGCACATACTGCTCACTCCTTCCTGAATGTCATTGTCAACAGGTATATTGTATTCTTTGTTCAAATTGTATCTCTTTTATTACACCTCAAACTTTGTGTTTACTGATATTCAATTCGGTATATTTATCTAAACGAATTCTGCTGTTTTTGTTTAAGCCAAATCCAAATAAATAATTTAACTACAATGGCTTAAATTTATATTCTCATTGTTTTAAAATATTATGCCACCGACAAGGTTTACAACAACGGCTGCCAGCCATGCAATAGTGCATTGCAGTAATATAACAAGTAGTGCCCATTTTCCGCCAAGTTCACGTTTTATTGATGCGATGGCCGCAACGCAAGGTGTATATAAAAGGCAGAATACGAGAAGTGCCATTGCGTTAACGGGAGAGATGATTCCAAGCAGAAAGGATGTTTTCGGTATAAGCACTGAAAGTGTTGATATAACGCTTTCCTTAGCCATAAATCCGCATATAAGAGCTGTACAAATACGCCAGTCTCCAAATCCGGCAGGTGAAAAGACAGGAGATATAACACCTGCAATTGAAGCTAGGATGCTTGATTTTGAATCGTCTACTACATTGAATCTGAAATCAAAATTTTGCAATATCCATATAATAATCGTAGCAAGGAAAATTATGGTAAACGCTTTTTGGAGAAAGTCTTTGGCTTTTTCCCACAAAAGTTGTGCTACGTTTTTTATACCGGGCATACGGTAGTTTGGAAGCTCCATAACAAAAGGAACAGGCTCTCCTTTAAAGAGAGTTCGCCGGAATATTAAAGCAGCAGCAATGGCAAACAGTATACCAACAAAATAGAGCAGTATCATGACAAGAGCAGCAGTGTCCGGGAAAAATGCTGTTGCAAAAAATGCATATATAGGCAATTTTGCGGAACAGCTCATAAAAGGAGTAAGGAGTATAGTCATTTTTCGGTCACGTTCCGAAGAAAGTGTACGACTTGCCATTACACCGGGAACAGTACATCCAAAACCTATAAGCATTGGAACAATACTCCTTCCTGATAAACCTATTTTTCTCAGAAGTTTATCCATGATGAAAGCTACTCGAGCCATATATCCGCTATCTTCAAGCAGAGACAAAAATAAAAATAATGTCACTATAATAGGAAGAAAGCTTAATACGCTTCCTACGCCATTAAAAATACCGTCGATAATAAGTGAGTGAAGTACTGTGTTTACATGGAATGCTGTGAGTGCATTATCGACAGCATTTGTTAAAAATTCGATGCCTGTTTCAAGAAGATTTGAAAGCGCAGCACCTATGACATTAAATGTAAGATAAAAAACAAGTGCCATGATAATTGCAAAGCTTGGAATTGCGGTATATTTTCCGGTCAGTATTTTGTCAATATTGCGGCTTCGCGTATGTTCTTTGCTTTCGTGTGGTTTGACAACTGTTTCAGCACAGGTTTTTAATATAAAATGAAATCTCATATCGGCAATTGCTTCTGCACGGTCAAGTCCTCTGTCATCTTCCATTTGTTGTATTATCTGCTCTAATATATTTGATTCTTTTTCACTAAGGTTTAGAGCTTCTTTTATGAGAGAATCACCTTCGGCAAGTTTAGATGCTGCGAAACGAACCGGAATATGAGCTTTTTTAGTCTTATCTTCTATAAGATGCATGATACCGTGAATGCATGCGTGAACAGCACTCCCGTTATCATCAGGGGAACAGAAATCAGTTCTTATAGGTGTCTCCTGATATTTTGTTACATGGAGTGCATGATCGACAAGTTCTTCTATACCTTCGTTTTTGGCAGCGGAAATCGGAATTACAGGAACTCCGAGTAGTTTTTCAATTTCATTTATATGTATGGAGCCGCCGTTTTCTCTGACTTCATCCATCATATTTAATGCTATGACCATTGGAATATTGAGTTCAAGAAGCTGCATAGTCAGATAAAGATTTCGTTCAATATTCGAGGCATCAACAATATTTATGATTCCCTTTGGCTTGTCTTTTAAGATAAATTCTCTGGTGACAATTTCTTCACTTGTGTAGGGAGACATTGAATATATACCGGGGAGGTCTGTTATAAGGGTATTTTTGTGTCCCTTTATCATACCGTCTTTTCTATCGACTGTTACACCGGGAAAGTTGCCTACATGCTGGTTTGAACCTGTAAGCCTGTTAAAAAGTGTTGTTTTGCCGCAGTTTTGATTGCCGACTAATGCAAAGGTCAGAAGTTCATCATCAGGCAGAGGTGTACGGTGTTCACTTTTATGTTCTTTGTTGTATTCACCGAAACCGGGGTGTGGGATTGATTTGTGTGCTTTTGCTTTTTTGTCTGTCTTTTCCATTGGAATAGGTTCAATTTCAATTTTTTTTGCATCATCAAGTCTTAAAGTTAAATCATAGCCGTGAAGCTGCAATTCAAGCGGATCACCCATAGGTGCGAGTTTTATGAGTGAAAGAGTAGTTCCTTTTATAAGTCCCATATCAAGAAAGTGTTGCCGCAATGCACCCTCTCCGCTTACAGATACTATTTTTGCACTGTCACCTGCTTTTAAATCGCCAAGGTTCATTTTTGTATTCATGTTATTTCCTCTTTTCTGTTAGTATAAATACAGAATGTCTAATAATATTAGATTTATTCTAAGTGACATATGTTTGATAATTAGGCTGACAAATTATATCATTACTGATAAATACTATCAAAAAGAAAATGCAAGTGCAACACAAATATAAAAGTTTAAAAGAATAAAATGAAATTTTGTGTTTAATTTATTTTGAATTTGTGGTATCATGATTAGACAAGAAATAAAGATCAGGAGGTAATTCTTATGGCAGATATTTATCAGGAGATTAAGGAACTTAAAGAAAAAATCGAATTTTGTTCATATGCCATGAAGTATGGAAAAATGCTTGACATGTCCTCTGATCAGACAGTTAAGGCATTCAAAGTTAAGGGCGAATTGGAAGATGAGCTCAGATTCATGGAATTAAAAAACAAAAATAAGGGCTAATAGGGATTTGTACAGGGTTACTGGAATTGAAAATTTAAGGAAAAGAAGTTGTATTGAAGTCAAAAAGTGAGAGTGATTGATAGTGTTTATTAGTCATATAGAAATTATTTTTTGGCAAAGTATAATTTGATAATAATTCATATATTATAAAACAACCGGATTTATAAGTTTTCATTTAAAATATGTTTATCTTATAGATTCGGTTGTTTTATATTTTTTGGGCTGAGCAAATTATGTGGGGTGTATAAATAAGGTTAAATTTAAGCTATAAAGCCAAGTTTATACAATCTTTACACCATATGGTTTTAAAGTAACCTGTGTATTGTCAGTCATATTAAAAGTGATTTCGTTTTCAGTTACATTGAGGTAAAATTCGATTGCTTTACCGCTTTCATCCTCTCGTTTATGGTATTCTATTCCGGCAGGAAGAGTAAGATATGTTGTGTTTGTTTCTTTAAGCATTGTCTTAAATAAACCGGACATTGAATCCATATCGATGCGGGCACCAACATAATATGCTTTTCCTTTTCCAAAGTTTTTGCATGTTATTGCAGGTGTTCCGGCATAAAAGTCTTTATCATATTTGGCGAGAATATCGGTATCAGATACACGCAGTATTTCAGCGTAGTCATGAATTATTGCTTTATGACCGTCTGTGAATGTTGCAGAATTTTCATCACTGTCATAATATGTATCAATTTCTTCACTTATAACGCCAAAAAGTTCACTTAGTCCGTCACCCGGGAAACCTCCGAGATAGCAAAGAGTATTGTCATCCACATAGCCTGTAAGATATGTTGCCATAAGCTGTCCACCACGTTTTACAAATGCCTTGAGATTGTCTGATGCGCCTGGCCTAAGCATATAAAGCATTGGAGCGATGACAACATTATAGTCATCCAGGTTATCATCAGATGCGACAACATTCATATCTATTCCGAGTTTTAAAAATTCATGATATATTTGTATACATGTTTTTGCGTAATTTTTAGTTTTATCTGAAAGACCACGCATATTATCAATTGCCCACATGTTATCCCAGTCAAATATAAGAGCAGCTTTTGGTTTGACAATTGTGCCTTTCACATTTGAGAGACTGTCGAGCATGGCACCGACTTCGGCCACTTCTTTAAAAATTCTTGTATCATCAGTACCGAGGTGGTCTACAACTGCTCCATGATATTGTTCAAAGGAGCCGCGGCTTTTTCTCCACTGGAAGTACTGTACTGTATCAGAACCGCATGCCACAGCTTGTGCGCTGAACAGTTTGTGTACTCCCGGGCGTTTGAGTTTATTGTATTCATGCCAGTTTACGAGTCCCGGTGCACATTCCATAAGCATGAACGGCTGATTCTTTTTTAAGGAACGCATAACTGCATGGTCAAAAGAGTTATGCGCCATGGTATCTGCCATTGTCTCATAATTATTATGAAATACCGGGTATGAATCCCAGGAGATAACATCCAGTTCTTTTGCCATTACGCGATAGTCAAGCCCCGGAAAAAGCTGCATGAAATTGGTGGTTATAGGAATATTTGGAGTTCTTTTTCTTATGATGTCAATTTCAGATTTCATATAATCTGTAGTGTTCCATGTAGTAAATCGTTTCCATTCAAGGTTTAATCCCATAACGCTGAATTCACCATTTAAATAAGGTGGTTCGATTTGTGAAAAATCATTGTATGTGTGGCTCCAAAAACCTGTCCACCATGCTTTGTTAAGCTTATTTATATCGTTATCAAATTTATTGGCAAGATAGTCCTGAAATTTCTTTTTGCACAGCGGACAGAAACATTCTCCGCCAAATTCATTAGATAAATGCCACATTGCAAGCCCTGGGTGTTTTCCAACGGTGTCAATTATTTTGTTTATTATAATACCGGTTTTTTCTCTGAATTTTGGTGATGACATGCAGTGATTGTGGCGTACACCGTGATGTGCACGGTGGTCATCTGCTCCTACACGCATACATTCAGGATATTTTTCATCGAGCCATGCAGGACGGGCACCTGATGGTGTGGCAAGAATTGTATAAATTCCGTTTTCATATAACTTATCCATTATGTCTTTGAGCCAATCCATATGAAATTCGCCCTCTGTAGGCTCATAAGCTGACCATGAGAATATGCCGAGAGACATGCTTGTCATTTTGGCTTTTTTCATGAGTTCGATGTCTTTTTCAAGAATATCCGGTCTGTCAAGCCATTGGTCAGGATTATAATCCGAACCGTGAAGTATACCATTTACCTGCGGGAAAAAAATTTTATTATTCATATACGACCTCCATAGTTTTAAAAATATGTTGCTAAAATTATATCATCCGGCGGCATGAATAACAAATCTATTTTGTAATCTTTTAGAAATAGAGGCACATGGCAAGGTAGCCGCAGCACCAGTGAAGTATGACGCAGCCCCATATATTCTGCTGGCGTTCATATATATAACCTAAGGCAAGGCTTAGCATGAATGCACCGAACATAAAATAAAATCCGAAAGGCATATGCATAAGTGAAAAGAGCAGAGATGTAAGGAAAACACTGAAAAATTTTTGAAATCTTACTTTCATCAATGATTTTACACTTGTCTGTATTACGCCACGTGCCAGAAATTCCTGAACAAATGCCGTGAATATATATGTGTATGCTCCGTGAAGTGAGCCGCCGATATAGTAGGCTTTTATCTGATATCCAAGCAATGACAGAACCGCTTTGCTCAGAAGGAGAACACAACAGGCAATCAGCGCCGTCACGACAGTCTCTATAATATTTTTTTTCAATGTCGATATTTTGGGGATTAGACCTATATCACGCATTGAAAAGCTTGTCAGGAACACAATTTCCAAAAAGAGCAGGAAAGTTATAAATTCTATTATTTGTGTATAGACTGATGATTTAAGGTATATATGCAGTGTAAAACGCATAAGGCTCCATGACATCAAAAAAACGCTTATACATAAGATAAGACCTGCAAATATGAATGCACAATCATGTTCGTGTTGTCTTAGATTAAATCTGTCAGTATCATCCTCAATGAGAATGACCATGCCATTGAACGCTGTATTGGGATTTTTATATGGTGAATCGGGATTGAATATTTCGTTTTTTGGCGGATTTAAAAGACTTATATCAATATTAAAGTGGTGAAGTTCTTTTTCCTTTCCAAAACGGTATCTTACAGGTGTTTTTGGGAAAACTTTATGCTTTTCCATGCTGTCACGAAAAAGTTTGTTGAAGGCTCTGTTTTTTTTGTTCTGTAAAAAGAGTTCCGGAAAGGATTGTCCTAAAATATCAGATATTGCTGATATTTTAAGTATTTTACAGCAGGCAGAATTGCAGTATGTTATTCTGCCTGAGGAGTCTAAAGTTATTACACCGTCAGACATGTTTTCAAATATCATATTTTTTTGTTCGGCTGATATAATATCAGGTAATTGTGAAGTCATAGTACCCCTCATTTCTTGTTGGTTTATTTAGTGATGCAAGGGAACAATCCGTGGCATCAGTTTTCGTTATTAAAGTATATCATATTTCTATAGCGAAATTTTATCAAATTCGTATTGTTTATATTGACTTTTTTATAAAAGTATACGAAAATAGGCGTGGTGTTTAAAAATAAACATAAAATTTAGAAATGGAGATGATTAGATGTTTGGTTTTGGTCAGTTGATAGGCATTTTAAAAAAGAGTCCAAAGAAAATCGTTTTTACGGAAGGTGAAGATTCGCGTATCCTTGAAGCGTCATCACGATTGCTTGCGAGCAATTTCCTTCATCCTATTCTTATCGGCAATGAAGAAAAGATTATGAATGCAGCAGAGGAAAGCGGATTTAATATTCGTGGAGCTGAAATTATAGATCCTGAAAAATATGAAAAAATGGATGAGATGGTTGAAATACTTTGTGAGCTCAGAAAGAAAAAGGGCATGACACCTGAAAAAGCAAGACAGGTTCTTTCACAGGCAAATTATTTTGGAACTATGCTTGTAAAGATGGGAGTTGCAGATTCACTTTTGGGAGGCGCAACATATTCAACAGCAGATACTGTTCGTCCGGCACTTCAGATAATAAAGACTAAACCCGGACATAGTATTGTTTCTTCATGTTTTATACTTGTAAGACCAAGCGCTACAGGTGAGAATGAAGTTATTGCTATGGGTGACTGTGCAATCAACATTAAACCATCAGAGGATGAACTTGTCGAGATAGCAGGGGAAGCTTCAAAATGTGCAAAGATTTTTGGCGTTGATCCACAGGTAGCTTTTCTGAGCTATTCTACACATGGTTCCGGAAAGGGAGAGGATGTAGACAAGATGTGCAATGCTGCACGCAAAGCAAAGGAGAAATATCCGGATCTTCCTATAGATGGAGAACTTCAGTTTGATGCGGCAGTATCACCTAGAGTTGCAAGAACAAAATGCCCTGACTCAAACGTTGCAGGTCATGCAAATACATTTATATTCCCTGATATAAATGCAGGAAATATCGGATATAAGATTGCACAGCGTATGGGTAACTTTGAGGCATATGGTCCGATATTACTTGGACTTAATGCTCCTGTAAATGATTTGTCAAGAGGCTGCAATGCATCGGAAGTATATTCTATGGCTATTATTACAGCAGCATTGGCAAACAATATTTAGTATTATAGATAATAGGACTGTTTTATATGAAAGATAAATTTTTCCTGACACATATGTTACCTATATTAAATGCTCATATTGCAATATTTGATGAAAACGGAATACTTATAGAACAGCTTTCGGATTCGAGAAAAGAGGATATTATGCTCTATTCACAGATAGTTAAGGAAGCAGGAAAAGATTTTCCG
>QWCE01010817.1_pt1 | contig 10560 bp, 6 predicted proteins | sample 1972531 | NCBI WGS metagenome assembly QWCE01 (sample SAMN09866716, study PRJNA288562) | Human gut metagenome isolate term4_stool, whole genome shotgun sequencing... | reverse complement strand
TTGCGTGCGCAAAACATGAGCGAAGAAGAAAAACGTGCTGCTGTAAAAGACTTTGCATTGACAAAAGGGTTACTGGTTGCACTCCTGGCCGGTGTCATGAGTGCTTGCTTCGCTTTGGGACTGGATGCAGGAACACCTATCAAGGAAGCTGCCTTAGCCGGTGGAGTGGAAGGACTTTACGCCGGTCTCCCGGTGATTTTCCTGGTTACATTTGGCGGGTTCCTGACAAATGCAGTTTACTGCCTGCAACAGAATGTGGCTAATAAATCGATGGGTGACTATGCTAAAGGAAAAGTATGGGGCAATAATTTAGTTTTTTGTGCGTTGGCTGGCGTATTATGGTACATGCAGTTCTTCGGACTGGAAATGGGTAAGAGTTTCCTTACGGAGAGTCCGGTATTGCTGGCTTTCTCCTGGTGTATTTTGATGGCATTGAATGTCACATTTAGTAATGTTTGGGGAATTATTCTGAAAGAATGGAAAGGGGTGTCAAACAAGACTATAACTGTGCTGATAGCTGGTCTGATCGTACTTATCTTCTCATTAGTGTTCCCAAATTTGTTTTAAAAAATTTAGGTGTGGATTACATGGATTACGCGGTTTTTTTATAACTTGCGGCAAAATCAGTGTAATCCATGCCTAATTAAAATTATATATAGAATGAAATCAATTTTAGAGAATCGTCCGGGACTTGCCAAAGAAGTAAATAAGGTAGCAGAAGTTGCCGGATACTTGTGGCAGAAAGGATGGGCTGAACGTAACGGTGGTAATGTGGCTCCGACATCGGAATTGCCTTCTCACTTGAGCGTACATAATGACCTGTTGAGTAAAAACTCTCCTTATAAAGCATCTGTACATACACACCCGATCGAACTGATTGCCATGACACATTGTCCGAAGTTCCTGGAAAAAGATGTGGCTACTAATTTGTTATGGAGTATGATTCCCGAAACAAAGGCATTCTGCCCGCGTGGTTTGGGTGTCATTCCTTATAAATTGCCTAGTTCTGTAGAATTGGCGGAAGCTACCATCAAGGAATTGCAGGATTATGATGTTGTGATGTGGGAGAAACATGGTGTATTTGCAGTTGATTGCGATGCGATGCAGGCGTTCGATCAGATCGATGTACTTAATAAATCGGCTCTCATCTATATCGCAGCGAAAAATATGGGCTTCGAGCCGGATGGTATGAGTCAGGAACAGATGAAAGAAATGACTGTTGCTTTCAATCTGCCTAAATAAAACAACAAATAGCACAACCATGAATCGAATTATTTTAAACGAAACTTCGCTTACAAAGCTTCCGGAGCCGATTTTATCGTTGCTTTGGGTGGTGGCTCTTCTATCGATACTGCCAAAGGAATCGGTATTGTTGTGAATAACCCGGATTTTGCGGATGTGAAGTCTCTGGAGGGTGTAGCTGATACCAAACACAAAGCTGTACCTACCTTTGCACTGCCTACTACTGCCGGAACGGCTGCCGAGGTAACTATCAATTATGTGATTATTGATGAAGATGCCCGTAAGAAGATGGTTTGCGTAGACCCGAACGACATCCCTGCCGTGGCTATCGTAGACCCCGAACTGATGTACTCAATGCCGAAGGGGCTTACTGCCGCTACCGGTATGGATGCTTTGACACATGCCATCGAAAGTTATATTACTCCCGGTGCCTGGGTAATGAGCGATATGTTCGAATTGAAGGCTATTGAGATGATTGCACAAAATCTGAAAGCAGCCGTAGACAATGGTAAAGATGTGGCAGCTCGCGAAGCAATGTCGCAGGCACAATATATTGCCGGTATGGGATTCTCGAATGTCGGTTTGGGAATAGTTCATTCAATGGCTCATCCGTTGGGTGCATTCTATGATACTCCTCACGGGGTAGCTAATGCCTTGCTGTTGCCGTATGTGATGGAATACAATGCTGAATCTCCGGCAGCTCCGAAATATATCCATATTGCGAAAGCAATGGGAGTGGACACTACCGGAATGAGTGAAGCGGAGGGCGTTAAAGCTGCTATTGAAGCTGTGAAAGCACTTTCTATCAGCATTAATATCCCACAGAAATTGCATGAAATCAATGTGAAAGAAGAAGACATTCCTGCATTGGCTGTAGCTGCTTTCAATGATGTTTGTACAGGTGGTAATCCTCGTCCTACTTCGGTAGCGGATATTGAAGCCTTGTATCATAAAGCATTCTAAATCTCGTCATAGTAAAGTTTGTTTTTATATAAACATCCGGGGATACTTGAAAGTACACTCCGGATGTTTTTTTATACCCTTGCATGTGTTTTCTGAAAATAATTCCTATTTTTGTCCAACTCAATTACATGAAAACACTCTGATATGATCGAGGATAATAGTTTGGGATTGGAATTTAAATATCTGATTGTAAATGACATGGACCGTAAATTCGGGCTGTGGGTGAATACCGTCGGCTATCAGTCTATCCCTCCTGATTCACCTTATCCATTGAAAGAGCATCCCTCCGGTTACTTTTTTAATGCGGAAAAAGGAAGGGTGCTTCGCGAATATCAGTTGGTCTATATCACAAAAGGGCGTGGTTTGTTTTCATCCGATTCCACTTCTGAAAAGCAGGTTTGTAAAGGCCGGCTGATGGTATTGTTTCCCGGGCAATGGCATACTTACCGCCCGTTACGGCAGACTGGTTGGACGGAATATTACATCGGCTTTGAGGGGCCAATGATAGATGCCATCGTTAATGATGCTTTTTTGTCGCAGGAGCAGCAAATATTGGAAATCGGTATTAATGAAGAGTTGGTTTCCTTGTTCTCCCGTGCTCTTGCTGTAGCTGAAGCGGATAAGATTTCCGGGCAACAATATCTTTCCGGGATTGTGCTCCACATGATAGGTATGATTCTTTCTGTCTCCAAGAATAAAGTTTTCGAGATGAGTGATGTGGATCAGAAGATAGAACAGGCGAAAATCATCATGAATGAAAATGTTTCCGGTAATGTAGATCCGGAAGAGTTAGCAATGCGGCTTAACATCAGTTATTCATGGTTTCGACGTGTTTTCAAGGAGTATACTGGTTATGCTCCTGCCAAATATTTCCAGGAATTGAAACTCCGTAAAGCCAAACAAATGTTAGTAGGAACTTCCCAATCAGTGAAAGAGATTTCTTTTTTTCTGGGTTTCCAGTCTACTGAATATTTTTTCTCTTTTTTCAAGAAACGTACAGGGCTTACCCCGTTGGAATATCGTTCGTTCGGACGGGAAGAATAAAATAGGGTGAAGTCTATATCTATCAGTTATTTTGCTCTGATTTTGGGAATATCATAAAAACTGTTACTTTTGTGACGAGATTAATGTGTGCTATAAACCATCATTCTTGATATGCGCGAACAAAGACTATCTAAGATCCATTTTTTTATTCTGCTATCTCTTTTTGGATTTGTATTTCCACTCCGGTCACAGGAATACAAGTTCAGAACATTGGGTGTGGAAGATGGATTGTCGCAAATAACGGTGAGCGATATTTGCCAGGATGAGAAATCGCGTATATGGATTGCCACTCTGGACGGGCTGAATTGTTTCGATGGCAATCACATCAAAGTCTTCAACCACTTTCATAACGACTCTATCAGTTATGGTAATTTATATGTGACTCAAATGGTGGAAGACGGTCAGGGAAGTCTTTTCCTGTTGACCTCTACCGGACTTTTCCAGTTCGACCTTGAAACAGAAAAATATTATATTCTTCCGGTGACTTCTCCCTCCACTCTTGCCAAAGGAAAGACGGGAGTGTGGATTGCAGAAGGAGGGAAACTGTTCTTATACGATAAGAATACCCGCCTCTTGAAACCGATGTATGCCGATTTGCAGCTGCCGGATAGTGGCCCGACGATGGTGGAAGGTTCCGAAGGAAGTCTCTGGATTGCTTTGAAAGAGGGTGGGGTGATGTATGAATATAATGATAAGAGTGTTTACACGGTTCGGGACGATATGGCGAGAGCGTTATGTCAGGATTTGGAAGGGAATATATGGGTAGGCTACAGAAGTGGATTGAGTAAGATTGAAGTGGCTACCGGGAAAATATTCCATTATCAGGCTGATCCTAACCGGGTGGGTGCTATGTCCAATCGTTCGGTGACGTCTCTTTATACCGACAAACAAGGAACTGTTTGGGTGGGGACTTATTGGGGAGGGGTAAACTTCTTCTCTCCGGAATATCAGCATTTTGTGCATTATCATGCTTCGGACACCGGATTGTCTTTTCCGGTGGTCGGTGCTATGGCAGAAGATAAAGTCGGAAATATCTGGATTTGTACGGAAGGAGGGGGATTAGATTTATATCAACCGGAACAGGGAAAGTTCAAGCATTTTAATGCGCATACGGGATATCATTTCAGTACGGACTACCTGAAAGATGTTGTTTTTGATGAGGCTAATAATTGCTTATGTTCATCAGAAGGAACTGTTTACACATAATTATAACACCCTATTGCTTGATTCGAAAAACAGATTATGGTTTGCTGCCGACGACGGTTGTGTAGCCTATGTGATTGATGAAATGCGGTTTGAAACCTATAGGATAAGTTTGAAGAAACGGGTCAGATCTCAAAAAGAGTTGGTCAATGTTATCTATGAAGATCGAAAGGGAAATATTTGGGTAGGGACACATGGCAACGGACTTTTCTTGCTGGATAAGAAAGAACGTTTGTTTCGTTTACATACTCCTGAAAGTGTGTTGTCGGGAGAAAATATCAGGGTACTGGGGGAAACCCCTTCCGGGAATTTATTGATTGGTACCGGGCATGGATTGTCAATGCTGGAACAGAAAGAGGGGAAAGTGATAAACTTCAATTCTAAAACCGGATTCCCGCTGACTCTTGTGAACCGGAAATCCATGCATGTATCCCGCAACCATGATATTTATATGGGAGGAGCTACCGGATTGGTAACCATTCGTGAAAGTAGTCTGTATTATCCTCCGAAAATATACGATCTGGAGTTGGCTCATTTGTATGTCAACAACAAAGAGATAACAACAGGCGATCAAACCGGTATTTTAAATAAATCCTTTGCCTATACCGGGCGGATCAAATTGAATTACTTGCAAAATGTGTTTTCTATCGGTTTCTCAACAGATAATTTTCTGCATATAGGCGGTGGTGAGGTAGAATATCGGTTGATGGGGTATAATGATGAATGGAGCGAGAACCGTCTGGGAAATGACATTACTTATACAAATATCTCTCCGGGTGATTATGTCTTTGAGATCAGGCTGAAGAACTTCCCGGAAGTAATCAGATCGCTGGATATAACGATTACGCCACCTTTCTATGCTACTTGGTGGGCCTATACTATTTATGTATGCGTGATTCTGACTATTCTATTCTTCATCGTGAGAGAATATAGAATCCGTCTGTTCCTGAAAACTTCATTGGATTTTGAACTTCGCGAGAAACAATACATTGAAGAGATGAATCAATCCAAACTTCGTTTCTTCACGAATATCTCGCATGAAATCAGAACTCCGATCACTCTTATCCTGGGGCAGGTTGATCTGTTGCTGAATTCCGGCAAATTGTCTACCTATGCTTATTCGAAACTGTTGAATATACATAAAAATGCAGGTAACCTGAAATCATTGATTACGGAGTTGCTTGATTTCCGGAAACAGGAGCAGGGACTTTTGAAACTGAAAGTTTCTCAATTTGATTTATATTCTTTGCTCAAAGAGCATTATGTATTGTTTAAGGAGTTGGCTGCTAACAGGAATATTTCGTTTGTTTTGCATGCCGACTGCGAGCAATGCCTCGTGTGGGGAGACCGGATGCAAATACAGAAGGTGGTTAATAACTTGCTGTCTAATGCTTTTAAATATACTTCAGACGGTGGAACTATCCGTATGGAATTGGCTGATGGAACGGAGGAATGTATGTTTTCCGTTTCCGATAATGGTGCGGGAATATCCGAGGAAGACTATGTTAAGATATTCGAGCGGTTCTATCAGGTTGAGAATATAGGACAGTATGGAGGAACTGGTATCGGGCTGGCTTTGAGTCAGGGTATTGTGAAAGCCCACCAGGGAGATATAACAGTAGAAAGTCAGCTGGGAAAAGGTTCTTGTTTTAAGGTCACTCTGAAAAAAGGGGATGCTCACTTTGATTCTTCTGTCGCCCGGGTTGAACCGGAGCAGGATAAGGAATATATTTATTATTCGGAAGACAAAGAACTGCTGGTTAAAGAGGTGCAGTCAGCCCAAAGTGAAAGCGGGACTACTGACTGTAAATTACTGGTGATTGATGATAATGAAGAAATCAGAAATATCCTTGTAGATATCTTCTCTCCGTTGTATACGGTTGAAACTGCAAGTGATGGCAAGGAAGGGTACGAGAAAGTAAAGGTAATGCAACCCGACCTGGTTATTTCGGATATCATGATGCCCGGAATGCCCGGAACAGAGTTATGTGCCAAGATCAAGAACAATATAGAAACCTGCCATATCCCTGTCGTTCTTCTGACTGCCCTTAGTGCTCCCGAACGTGAGTTGGAAGGATTGAGAATTGGAGCGGATATTTATGTGGTGAAGCCATTTAATATGCGGCGGCTGGTGATGCAATGCAATAATCTGATTAATACCCGCAGACTTTTACAGAATAAATATGCCCATCAACTGGATAGCAAAGCGGAGAAGATTGCGACGAATGAACTCGACCAGAAGTTTATCGAACAAGCTACTCAAGTGGTGGAAGATAATATGGAAAATCCCGAATTCAGTGTAGATGCTTTCTCACGGGAGATGGGAGTAGGACGTACCGTCTTATTCCAGAAGATAAAAGGTATTACGGGAAGTACGCCAAATAATTTTATCATGAATCTTCGTCTGAAAAAAGCAGCATATTTTCTACTGAATGCTCCGGAGATGAACATTTCGGATATTGCTTACCGGTTAGGATTTGGAAATCCTCAATACTTCAACAAATGCTTTAAAGAACTTTTTGATATTGCTCCTACACAGTATAGGAAATCTCATGATGCCCCTTCCGATCCCTCTGTAAAGTGATTAAAATAAGTCATCTGAATTTTTAGACTAGATAAAACGAACAATTCGATAGGGTGCAATATGCTCAAATGCGATACTTTTGTGGCGTTGGATCATGCCAGCTTGTACTTGAGTTTTCTTTAATTGGGTGTGTCCGCACACACTTTTATTTAGCAGACCGGGTATTGTATAATCTTTATTCTAATATAATAATTATTGTATAGTATTATGAAAGACGATTATCTATGTGATAAATAAAAGATAACATCTTACGGGAGAGAGCCAATGTATTTCTCCTAATTAATTAAGTAGTGAGTAAAACCTTGATAATTAACCAATTTAATTTTATTCTAGTTATGAAAAATTTGCAGAGTAGGACAAAAGTGCGGTTGTTGCAGTCGTTTCTTTTGATTTCCTTGAGTCTCTTTTTCCTTGCCCATCCGGCTTATGCTCAAGGCGGGTTTGCAGTGAAGGGAGTTATTGTAGATAAAACAGGATTTCCTTTGCCTGGCGCCAATGTGATGGAGAAAGGAACATCTAATGGGACAATTACGGATTTGGATGGTAATTTCTCATTGAATGTTTCAAAGAAGGGAGTTACTTTGACTGTCTCATTCATGGGGTATACCCCTAAAGATGTGGTAGTGAAAGATAAAACAATGAATATTACGCTTGAAGAGAACGCTAAGTTGTTGGACGAAGTAGTGGTGGTGGGTTATGGTACGATGAAAAAGCGTGATGTAACGGGAGCTATTACTTCCATCTCAAGTGAGGCTATTGAGCAGAAGATGGCTACCAATGTTTTTGAAGCACTGCAAGGTACTACTGCCGGTGTACAGGTAGTGTCCGGCTCGGGACAACCCGGTGAATCTTCTTCTATTAAAATTCGTGGTACATCCACTTTCTCCGCCGAAGGAGTTACTCCTCTTTATATTGTAGACGGTGTGCCTTTGGAAAGTATCGATGGTATCAATACCAATGATATTACTTCCATGGAAATTTTGAAGGATGCGGCTTCTGCAGCGATCTACGGTTCCCGTTCGGCTAACGGTGTGATTATTATCACTACCAAGAGTGGTCAGGAGGGTAAAGCCCGTATTGATATCAAGTATAATCACTCGTGGGGTACATTGTCTCATAAGGTGCCACAGGCAAATCGTAAAGAGCGTCTGTTGTACGACCAGTACCGTAAAGAGTATTTTGAAACATACGGCGGAGGTAATCCGGATGAAAGTATTGATATTCTGGATGATCCGTTGAATTCATTCTTCAATGTAGACAATGATTATCTGGACATGATTACAAGTACTGCGCAGAAAGATCAGGTGGATATCAGCGTAGGTGGCGGTACAAAGAAACTGAAATATTTCATCAATACCGGTTATTATAACGAGAAGGGTATTATTTCCAATACTGGTTTCCAAAGATTAAATACTCGTATCAACTCCGATTATTCACCGACAGACTGGATGAATATGGGTAGCCGTATTTCTCTTACTTATTCTAAAAAGAAAGGTCTGAATGAAGGTACGTTATTGAGCGCAGTGTTGACTCGTCGTCCTTATTTCAATACTTATTATCCGGATGGCTCTTTGGTCGGGGTGTTTAATGGTCAGAAGAATCCTATTGCACAGGTCAATTATACCACTGACTTTACGGATTCTTATAAGGCTAACTTCTTCCAGTTCTTTGAAATCAAATTCAACAAGTACCTGAAGTTCAGAGCCAATATAAATGCCAACTTCTATTTGGACAAGCGCAAAAAACTCGAACCTAGTCTTATTACTGATGAATGGCAGAAACAGAATAAAGGGTATTCTTATAATTACCTCAACTGGAACTGGATGAATGAAGATTTCATCACTTATGCACGCAAGATAAAAGGACATAATTTCAGCGCGATGGTGGGTGTCAGTGCTCAACAATGGCGTTATGAAAATGAAACTTTTGTGGGATTGAATTCCTCTACCGACTTTATTTATACAATGAACGCGTTTGCTGCCAATCTGGATTTATCCTCTACGGGATCTACATTGAGTAATCACTCCATGGCTTCCGTTTTTGCACGTGTGACGTATGATTATCTGGGGAGATACCTGTTTACAGCGAATATGCGTCGTGACGGTTCTTCTCGTTTTGCGAAAGAAAACAAATGGGGTAATTTCCCGTCAGTGTCAGTGGGATGGCGTTTCTCAGATGAAAAATTCATGAAGTTCTCGAAGAAATTCCTGGAAGATGGTAAGATTCGTGTAAGTTATGGTATCACCGGTAATGAAGCGATCGGAAATTATGATTATATTTATTCTTATTCTCCGAATTCTATCTATGACGGAGTGGGCGGCGTTATTCCGACCCGTATCGGTAAAGACAATCTGAAATGGGAGGAAACTAAACAGTTCAACCTTGGTTTGGACTTGAATTTCTGGAATAGCCGTTTGACGATTACTGCCGATTACTACGATAAATACACAGACGGTTTGTTGGCAAACTACCAATTACCTAAGGAGTCTGGTTTTGCATATATGAAAACCAATGTCGGTGAGATGAGCAACCGCGGGTTTGAAATTGCCGTTACCGGTGATATTATCCGCACGAAGGATTGGAAATGGAATGCTTCTTTCAATATCTCCAGAAACATCAACCGTATTGAAAAGCTGTCTGAAGGTAAGGCATATATGGAAGGTGATATCTGGTGGATGCAGGAAGGCGGCCGTGTAGGTGACTTCTACGGATTTAAAAGTGCCGGTGTCTTTGCTTATGATGAATCAAATGCTTTTACGGATAACTGGGAGCAACTGACTCCGGTGTTTGAAAATGGTGTATTCCAATACAAGTATTTATTGAATGGAAAGGAATATGCAGGTGATATTCGCCAGAAAACGTTACCGAACGGCAAACCGTTCCGTGGCGGAGATTACAACTGGGAAGAACCGGAAGGAACCCGCGACGGTGTGATTGATGATAACGACCGTATGGTGATTGGTAATGCCATGCCTGATGTGACCGGTGGTTTGAATACAACCGTAACTTGGAAAAACGTAAACTTGTATCTCGGATTCTATTATTCATTAGGAGGACAGATTTATAATGCAGCCGAGCATAATCGTAATATGTTCAAATATACCGGAACCACTCCTTCGCCGGAAGTCATCCATAATATGTGGTTGCATCCGGGTGACCAGGCAATCTATCCGCGTCCGTATAATGATGATTATAACAATGCACGTATGGGTAACTCGTTCTATCTGGAAGATGCTTCCTTTATTCGTCTGCAGAACGTACGTATAGCCTATGATCTTCCTGAAAACTGGATAAAGAAGCTGATGTTGAAGAATATAAATATCTACGCTTTTGTAAACAACGCATTGACATGGACCAACTATTCGGGATTCGATCCTGAATTCTCTACAAGTAATCCTCTGCAGGTAGGTAAAGACTCTTACCGCTATCCGAGAAAGAGAGAATATGGTATTGGTTTTTCTGCAAACTTTTAATTGAAGATATCGTATGAAGAATATAAAATATTTTGTTGGAGCTGTATGCCT
>QWCE01006075.1_pt1 | contig 10570 bp, 11 predicted proteins | sample 1972531 | NCBI WGS metagenome assembly QWCE01 (sample SAMN09866716, study PRJNA288562) | Human gut metagenome isolate term4_stool, whole genome shotgun sequencing... | reverse complement strand
AAGCTGAAGATAGATTTAAAAGAGAAGGGCGACGATATTTTTGTCAGATGTAAAAATATCTAAGAAAAAGATTAAAAAAAATAACAATGTAAACTTTGCAGTTAGGGCCATTATAATTTTCGGAATTATTTCTCTACTTGGAGACATGGTCTACGAGTCTGCAAGGGGAGCCAACTCTCAATACTTTGAATTAATAGGCATAAGCGCCGCAAAGGTGGGTCTTGTCTTCGGCATCGGAGAGTTCTTGGGATATTTTTTAAGACTTATATCGGGAGTTATTTCAGACAAGAGCAAGAAGCCTTGGGCCTTTATGTTTATAGGCTACGGCATGCTCTTTTTTGTGGCCTTAATGGGCTTTACTCAAAATTGGAACGTGCTCTTTGTTTTGATTTTAATGGAGAGAATCGGAAAGGCCATAAGAAATCCTTCCAAGGACACGGTGCTCTCAGCCGTAAGTGAAAATCAAGTGGGTGTGGGCTTCGCCTTCGGACTTCAGGAGGCCCTTGACCAGGTGGGTGCTTTCTTGGGGCCTTTAATCTTTACGGCGGTATTTTATTTCACAGGTAAAAATACTTTGGCGGAATACAGCTTAGGTTATAAATTTTTATTCATACCCTTTGTACTTCTCATGTTGTTTTTATACTACAGCTACAGAGTTATCAGTAAGGGCAACTTATTAGGCGAAGAATACGGCAGAGAGTTTAAGTCGGAGAAACTTAAACCAATATTTTGGATGTACATGGCATTTACATTTTTTGCCACCTTGGGATTTTTAAACTTTTCAACCTTGGGCTATCATATGAAGTCTCAAAACATTCTCACAGACGGAAAGATCACTTTGATTTATTCAGTGGCAATGATTGTAGATGCTCTTACGGCTTTGATAGTGGGAAGGCTCTACGACAAGTTAAAAGAAAAGTCCGGGAAGAAAGACGGCGGCATTTTAGTCTTGGGAGCAATACCTGTGGTGACACTCCTGCTGCCCTTCTTCGGCCTTACAATGTCGAAGAATTTAATTATAGTTAGTATGATAATTTTCGGAATTATTATGGGAACTCACGAGACTATAATGAGATCCGCCATTGCGGACATAACGCCCTTTGACAAGAGAGGCACCGGCTACGGCGTCTTCAACACGGGATACGGCCTGGCTCTCTTCTTGGGAGCGACAATCACGGGATATTTATATGACAAAAATTTAAACTCAACAATTTTAATAATGACTGTGGTGTGCGAAATAATTGCCGCAATAATTTTTATAAAAATGAAAAGAGAAATACAAAAATAATGTCGACCTTCGGGTCGATTTTTTTGTGCGAATTGCGGAAATAAAAAACCCTCGGCAATCCGAGGGATTATTCAAAGTCCATCCAATCTTCCATGAGAGCGTCCAACTTCTCTTGAACTTCAGTTCTCTTTCTTGAAATTTCTTCCACCCTTTCATAGTCATCATATAGGGCGGGGTCCAACAGTTCTTCGTCTATCTTCTTAAGCTCTTCTTCCAAGGAGTGTATTTCATCTTCCAAATTTTGAAGCTGTCTCTTCTTCTCTCTCTTTAACTCACGCTCTTCTCTTTGGCTCTTCTTCTCTCTGTTCTTCTCCGTCTTTGAAATATATTCTTCATCATCTTCTTCGTCGTTCTCAGAGATTTTTTCCAAGTAGTAGTCGTAGTTGCCCAGGTACTCGGAGATTTTTTCCTCGTCCATGGCAAAAATTTTGTTGGCAATGCGATTTAAAAAATATCTGTCGTGAGATATGGCAAGTATTGTCCCTTCAAAGTCCGTAAGGGCGGACTCAAGTGCTTCCTTCGAATCAATGTCCAAGTGGTTTGTCGGCTCATCAAGTAGGAGGAGGTTGCCGCCTTTTAGCATGAGCTTTAAAAGAGAAAGTCGTGCCTTTTCGCCGCCGCTTAAATCTCCCACGATTTTAAAAATATCGTCTCCCACAAAGTTAAACTTGGCAAGATAGGAGCGGACTTGAAAGTGATTGAACTTAGGGTATGCGTCCCAAAGTTCTTCCATAACCGTGCTCTCTAAATTAAGGTCCGAAAGCTCCTGGTCAAAGTAGGAGATGTCAAGGTTGCTGCCGTAGACAACTTCCCCCTCGTCAGGCTCCACTTCCTTCATAATAATTTTAAACAGGGTACTCTTGCCAAGACCGTTGGGCCCGATCAGACCTATGCGGTCATTTTTGTATATGTCGAAGGAAATATTTTGAAACAAGGTGCGGCTGTAGGACTTCTTTAAATTCTTTGCACTAAGGACATTAAAGCCTGTAGTGAGCTTGGGGGTAAAGGTAATCTTTGCCGCCTGTGACTTTTCAAGGACCGGGTCGGTCTTCTTCATCTTGTCCAAAAGCTTTTCACGGCTCTGTGCCTGCTTTATGTATCTGGCGTTGCCGTAATTTTTAAACCGCCTGATGATCTCTTCCTGTCTCTTTATGTCCCTTTGCTGATTTTCGTATTGCTTCTTTCTTATTTCAAGTTCTTTTTTGCGCAGCTTATAAAACTGTGAGTAGTTGCCTCTGTATATTTCCACCTTGCCATTTTCCAAGAGAAAGATTTTATTTACCACTGCATCTAAAAAATATCTGTCGTGGGAAATTAAAAGGAGAGTGCCTTGAAAGTCCTTTAAATATTTTTCCAAAAAACTTACGGCGTCCAAGTCCAAGTGGTTGGTAGGCTCGTCTAAAAAAAGTATGTCCGGGTTGTTTAACAATACCTTGCCAAGGAGCAGGCGTGACTTTTCGCCGCCGCTTAAATTCGCCGGGTCAAGGTCATATTGGTCTTCGGTAAAGCCCAAGCCCTTTAACATACCCTCAACCTGTGACTTGACAGAGTAGCCGTTTAAGCTGTGAAACTTCTCTTGAAGCAAGGCATACTTTTCCAAAAGCTCGGACAGGTTGTCGGGCGCTTTTGAAATTTCTTCCTCCATGGCGCGCATATCTTCTTCCATTTGCAAAATGTCTTTAAAGGGGCTTAGCATCTCTTCGTAAAGAGTTGTTTCAAAAAATTTCGGACTTTGTTCCAAGTAGCCGAACTTAAGTCCTTTGGAGTAGTGAATTTCACCTGAAGACATTTCAAGTTCACCTATTAGTATGCGAAGAAGGGTGGTCTTTCCCGAGCCGTTGCTCCCGATTAGACCTACCTTGTCCTTTTCTTCTATTAAAAAGCTGACGCCTTGTAAAATATTTATATTTGAAAAATCTTTTGTGATTTGCGATGCACTTAGTATGGGCATAAATACCTCCATGAAAATTTTACCAAAATTCACAAAGTTTTTAAACTTTTGGTATAATATAAACAAATAATATCAATGTAGGAGGTTTAGTGTGAAAGAATCAAAGAAAATATCCGAGACGGTCATAAGAAGACTGCCGGTATATTATAGATACTTGGAAGAAGAATCGGAAAGAGGACAAGTCAGGATTTCTTCCAAGGGTTTAAGTGAGAAGACAGGCTTTACCGCATCTCAAATCAGACAGGATTTAAATAACTTCGGCGGTTTCGGTCAGCAAGGCTACGGCTACAATGTTGAAGTTTTAAAGGATGAAATTGCAAAGATTATCGGCATAAACAAGAGTCGCAAGGCTGTAGTCATAGGCTCAGGCTCCTTAGGCGGCGCCATTTCAAAATACAAGGGCTTTAAAAACTCAGGCCTTGAAGTTAAATCTCTATTTGATACAAATCCCGACAAGGTAGGCACATCTGTGGAAGGCATTGCCGTTAGGGATATGAGTGAGCTTAAGGACTATGTAAAGAAAAACAAAATTGACGTGGGAATTATTGCAACTCCTGCAACTTGCGCACAGGAAATTACAGACACATTGGTTGAATTGGGAGTAAAAGGCATCTGGAACTTTGCGCCCCTTGACTTGGAAGTGCCGGAAGATGTAATACTTGAAAGCGTAAGACTTAACGACTCTCTACTCACACTTTTTTACTACATAAATCATAAATAAGAAAAACCCTCTTGCATATTAATCAAGAGGGTAATTTTTATATCATCTCAAAGTATTCACTTAAGTCATCGGCTTCGGAAAATTCCGGGTCCATGTGTGTTAAGAAGTGCCAGTCACCTTCGCCCTTCTTCTTGTAGAGTATGGCCTCGCCGTCTTCAGATCCGAAGTAGGATCTCGTGACGTCGTAATTTTTTTCTTCCAAATATTTTTTAATCGTCTCAAAATTTCTCTCGCGACTTTCAATGTATCCCTTCACGTCGGAGTTTTCAACGGCATAGGCGTCCACCAATGTGGCACCTTCCACCATGCCCTTGCCTTCTTCGGAGAGGTTTGGAATTTCCTTCCAATATATTTCCACGTCTCCCTCTTCCGTAAACATAAACTTGGTAATGGGGACAATGTTGTTCTTGTGGTTAAGTTCCAAGTAGTCCGGGATGGATTTAATGTCAATGGTTTCGTAAGTGAAGCCCTCAATCTCTTCCAATTTATATCCCTTTAACTTGGAAATAAATTCGCGACCTTCTTCAATTGTTTCAAACACTCCCACTTTCGTGCTCATGCCTTCTTGATATAATTCTAAAATATACATTTTTATTCCTTTCTACAGTTCAATTTCAAATCTGAATTTGGAATTACTTTGCGAGGCTCCATACTTTATGTCGTAGTTCTTTAATAGATTTGCCACAATATAAAGGCCAAGTCCGTTGCTGTTTTTCTTTTGCAAATCAAAATTCACGTCGAAAATCTTTTCAATGTCTATGGCGCTTTTATTCTCAAAAGTATTTTCCATGTAAAAAACATTCTCTTCCGAGCCTATACTTATACTACCATATTCGTCGGTATATTTTACGGCGTTGGAAAGTAAATTTGAAAGGACGATGCGAAGGGCGTTCTTGCCCATAAATATTTTTTCGTCTGTAATATTGTCTTTAATCTCAATATTTTTTGCCCTTGCCTGTACTTCATAATTTTTTATAACTTCACTTAAAACTTCCCCTATGATTAATGTTTCACCCTCGTCCTTTAAATTGTCTATGGAAGACAGGGTTAAAATTTGGGAGATGCGGGCGGAAAGCTCGTCGCAAATATTTATACACTCGGTGATGTAAAGGTCTCTGTCCTTGTACCTTCCGATGTTATACTTCATATTTTCCAAAATTATTTTAAGACTTGCAAGGGGAGTCTTGAGCTCGTGAGAAGAGCCTTTTAAAAAGTCGTATTTTAATTTTTCCAACTTTAAAATTTCCGTATTTTTAATTTCCAAATCGTCCATGGACTTTAGGAGGGTAGAGTAAAGGCTGTTGATCTGAGCCTTCAGCTCACCGATCTCGTCACTTGTATTCACATGAAGGGCGGCACTTCTGTCAAGAGCCATCATCTTGTCCGTGACATTTTTTATCTCATTGACATTGTCTCCAATCATCTTTGCAAAAATAAAGGACACGACTAAAGAAAATAAAATGGAAAGGGATAGAGTGTAGGGCAAAAATTTAAAGCTTAAACTCTTGCCTTCCTTTTCCATGTCCTCTGCGGAAACAAATTGAAGCTTCACACTTTGTCCTGTGTTAAGAGTGATTTCTCTCTCTTCAATGATGAGGGCATTGGCATTGCTGTCCAAATTTATGTCCAAGTTGCTTTCAATTTGCACTGCATTTTCATCGTCACTTGACTGAACAAAGGCTTTAATCTTGCTGCTTGTGGAATATAATTTTAAAACCTCTTCAATGTTTTCAACTTTTCTGCCTTCCAAACTCTCGGAGATTTCATTTGCCCTTGTGGCGATTTCTTCCTTTCTCTTTTCAAGATATGTCTTTGGGAAAATAAAAAAGACGAGCATGTGAATTAAGAGGGTGATTATTCCCAAGACGGCAAAAATTCTTATAAACATTTTGGGAAATATTTTTAAATCCTTCATAGTCTCTCCAATTTATATCCTACGTTTCTAATAGTTTGAATACAGTCCAAGTTTAATTTCTTCCTGAGTTCTTTTATGTACACGTCAATTACCCTGTCAAAGGGTATGTCCTCCGACTCCTTCCAAACATTGTCCAAAATTTGGGAACGAGTTAAAGCTCTGCCCTCGTTTTCCAAAAGGCACTTGAGGATTTCAAGCTCCTTTGCATTTACGTCCACACTTTTGCCCTTAACCTTTGCGGTGTAGCCTGTGAAATTCACTTCCGTGTCCTTGTACTCAAATATATCTGCGTCGCTGTAACTTTTTTTAATTAGAGAATCAATGCGCACCTTTAAGACGGGAAGGGAGAAGGGCTTTTCCATGTAGCCGTCTGCCAAATGTGTAAAGGCGTCGATTTTAAACTCTTCATCGCCGAAGGCCGTAAGCATTAAAACAGGGAGATTACTTTTTTTTCTTATTTCTTTTAAAACTTCAAGGCCGTTTATAAAAGGTATTTGAATATCCAAGATGACCAAGTTAACGGAGGAGTCGAATTTTTCCAAAGCTTCTCTGCCGTCCTTGGCCTCTATGACAGTATAGTTAAATTCTCTCAAATATTCACTTACACCTTCTCTTATAACCTCGTCGTCTTCCACAACTAATATTTTCATAATACCTCCTTTCATCATTATATAAATTATCGGCGTAAAACAAAAGAACCATAGTAACCTATGATTCTTTCGAACAACATCATTTATTTTTAAAACCGTATTCTATAGCTTGTGTGGGGCAGGCGTTCTTGCATCTGCCGCATCTGATACACTCGGTGTGGTTGCAATTTTTAACCGGGTCTACATTCATTTGGCAAACCCTTTTACACTTGCCGCAGCTAATACATTTGTCCTTGTCCAGTCTGTATCTGAACATGGAGATAGGATTGAAAAGGGAGTATATTGCTCCCAAGGGACACACATACTTGCAAAAAGGCCTGTAAATTATAATTGAAAGTATAATTGTAAGAATGAGTATGAAGCCCTTCCAGTAGTATAAGAAGCCGATGGCGGATCTCATACCCTTGTTTAAAAGAACTAAGGGTATGCCGCCTTCAAGCATCCCCACGGGACAAATAAGCTTGCAAAAAAACGGAGAGCCTTGGCCAAGTACATCTACTAAAAATAGAGGGAGTATTATAACGAAGATGAGTAAAATTGCATATTTCATCTTTCTTAAGTACTTGTCGCATTTAAAGGTCTGTATTTTTTTGACAAAGGGGATTTTGTATAGGAGATCTTGAACCAAGCCGAAGGGACACAGCCATCCGCAGACGAACCTTCCCATCAATGCTCCGATAAAGAACAATATCCCCACTATGTAGTAGCTGAATTTATAGTCGGCATTGCCGATTACAGCTTGAAGAGATCCTATTGGGCAGGAGCCTTTGGCACCCGGGCAGGAATAGCAATTCATGCCGGGCACACAAAGTTTTTTTAGATTGCCGGTGTAAATTTTGCCTGTCTTAAAGCCTTCAATATATGAATTTGTAATTACAAACCAAAGAAATTGGAAGAAGTGTCTAAAATTGTCACGACTTTTATAAATTTCTTTTTTAGATTTAAATTTATTTGCGTTAATATTATCCAATTCCGATACACTCCATACAAATTCTCACGGCTTTTTCCAAGACAACTTTTACTTCTCCGTTATTATAACCGTGGTAGGTCATAAGGACCCCTGCTATCAGTATTAATAAAGTAAAGTAACGAGATTTAATTATTTTTTTCATCTATTTATTTAAATTTGCAAGTTCTTTCTCTACAATAGCTTTCCAGTCATCAAAGTTGTGTGAGCCTAAGTAAGTGTCTCCCACAATTTTTCCTTCTCTGTTTACAAAGAAAGTTTCAGGCAAAGCTTGAATGCCTATCAGTCTTCCGTTAAATTGTGTAGCATCAGGCATTAAGAAGGGATAGTTGGCCTTGGTCTTTTCCATAATGGCCTTTGACTTTGCAATTGCATCGGCGTTTTCGCCCTTGTCATCAACTGTGTCGGTAACAATACCTACAATGTTTACGCCCTTGTCCTTCATTTCCTTTTGAAGTTCAACTAAGTCCGGGATTTCTTTGATACAAGCCGTGCACCATGTGGCAAATACATTTACCATAGTAAGGTCGTAGTCGGCAAAGTCTTTCTTTGAAAACTCATTACCTAAAATATCCTTTGTAACAACTGAGCTTAAATCATCTGTAGTTTCGCCGCCGAAAGGTACCGTGCCTTCCAAATCAGTTTTTTCAGCTAATACAAATCCGTTTTCCGGAACAGGTTTCTTTTCAATAATATTTACTTCAGTGTTTTGGAACTCTCTTACAAAGTCATCGTCGTCTCTGTTAAAGCTTAAATAGTATTCATATTCCCCGTCTGATGATGTGCCTAAGTTTTTGTGAATGGAGCACTTAGTGATCTTTGTTATTTCATCTTCTGTCATGCCTTTTTTAAACATGCCGATTGTGCCTAATCTCTCAAGACTTGCCGCCCACTTGGGATAGTCGTCGCCCATTTTGTTAAGCTCGGCATTTTTTTGTTCATCATCCATTTCGCTGAAGCTTAAAAGAGCGTATTTTAATTCTTCATCTACAGGACTTTGGTCATCTAACATGGCAATGTCCTTTTCCTTAATGTCTTCCAAAATTTTTTCTGTTAGCTTAAAGTTAAGGCCAAGGTATTCGTAAGTGTATTGGTCCTTACCTTCAATAGTGTAGTCTGAAGGCTTAAAGGTTTCGTTACCCGGTTCCTTTGCCTCCATTGACATGCCGGCCTTATCAGCCTCAACTGATTCAGTGCCTTTTGCTTCGTCTTTCTTACATCCCACGGCAACAAGTCCCATTGAAAGGACAAGTCCTAAGGATATGGTTTTAAGTAAATTCTTTTTCATAGTTTCCTCCTAATTAAATATGTATGGTCTTTCAACAACTTATGATGCAATTGTATAGGTGAAATATGAAATGATTATGAAACGGAAAAATAATTTTAATTTTTATAGGGGAAACTTTTAAATAAATGATAGAATCAAAGAGAAAGAAAATTATTGGAGGAATAATGATAGTAATAAAGAGAGACGATGAAATAGTTATAAATAATTTGGAGGACTTCTCACCTAAGAAGATCTTCGAGTGCGGCCAGGCTTTCAGATACACGGTAGAGGAGGACGGCAGCTATACAGTTGTGGCCTTCGGCAAAGCCATAAACGTAAGTCGAAGGGGATATGAAGTTGTATTAAAAGGTACGGACCTTTCCGACTACGAAAATATTTGGAAGCACTACTTTGACTTGGACAGAGATTACGAAGAGATAAGAACCGAGCTTTCAAAGGACGAAGTTTTAAGACCTGCCTTGGAATACGGCAAGGGCATTAGAATTTTAAATCAAGACATATTTGAAACCACCATCACCTTTATTATCTCCGCCAATAATCAAATCCCTCGCATTAAAAAAGCCGTGGATATTATTGCAAGGCTTTACGGCGATGAGTTTGAAGGTTGGGACGGAAAGTGCTACTATTCATTTCCCTCTGCGGAAGTTTTAAAAGAAGTTTCACCTGCCGAGCTTAGAGAAAAGGCAAGGGTAGGCTTTAGAGACGAGAGAATTGTAAGGGCAAGTGAGATGATTTACAACAAAGAGGTGGACATTGAAGCCATAAAGTCTATGGAGCTTTCTAAGATGCGTGAGGAGCTGATGAAGCTTCCCGGAGTGGGTCCCAAGGTTGCCGACTGCATCCTTCTCTTCTCCTTCGGCAAAAGTGAATCATTTCCCGTTGACGTTTGGATCAAGAGAGTAGTGGAAGAACTCTATATAAAGGAAGAAATTAACAAGAACAAAGTTGCCGACTACGGCAGAAAAATTTTCGGCGACTATGCCGGCTTTGCCCAACAGTATTTGTTTTACTACGGCAGAGAAAATAAATTGGGCAAGTGATTAAGGACAGGCTATTATTTTTAGCTAAAGGTTATAAATTATCTTAATATTTTTTACCGATACATAAGACATCTACAGGGTGTCTTATTTTTTTAAAAAAAGATTTGCATTAATTTTAAATATGTATTATCATAATGTTAGCACTTGAGGTTGGTGAGTGCTAATAACTTCAGGAGGGATAGAATGAACTTAAAACCACTACAAGATAAATTAGTTATAAAGAAGATTGAAGTGGAAGAGACAACAGCATCAGGCATTGTACTTCCATCATCAGCAAAGGAAGAATCATATATTGCCGAAGTCATTGCAATAGGCAAGGAAATTACCGACGACGAAAAGAGAAAAGATGAAGTTAAAGTCGGAGACAAAATAATCTTTTCAAAATATGCAGGCAATGAAATTGAATTGGATAAAGAAAAATTTAATATTATTAAATATTCAGATATTTTAGCAGTAATTAAGTAAGGAGAAAATATGGCAAAAGACATTAAATTTAAAGAAGAAGCAAGGACAGGTCTTTTAAAAGGCATTGACACTCTTGCAGATACAGTAAAAGTTACCCTTGGACCTAAGGGCAGAAACGTAATACTTGACAAAGAATACGGCGCACCGGTAATTACAAACGACGGTGTTACAATTGCAAGAGATATAACTTGCGAAGACAGATTTGAAGACATGGGCGCACAACTTTTAAAAGAAGTTGCAACAAAGACCAACGACGTGGCAGTAGACGGTACAACAACTGCAACC
>QWCE01006073.1_pt1 | contig 10573 bp, 7 predicted proteins | sample 1972531 | NCBI WGS metagenome assembly QWCE01 (sample SAMN09866716, study PRJNA288562) | Human gut metagenome isolate term4_stool, whole genome shotgun sequencing... | reverse complement strand
GCAGAGAGCGAAACACTTTATACTTCTCTAAGCGCAGGAGGGTAGAAAAACATTCCAGTGGAATGTTTTTCGTAGGGAACCCTCGCAGGGGGTTCCCTGTTAGTGCGTGACCGTACAGGACAAGACGCAAAATCGCTCTACAAGTCTTGTTCGACATTTATAAAAGAAGTTTGTTGACGCAGTCGGAGAATTTCCCAATGAACTACCGAACGGGCGAACACAGTTCGCTCCAACGGTTCATTCGCATAGAATAATTAAAAGTCTTGACTTTAGAGAAAAATAAATTTGAGTTTGGAGTATAAAAAGGAGTACAAAATTATGGCAGATGAAATTTTAGAAAATGAAATCGCTGGTAACTTTATCCACGATTTTATTAAGGAAGATATAGCCGAGGGAGGCAGATTTGAGGGTAAGGAAGTTCACACAAGATTTCCGCCTGAACCTAACGGATATTTGCATATAGGCCACGCAAAGGCTATTTGCATAGACTTCGGAACAGCAGAACGCTTTGGCGGAAAATGTAACCTTAGAATGGACGATACAAACCCAACCAAAGAAGATGTTGAATATGTTGATGCAATAAAAGAGGATATTGCATGGCTTGGCTTTAGCTGGGGCGATAGATTCTACTTTGCATCACAGTATTTCGATAAGATGTATGAATTTGCTATTGAGCTTATTAAAAAGGGCTTGGCTTATGTCTGCGAGCTTTCACCAGAGGAAATGCGTGAAAATCGTGGCGATTTATCCCACCCTGCAAAAAGCCCTTATCGTGACAGACCTATTGAAGAAAGCCTTGACCTCTTTGAGCGTATGAAAAACGGAGAATTCCCGGACGGAAAAATGACTCTTCGTGCAAAAATCGACCTCACATCAGGTAATTTCAATATGCGTGACCCTGTTCTTTATCGTATAAATAGAATTAAGCACCACCGCACAGGCGATAAATGGTGCATTTATCCTATGTATGATTTTGCACACCCTATTGAGGACGCACTTGAGGGTATTACTCATTCTCTTTGCTCACTTGAATTTGAGGACCACCGCCCACTCTATGACTGGGTTATAAATAATATTTCTGTACCTGCAAAGCCAAGACAGATTGAGTTTGCAAGACTTGGTATCAACAATACTGTTATGAGTAAGAGAAAGCTCCGTAAGCTTGTTGAGGAAAATTATGTAAATGGTTGGGACGACCCAAGAATGCCTACTCTCTGCGGTTTGAGAAGAAGAGGCTATACACCTGCATCTATCCGTAATTTCTGCGAAAGAATCGGTGTTGCAAAGGCTACAAGCACAGTTGAATATAGCTTTCTTGAGCATTGCCTGCGTGAGGACTTGAACGAAACTGCACAGCGTACAATGGCAGTTCTTCGCCCTGTAAAGCTTATTATTACAAACTATCCAGAGGATAAGACAGAAACCTTTGAGGTTGAAAATAACCCAAATCGTCCAGAAGACGGCACAAGAACAGTAACATTTTCTCGTGAACTCTTTATAGAGCAAGATGATTTTATGGAAGAACCTGTAAAGGGCTATTTCAGAATGTTCCCAGGAAATGAAGTTCGCCTTAAAACAACCTATATTGTAAAATGTACAGGCTGTAAGAAAGACGAAAACGGCAATGTTATAGAGGTTTATGCAGAATACGACCCTGAAACAAGAGGAGGAAACGCTCCTGACGGCAGAAAAATCAAGGGTACTATTCATTGGGTTGACGCAAAGACTGCCGCTACGGCAGAAGTTCGTCTTTATGATAATCTCTTTACTGTTCCTGACCCAGATGTCGGCGATAAGAATTTTCTTGATTATCTCAATCCAAATTCTCTTGAAATTCTCACAAACTGTAAGGTTGAGCCAGCTATGGCAAGTGCAGAAGCACCGAAATCATATCAGTTTATGAGGCTTGGCTATTTCTGCGTTGATAAAGACAGCACACCAGAAAAGCCAGTATTTAACCGTTCAGTATCTTTAAAGGATAGCTTTAAGAAGAAGTAATATTTTATGATATAAAAATACCGCCTATGCTTTAAGCAAGGCGGTATTTTTATTGACAATATACTACATATTATAATATTGAGTTCAATGAATATTCTTAGTTAATAATAATTTATATAAAGTAGGAGCGAAGAATGTTAAGGGCGTTGCCCTTAAAACCCACCAAAGGCTCTGCCTTTGGAATCCGCAAGCCTTTGAAAAGGCTTGGGCGAAACTTTTAATTTCTATCGAACTCATGTTAAGATTACACATAGAGCATATTACAACGATAGGCGGTCAATCCTGCTCCCAGAAATGGGGGTGTTACATATGGAAAGTTATGTTACTTGGTCTGATTTAATTCAGCTTGGTATATTGATAATTGCTATTATCAAGCTTTTCAATGATAATAAAAGGAAATAACCGCCCCACGACCAAATAAGGCGGTTATTTCAAATAACTATAATTTTTGGGAGCGACCGTTTTGTGATACGCTCTATCCTTATTTATATTATATAACATAAAAAAATATATGTCAATCTATAAAAACTTGATTTTTTCAAAAACAAAACCGCACGAAAGTTAAATACTTTGTGCGGTTTTTGTATAGGAGGAATATAAATATATTCTTACACTCTATAAATTATTTTTGATTGACTGCTGGGTCATAGCGGAGAAATTCTATTGTATGATGACCTCTGCCTTGAGTTGCCTGTCGAATAAAGGTTGAGAAGTCGCTTGTTTCTGCCATAGGAATTTCTGCTTCGATTGTCTGATAGCCATTTCCAGCAGGATTCATACCGTAAACACGACCTCGGCGTTTATTGATTTCGCCCATAACATCGCCCATTGCGGAATCAGGCACAGTAGCCTTTAATGTGCCGATTGGTTCAAGGAGAATTGGGTCTGCACTTTCCATAGCCGTCTTGAATGCAATAGCCGCAGCCATTTTAAAGGACATTTCGGAGGAATCAACAGGGTGATAAGAGCCGTCATAAAGAGTAGCCTTAACACCAACAACAGGATAGCCAGCAATAGGACCTTTCTGCATACACTCACGCAAGCCTTTTTCAACAGCAGGGAAAAAGCCCTTAGGTACAGCACCGCCGACAACTCTTTCATCAAACTCAAAATCGCCGTCAAATGGCTCAAATTCTATCCAGACATCACCAAATTGTCCGTGACCGCCAGTTTGTTTCTTGTGCTTGCCTTGTGCCTTAACCTTTTTGCGGATAGTTTCACGATAAGCTACCTTAGGTGTGCTGAGTGTTACCTCAACACCAAATTTACTCTTTAGCTTGGATACGATAACATCAATATGCTGTTCGCCGAGAGCAGTAAGAATCATTTCGTGAGTTTCGTTATTTGTTTTAAAGCGAATTGTTGGGTCTTCCTCAGAAAGTCTTAATAAGCCCTGAGCGACCTTTTCCTCATCACCCTTATTCTTAGGATAAACTGCCTTAGAATAGGAAGGTTGAGGATATTCAATGCCCTCAAGGATAACCTTTCTTGCAGGAGCACAAAGAGTATCGCCTGTATTGGTAGATTGTAATTTTGCCGCCGCACCTATATCGCCAGCGGTAATATATGGAGTATCTATGAGCTTTTTGCCACAGATAGTCATAACCTTGGTTAAACGCTCAATCGTACCTGTACGCATATTCATAATCGGAGTTTCAGGGGAGATTTTGCCTGAAATAACCTTAAAGTAAGACAGCTTGCCGACAAATGGGTCTGCAACAGTTTTGAAAACGATTGCAGCGGGCAGAGCATTTTCATTTACAGAAAGCTCAACAGGATTGCCCTCGGTATCAAGTGCAAGCTCTTCTGATTTATCCTCAGCAGATGGAGCAAGCCAGATAAGACCGTTCAAGAGCTGTTCAATACCGTATGTAAGAAGTGCGTCACCGCAGAATACAGGACTGATTTTTCCCTCTTTAACGCCCTTACTTACGCCGACAATGATTTCTTCAGGGGTGAAGTCCTCGCCTGAAAAATATTTCTCGAACATTTCGTCACTTGTTTCAGCGACAGCCTCACAAATAGCGGTTCTAAGACCTTCAAGACGATTTCCCATATCAGGAAGTGGAACAGTTGTGATTTTTCCATTCTCATATTTATATGCTTTATACTCAAGAAGATTGACATAGCAATCTGCCTGACCGTCAACTATATAAGGAACGACAACAGGGCAGACGGACGGACCGAATGAGGCTTTAAGATTTTCAAATACACGATAGAATCTTGCACTCTCATCGCAAAGACCGTTTACAAAGAAAATCTTTGTCAAACCACGCTTATCAGCGGCGGCAACAGCCTTTTCAGTGCCGACACAAACACCGCTTTTGCCAGAAACAGTAATAAGAACTGAATCAGCGGCACGAACGCCCTCATAAAGACCTCCCTCAAAGTCGAATAATCCTGGGGTATCTATAAGATTTATTTTATGATTTTTCCACTCTACTGGAGCAGTAGCCGCTACAACAGAGCTTTTTCTCTTAATTTCTTCAGGGTCGCAGTCAAGTATGGTATTACCCTCAGATACCTTGCCGAGGCGTTCCGAACCACCACAGGTATAGATAATAGCTTCAGCGAGAGAGGTTTTACCAGAACCGCTATGACCTGCAATAGCGATGTTAAGGATATTTTTTGCATTATATTGTTTCATACGAGTTTAATTCTCCTTTCGTAGGTGGGCAAAAATCTAAGAGATTTCACAAAGTTTGTTGCATAATAATTTATAACATATTATAAATTATTTATGCAAAAAATACAAGAGGAAAATTGAAATTTTTTGTAGGATAGTAATTAAATATTGTAAAGCGAAAGAAAGAGCTTTAAGATTATATTTTTACATTATAATAATGCTCTAATATGCCTTTATATCCGATGCCCTCTTTAGCCATCTCATTTGCTCCATATTGGCTCATTCCCACATTATGCCCATAGCCTTTGACTTCAAACTGAAATTTCTTGTTGTACTTAACACTAAAGCAAGCACTCCTTAATCCCAAAATTTCCCTCACTTTGCTACCGCTAAATTCAACACCTCCGATTTTAATGCACTTAACACTTCCTGAATCGGTTAATTTAATATCGCTAATCCATTTATCAGCACTTTCTGAAAAATTGACAGTATCTGAATTTTCCTCAAAAGCTTTTTTGAAATCCTCCGCAGAAATAGCTTTTTCGGATTTATAATTTGGAGCAAAGGCATCATAGGGGCTTGAAACCGCCGTAAGATAAGGTAAATCCTTGCCGAAAATATCCTTAAAGCTGTCAGTTTTTCCGCTGGAAATTGCAAAATATGTGCAGGTGATAAGCTCGCCTTTATAGGTTAAAACCTCACCCTTTACAGCTTCAACAATGCTTTTATATTTTGAATAAATTTCATCATAGCTTTCTCCGCAATCCTCTTTCATTCGGTCTGGCGTGAGATAAATTTGTTTTTTTGATAAATCCGCCGAAAAGTCCGCACCGTTCAATTCCTTGTGAGGATTGTCTCTCTCATCAGCTCTTTTTTTAGCATAACAAGTGTATGCAGCAACGCATTGAGCTTTTAAAGCCTCAGGTTCATAGCTTGGAGGCATTTCTGCGGCGACTGCCCCGATTAAAAATTCCTCGTCTGTAAGGGTGAGAACTTCATTTGTAGAGGTGTCGAGAATTTTAAACCTTCCGTCGGCGGATATTTTATCGCTATTGCTTACTTCAATAAGGCTTTCTTGCGAGCTTTCGGAAGCCTTGGCTTCTGATGATGTAGCCTTGCTTTCGGTTTTAGAAGGGGCTTTTTCTGTTTTACTTTCAGACTTGGAGCTTTCAACCTTTGATAAAACACCAGATGTATCAGTGTTTACAGGTTCTTCTAATCCGTATGAAGCACCAATCGCAAAAAGTGGCAAGCTTGCCATTAAAACAAAAATAGCTGTGCAGATTAAAAATTCACGCTTAATTTTCATAATTTCCTCCCTTTTGACATATAAATGAAAGAATTTACTATAATAGTTTCAATAACGACAGAGTATATTCCGAATAAATCGTTTATAAAGATTTTATTTTGAATTTTAATTAACGATTTCTTGCAAAAAACTGACAATAAATTATAAATTCCGCTATGGCTAATTATGTAAAGTAATGAATATTTTTTCGTATGCTCTTACTTTCTTGACAGCATAAAGTAATTAGAATAAAATATAATTTATGGCATATTGCCGACAAAGTATTTACAGTACTTTTTAAGAATATAAATCGGAGGCGTTGTTTTATGACACTTGCAAGCACTGACTTCACTAATAGATTATCACAATTATGCGAAGAATATCGTCAGAATAACGGGTTTACTTATGAAGATTATACTACCTATAATGTTAAGAGAGGTCTTAGAAATCCCGATGGCACAGGCGTTATGGCAGGTCTTACGAGAATTTGTAATGTTCATGGCTTTCTTGTCGATGATGGTGTTAAGATTCCTGATGAGGGAAAGCTCACATATCGTGGGATAGATGTTAATGATATTATAGATGCCTGCATAGCAGAAAACAGATTTGGCTATGAGGAAACAGCCTGGCTTTTAATGTTTGGTAAATTGCCAACAAGGGAACAGCTTGAAATGCTCAAATACTTCCTTGCGGAGGCAAGAGATTTGCCAGAAAATTTTGCTGAGGATATGATTCTTAAAGCACCATCAAGGGATATTATGAATAAGCTTGCCCGCTCTGTGCTTGCTATGTATTCATTTGATGATAACCCAGATGATAACTCCCTTGAAAATATAGTTCGTCAATCTATTTCTCTCATAGCCTGTCTGCCTACAATTATGACCTATGCTTATCAGGTTAAACGCAGACATTTTGAGAATAAGAGTATGTATTTCCACCCGATTGATAAGAGCCTTTCTACAAGCGAGTCTATTCTTCACGCCTTGCGTCCTGATTGTCATTTTACAGACTCTGAGGCAAAGCTCCTTGACCTATGTATGATACTTCACGCAGAGCATGGCGGTGGTAATAACTCTACCTTTACAACAAGAGTTCTTTCATCTTCAGGCACAGATACCTATTCTGCTATTTCAGCGGCTATCGGTTCGCTTAAAGGTCCTCGTCATGGTGGAGCTAACATCAAGGTTAAGCATATGATGGACGAACTTCTTGCTAACATCAAGGATTTGACAGACGAGGAAGAAATTGCAGATTATCTCGGAAAGATTATTACTAAGGACGCTGGTGACGGTTCGGGTCTTATCTATGGTTTTGGTCACGCAATTTATACACTTTCTGACCCAAGAGCAAAAATCCTCAAGAAAAATGCTAAAAAGCTTTCTGCAGAAAAGGGTATGACTGATATTTATGAGTTCTATAAGAGAGTAGAAAAGCTTGTTCCAAGTGTTTTTGAAAATGTAAAGGGCAGTAAGAAGGTTATCTGTGCAAATGTCGATTTCTATTCCGGCTTTGTATATGATATGCTGGGAATTGAAAGCGACCTCTTTACTCCACTCTTTGCTGTTTCGAGGATTGCGGGCTGGTGCGCTCATAGAATTGAGGAGATTACATATGGTGGAAGAATTATTCGTCCAGCATATCGTTCTATGGTTAAACCTACAGGCTATGTTCCTCTTGATGAGCGTACAGCAGACTAATATTATGATATTAAATTTAAACAATTAGTAAAAAATCCTTTTTTTGTTGTGTGTAACATTGCAATTATCGGCGGTTTGGTATAAAATATAAGAATATCACTGGTGCATTTACCGTACAAATTTAAAAAGGAGTGCTAATTGAATGAAAATTAAATATAATTGGATTGTCCTTATAATAACGGCGGTCGCATCTCTTGGTTTAGGTGTATGGCGTTCTGTTGTTATTAATACTGGTGGAGAGTTTTTTCTTGATAAGTCTATGTATTCGATAGTTATTTTTGGCTTAATAGCTTCAGGCTTTATCATAGGAGCAATTCTTACCCTTCTCGATAGAGAAACTCCGCAAAATTATGATATTGGCAAGAATTTCTTTGCGGGTTTTTTTGGCTTGCTGATTTCAATTTGCTTTATTACTAATGGCATACTTAGATTTATGTCAATCTCAAATATTTCAGAAGATACTAATGCACTTTTCTATATCATAACAAATCTTTTTGAGATTTTGGCTGGTGGAGTGTTCCTTATGGAATCAGTTTCATCACTTGTTGGCAAAAATTTCTTAAAGACCAAGCCATTACTTACAGTTATAGTTCCAGTAATGTTCGCACTAAGACTTATAAATCTTTTCTTTGATTATACAAAGGTTTCTGTTCAAAGCTCAGAGATGTTTGATATAGTTGCAGTTGCTCTTGCAGCATTATTTATATATTATCACGCAGTTATGTTTGCAGGCTTGAAGAAAAGCTGTATAAAATCTCTGTTTTTCTTTGGTGTACCAATGATTTGCGCTTGCCTTGCATATGGAGCTGACATTATAGTTTCTGCTGTTCTTTCGGGAGAGTTTAAGATAAATGATAAGCTGATTATGGAGATTTCAGACATACTGCTTTGCTTTTATACAATTTCACTTCTTGCAGAGATTACAAGCAAGGCTGGTAATCAGTACCTTCATAAGCAAGCTGAGGAGCTTGAAGAAGCAGAAAAGGCAGAGCTTGATGAAAAATCTGATGCCCAGGAAGAGCCAGCTTATAGCTCCTTTGAGGATATAGCTTCTTTCGGAAAGTCTGCACCACATATTCGCAGAGAAACAATTCTTTCTGAGCCTGCTGCAAGTATAGAGCCTAAGCAAGAAGAACCAGAGGTTGCATCTCACGCAGATGCACTTCACAGCATACTTCAAAGTAATTTTGAACAGGAAGAAAAACAAACTCCGGCAGAGGCAGAACCACAGCAAGAGGTTGAGGAGATACAACCAGAGCCTGAGCCTATTGTTACAGGAAATCATGTAGCAGATGATATTACATTAACAGACAGCAATCCTGATATAACAAGTGAAACCATTCCAGAGCCAAGTAAGTCTTCATATACACCAACAACAGATGGTGTTGATATGGATAGAATAAATCGTTTGCTATTAGAGCTTGAAAAAGATAAATAATCAATCAAAGGGACGGCTTGAAGCCGTTCTTTTTATGTATCATATAAAAAAGAATAAATTTAAAAATAGAGTTGACAAAAATAGATAAATTGTGCTATTGTTATATATATAAATATAATATTGAGGAGTTATTATTATGAATAATTATCCACAAGACCCACAAAATCAGCAAAACCCTCAGCAATATCAGCAACCACAGTACCAACAGTATCCACAGCAGTCTTATCAGCAGCCACCATATCAACAGCCACAGTATCAGCCACAGCCACAATATCCAGCTCCAGAAGACCCAGGTAGGGGTATGGGTATAGCTTCTATGGTTCTTGGCATTATTGGACTTTGCACAGGCTGGTGCTGGGGCGTTGGTGCGGTTCTTGGTATTGTAGGTATAGTTCTTGCCATTATGTCAGGCAATAAGAGTAAACAAGTAGGCCTAAAGCAAAATGGCCTTGCAATAACAGGTCTTGTATGCTCTATTATCGCAGTTGTTTGCGGTGCTGGTTGCCTTATATGCACAATATCAGCTTTTAGTGCAGTAAATTCTGCTCCTTATGTTTCTTATAACTATAAATGGTAAGGATAAGCGGATATTCGTTTGTAAATGACACAAGGATTTATATTAATCTAAATTAAAATCAAAGTGAAGCGTTCTTATTCATGAACGCTTCGCTTCTTTTTTAAGAGGTTTTTAAGTTATGCTTCCTACAATAAACATTTTTGGAATGAATATTCCAAGCTATGGCATATCAGCTATTTTTGGAATAGCCTTAGCTGTTATATATATATGGCTTAGGGTAAGACGGAGAAAAGATATAGACCGTACACAGCTTATAAATATACCAGCAGTAGCTTTTATAGGTGCGTTTATAGGAGCTCATATTCTCTATGGAATAACGCATTTAGACAAGCTATGGTGGTGTATAATGCACCTTGACAAAGTTTTCAGCTCATGGGAAAATTTTTGGTTTTATACTACCGATATTTGGGGCGGAATGGTATTTTATGGCGGACTTATAGGCGGAATTATTCTTGGCACTATTTATTGCAAAAAGCAAAAGCTTGATACAATGTTTTATGCAGATATATATGCCCCTGCGATACCACTATTTCACGCATTTGGTAGAGTGGGCTGCTTTTTGGGTGGCTGTTGCTATGGAATAGAGAGCAGCTGGGGCGTTGTTTATAATAATCCGAATATCCCAGAGGCTAATGGTGTAACAAGATTGCCTATACAGCTTGTTGAAAGTGCAGGAGATTTAATAATATTTGCGATATTGCTATTTCTTTCATATAAGAAACTTAGAAAGGGAACTCTTTTTCTGCTATATCTTCTTATGTATGGAGCATTAAGAATGACGACGGAATTTTTCCGAGGCGATGAAATAAGAGGTTTTCTCTTTGGAATATCTACATCTCAATGGATAAGCATAATTTTGATTATATGTTCTTTAGCTATATTGATTTATAGACACATAAACTTCAAACAAAAAGGAACGGATTAGAACCGTTCCTTTTTTATAATATAT
>QWCE01006072.1_pt1 | contig 10574 bp, 10 predicted proteins | sample 1972531 | NCBI WGS metagenome assembly QWCE01 (sample SAMN09866716, study PRJNA288562) | Human gut metagenome isolate term4_stool, whole genome shotgun sequencing... | reverse complement strand
CTAATACTGATAATTTTTCTATAGATGATATAGTTGTAAGTTTCCATGAAAAACCTCTAGAACTTGCTTTAAATGAAAATATACTAGGTAGAACATTTAATGGTATAGGAGAACCAATTGATAATGGTGGAGAGATTTATTCTGAAGAAACATATCCAGTAGAAGGACTTGCTCTAAATCCCGTAGCAAGAGAATATCCAAGAGACTTTATTCAAACTGGAATATCTGCTATAGATTCTCTTACAACTCTTATCCGTGGCCAAAAACTTCCTATATTTTCTGGATCTGGTCTACCTCACAATGAAATAGCAGCACAAATTATAAGACAAGCAAAACTTAAGACTGACGAAGACTTTGCCTTTGTTTTTGCTGCGATGGGTATTAAAAAAGATGAAGCCATGTTTTTTGAAGATGCCTTCTCAAAGGCTGGCGTTAAAGACAAACTTGTCATGTATCAAAATTTAGCGGATTCACCTATAATGGAAAGACTCCTTGCTCCTAAGTGCGCCCTTACAGCTGCAGAATACTTGGCTTATAAAAAAGGCTACCATGTTCTTGTAATAATCACAGATATGACCTCATACTGTGAAGCTTTAAGGGAAGTATCCTCCATAAGAGGTGAAATCCCTTCAAGAAAGGGATATCCAGGTTATCTATATTCAAATCTTGCAAGTCTTTATGAAAGAGCAGGTATGATTGAAGGAGTAAAGGGTTCAGTAACTCTTATCCCAATTCTTACAATGCCAAATGATGATATCACTCATCCAGTACCTGACCTTACAGGTTATATTACAGAAGGTCAGATAGTAATTGATAGGGGACTTTCAAGTAAGGGAGTTTATCCACCTATAAACGTCCTTCCATCCTTATCAAGACTTATGAAAGATGGTATAGGTGAAGGCTATACTAGAAGCGATCATGAAGATGTAATGAACCAGCTTTATGAATCTTATTCTAAAGTAATTGACGTAAGAAATATAGCTCAAATTGTAGGGGAAGAAGATTTATCAGATATTGATAAAAAATACCTAGAATTCGGAGAGGTATTTGAAAATAAATTTTTAGCTCAAGGGCAAAATGAAAATAGAGAACTTGAAGAAAGCTTGGACCTTGCTTGGGATATATTAAAAATCCTTCCTAGGACTGAACTTCACAGAGTCTCTGAAAATAATCTTGATAAATTTATAGGTAAAAATTATGAACAATGACGCTATTGCCAGTAAAGCTAATTTGATAAAGGCAAAAGATGAGTTAAACCTTCTAGAAGTAGGACTTGATATCCTTGATAAAAAAAGAAAGGCTTTGATGAATGCTCATGATAGCATAATTAGAGAAAGAGATGAGTTAAACACAAAGGTTAATGACACAATGAGTACGGTTAGCCATAGTTTTAACAAGGCTCTTGCTAGTATTGGGGAAGAGAAGTTGGAAAATTTTGCTGACCTTATTCCTATAGATGATTCCATAAAACTAAAAGCTAATAAATTTATGCAAACTGATATGGCAAAAATTGAATTTGAGGATAAAAAGCTAACACTTTCATATTCCTTCTATCAAACAAATGCCTTATTAGATAAAGCTTTAATAGATTTTAATAAATTAAGGTCAGATATATTTAAGTTAGCAGAGCTAGATAGCGCTATAAATAATTTGGAAATTGAAATAAGAAAAGCCAACAAAAAAGTCAACAGTCTAGAAAAAATTCAAATACCTGATAAAACAAATTTAATAAAAAACATTTCACAAAGCTTAGAAGAAAAAGAAAGAGAAGAATTTTCTAAAACTAAGATTGTAAAAAGAAATAAAGTAAAAAAGTCATCGTAGTATAAAACTACGGTGACTTTTTAGGTGGAAAATTAATTATTTTCTCATTGATGGTCTTACCATATTTACTTCTAGAGGTGTAACTGTATCATGGTCAATAATACCGTCGTCGTATTGAGTTTTTTGCATTGATGCTGATAATGCAAAACCTATACATACTAGAATTAGTAGTTGAAAAGTACCACCATTTGAGAAAAACGGTAATGGGATACCAGTAACAGGCATTATACCAATTGTCATTCCAACGTTTTCAAAAATATGAATGAAGATTAGCCCGGCAATGCCAGTTACAAGTAGACTTATAAAAGTATTATTAGAAGATTTTGCTATAGCTATCAATCTTAAAATTAAAATAGCAAATAGAGCAATCATTATAATAGCTCCGATAAAGCCCAGTTCTTCAGCTAAAACTGAAAAGATAAAGTCAGTTTCCTTTTCCGGAATATATCCATACTGGGATTGACTACCGCTTAGATAACCTCTACCATTTAACATACCTGAACCTATAGCAATCATACCTTGTTGTTGTTGCCAGTTAGAACCTGATGCATCTCTTGATGGATTTAAAAAATTTTCTATTCTATCAGCCCTAAAACCGCTTAAATTTGCTAATAAAAAGATTCCTAGAGCTATACCTATTGCGGCAAATATTCCAATCCACTTCCAAGAAAGACCAGCTATAAAAATCATAGCTGCTATAAAAAATACATAAACCATTGCAGTACCAAAGTCAGGTTGAAGTAGGATTAATCCAATAGGTGCCCCAACAAAGACTACAGTTGCTAACAAGGTAAGAGGTGAATTTATAGAATATTTAAACTTATCTAAAAAAGCAGCAAGGGTGAAAATCAACACTATTTTTGAAATTTCAGCCGGTTGGAAAGAGAAGGATCCAATGTAAATCCAGCTTCTTGCTCCCCATTCATCAAGACCTCGACCAATAAATAAAGTTAGTATTAAAACTATAATCATAAGTCCGTAAAACACCCAATAAGGTTTTTTTACAACATCAAGATCCAAGGTACATATCACTGCAATCATGATAAAACCTAAAATTGTTGAAAACATTTGAGTTTTTATAGCTTGAAAATTACCGCCATATGCGGAATATAGTACTATTAGCCCATATATTGACAAGGCTAAAGTTGAAATAAATAACAGGATATCAAAATCCTTAAAATTTTTCTTTTTTAAATTAAACATTACATCACTCCAGTTCTTATTCATTATATAACAGAAAGTTAACAAATACAATTTTAGCAGTCAAAAATAAGACAAGTATAATATAATAAAAGGTTGGTGATATTATTTTAACTAATAATGAAATAAAAAAAGTCTTAGAATTGCTAGATAAAATGTATCCTGATGTTGATCGTTCTATGTTGGAATTTACAACTCCTTTTGAACTTTTAGTAGCCACTATACTTTCTGCTCAAGCAACAGATGTTAGTGTTAATAAAGTGACAAAAGAGATGTTTAAGGTTGCAAATACTCCAGAAGATTTTGCGAAAATGGATATAAAAGAACTTGAAAATCACATCAGAACAATAGGAATATATAGGAATAAGGCGAAAAATATAAAAGCTACAAGCAAAATATTAATGGAAGATTATAATTCGATTGTACCTGCTGATAAGGAAGAATTACAAAAGTTGCCAGGTGTAGGTAGAAAAACAGCAAATGTAGTCTGTGCTAATGCGTTTGGTATTGCCTCTATAGCTGTTGATACCCATGTTTTTAGAGTATCAAATAGGATTGGTTTAGCTTGTGCTAATAATGTTGATAAAACCCAAGATCAATTAGAAAAAAATATTGATGAGTCAAGATGGTCAAAGACTCACCATCAATTAATCACTCACGGTAGAGCTATTTGTAAGGCTAGAAACCCACTTTGTGAGGAATGTGAGATTAATTCTTTATGCTTGTATTATAGGAGGATAGATGATTAAATTATTTGCTTTTGATATTGACGGCACCCTTCTTGATAATAAATCAAAAGTGCCTGATTCAAGCATAGAAGCTTTAAAAAAGCTAGATGATGCAGGGATAAAAGTCGTTCTCGCAAGCGGTAGAGTCTTTTCATCTGTCAAATATAATCAAAATTTGTTAAATATAAGGGGACCTATAGTTGCAACTAATGGAAGTTTAATTAGTCTAGATGGAAGAGATATATATAAGACTTATCCCTTGGAAGAAGATAAATTAAAACAACTATATGAATTTTGTATTAGTAATAAGCTCGATTTTCATATATATGATGACGAAAACTACTATACAAATAGGGTAAATCTTGAAAAAATAAAACATCTAGAGATAGATAATAATTATGGTATGAATTATCAGGTTAATTTAATATATAAAAATGATCCGATTTCGTATTTAATAGAAAATAATAAAAAGGCAGTGAAATTTCAAATATCTGGTATTGATGATAATGATCTTTCAAGAAATGAAATCGTTAAGATATTAAATAATGATTTTTCAGACAGTCTATATATTACATCCTCAGGGTTTTCTCAACTTGAAATTGGAAATGAAAATGCGACTAAATGGTCTTCTATTGAAGAGATTTGCGAAATTTTGGGTATAAATAAAAATGAGGTTGCAGCTATTGGTGATGCTCATAATGATATACCTATGGTAAGTAATGCTGAACTTGGATTTGCCATGGGAAACGCAAAGGAAGAATTAAAAGAAGTTGCCGACGTTATTGTGGCTGATAATGAATCTTCTGGTATCCTTGAAGCTGTAAACTATATTCTTGAGGTAAATAGAAATGTTTAATATAGTATTGCTTATGCCTGAACATCCAGGTAATGTCGGTAATATTGCAAGAACTTGTGTCTTAACGGAATCTAAGCTTCACTTGGTTAGGCCTTTTAAATTTAATTTATCTGATAAATATCTAAAGAAAGCAGGTATAGATTATTGGGAATACGTAGACTTAACTATCCACGATAGTCTTGACGAATTCTTAGAATATTTGGGTGATAAAAACTTTTATCTCTTAGAAACACCAAGTGAGAACAGATATGTAGATGTGGATTTTAAAGATGGAGATTTTTTGATTTTTGGTAGGGAAAAGGAAGGTATAGATCAAAAACTTTTAACTGAATTTAGAGATAGAGTAATAACTATACCCATGACGCCAAAAATAAATAGGTCATTAAATCTTGCAAATTCAGTATCTATAGTTTTGTATGAAGCTTTAAGACAAGTAGATTTTAAATTTTAAATTAGGAGAATTATGTACGATATAATAATAATAGGAGCTGGTCCTGCAGGCTTAAGCGCAGGTCTTTATGCTGGAAGAAGTAAATTAAAAACATTGATTATAGAAAAAGACATTTCAGGTGGTCAAATATCTGGAACAGCCTTTGTAGAAAATTATCCTGGTTCTATTGATAATCCGACAGGAATGGCTCTTTCTGAAAGAATGGAAGAACAAGCTAAAGAATATGCAGATATAGTTTTTGAAGATGTAGAAGAAGTTAATTTAGATGGTGAAATAAAAACTGTTAAAACCGATTCAAAGGAATATCAAGCTAAGGTAATAATTATTTCTACTGGAGCAAAAAACAGAAAGCTTAATGTTCCTGGAGAAGAAGAATTTGCAAACAAGGGTGTATCCTATTGTGCAACTTGCGATGGACCTTTCTACCAAGGTCTTGATATTTACGTAGTTGGCGGAGGAGATGCAGCTTTAGAAGAAGCAAATTACCTTACTCGTTATGGAAAATCCGTTACTATTATTCATAGAAGAGATGAATTTAGAGCAAGCGGCGTTGTTGTAGAAAATGTTAAAAATAATCCAAAGATAAAATTTGAGTACGATAGCGTTGTAAGAGAAATTAGGGGTGATAATGAAGTAAAAGAGCTTGTCTTGGAAAATGTAAAAACAAAGGAAGAAAAAATAATAAAAAATGAAGATGGATCTCCTATAGGTGTATTTGTGTTTATTGGAAATGTTGCTCAGACTGAATTATTTAAAGATAAGTTAGAGATGGAAAATGGGTATATAGTTACTGATGAAGATATGAAAACAAATATCAAAGGAGTCTTTGCAGTAGGAGATACCAGGAAAAAAGCTGTTAGACAAGCTGTTACTGCAGCAAGTGATGGATGTATAGCTGCAATTATGGCTAATAGATATCTAGAAAGTAAATCATGGTAGATATTATTGACAAAGTAATAACAAAATGTATATTAATAGATGTAGAAAGAATTTTTTAGGAGGCAATAATGACAACAAGAGTAGCAATTAACGGATTTGGTAGAATAGGACGTCTTACCTTAAGAAGAATCGCAGCAGTAGAAGATAATATTGAAGTAGTAGCAATAAACGACCTTATTGACAAAAAGGGTCTACTATATGCTTTCAAATATGATACTGCGCAAGGTAGATTTGATGGAGAAGCTGAATTAACAGACGACGGATTTAGAATTAATGGCAAAGAAATCAAAGTTTTTGCAGAAAGAAATCCAGAAGATCTTCCATGGAAAGATTTAAACGTAGATATCGTTCTTGAATGTACAGGATTCTTTACAGAAAAAGAAAAAGCTGAAGCTCACATCAAAGCAGGAGCAAGAAAAGTTCTTATTTCTGCACCAGGTAAAGGCGATATGAAAACAATAGTATATGGTGTAAACCATGAAATCCTTGATGGTTCAGAAACAGTTGTTTCAGGCGCAAGTTGTACAACAAACTGTCTATCACCAATGGTTAATGTATTATTAAAAGAATTTGGTTTTGTTTCAGGACAAATGTCAACAATCCACGCATATACAGCAACTCAAGCTATCCAAGATACCCCAGCAACTAAAAAAGACCTTAGAGGCGGAAGAGCAGCAGCTCAAAACACAATCCCAGCTTCAACAGGTGCAGCTAAAGCAGTTGGTAAAGTACTTCCAGAAGTAGAAGGTAAAATAGACGGATCAGCTCTAAGAGTTCCAACAATTACAGGCTCTATTACTGAACTTTATTCTGTACTTGAAAAGAAAGTTACAGTTGAAGAAGTAAATGCAGCTATGAAAAAATATTCTAACGATGCTTTTGCATACGAAACAGATGATATAGTTTCAAGTGATATCATTGGATACCCAGCAGGTTCTATATTTGATTCTCAACTAACAAAAATTGTTGAAGGTGAAAATGGAACACAAGTTGTTAAAACTGTTGCTTGGTATGATAACGAAATGGGATACGTATCTAACTTAGTTAGAACACTTGATTATCTAGCAAATCTTTAAGAGTATTAAATGGGCGAGATAATATCTCGCCTTTTTTACGAGGTGAATAATGAATAAAAAAACAGTAAAAGATTTAGACGTAAAGGGAAAAAAAGTACTAGTAAGAGTAGACTTTAACGTTCCTTTATCAAAAGGAGAAAAGGGAAAAATTGCAGATGATGCAAGAATAAAAGCAGCTATTCCTACAATTGACTATCTATCAGAAAATGGAGCTAAGGTTATCCTTATGAGCCACTTAGGTAGACCAAAAGGGGAAGCTAATCCTGAATTTGCATTGAAACCAGTAGCTGATTATCTAGAAAATGTTTATGGCGATCAATTTAAATTTATACCATCTCCTGAAGTAGTTGATGGAAAAGTTAAAGAAGAAGTTAACAAGCTCGAAGATGGTCAAATTGCATTACTAGAAAATACAAGATTTAGAAAAGAAGAAACAAAAAACGGTGAAGATTTTGCAAAGGAATTAGCATCTTTAGCTGATTTATATGTAAATGATGCTTTTGGTACAAGCCACAGAGCTCACGCTTCAAATGTTGGTGTTGCAAGTATACTTCCATCAGCAGTTGGATTTTTAATAGAAAAAGAAATTGAAGTTATGGGCAAGGCTTTAGAAGACCCTGACCATCCATTTGTATCAATCTTAGGTGGAGCAAAGGTATCTGATAAGATTGGTGTAATTGAAAACTTAATTACAAAAGTAGATACAATTCTTATAGGCGGTGGAATGGCTTACACATTCCTTAAAGCTCAAGGGATAGAAATTGGTAAATCTCTTTTAGAAGAAGATAAGATGGATTTATCTTTAGATTTAATTGAAAAAGCAAAGGCTAATGGAGTAGAAATACTACTACCAGTAGATGTTGTTATTGCAGATAAGATAGAATCTGGTGTTGATACAGAAATTGTAGATATAAATAGTATCCCAGAAGATAAAGAAGCCTTAGATATTGGGCCAAAGACAGCTGAGTTATTTGCAGAAAAAATAAAAAATGCAAAAACAGTAGTATGGAATGGACCTATGGGAGTATTTGAAATAAAAGAATTCTCAAATGGTACAAATGAAGTTGCAAAAGCTCTTGCTGATTCTGATGCAGTAACCATTGTAGGTGGTGGCGATAGTGCTCTTGCTATAGAGATGGCTGGTCTTAAAGAGAAAATAACCCACGTTTCTACAGGTGGTGGGGCAAGCTTAGAATTTTTAGAAGGTAAAGACCTACCAGGTATATCTGCAATCGAAGATAAATAAGGAGAAAAAATGCGTAAACCAGTAATAGTTGGAAATTGGAAAATGAACAAAACACCTAGTGAAGCTAAAGAATTACTCGAAGAAGTAAAAGCTTTAGATCTTGACGAGAGTGTAGAAGCAGGATTTTGTGTACCAGCAATTGACTTACTAGTAGCTAAAGAAGTACTTGAAGGTACTAACGTTAACTACGGTGCAGAAAATATGTATTTTGAAGAAAGCGGAGCATACACAGGTGAAATATCACCATTAATGCTAAACGATGTGAAGGCAAAATATGTAATTTTAGGTCACTCTGAAAGAAGAGAATATTTTAAAGAATGTGACTGCCTTGTAAATAAAAAGGTAAAATCAGCTCTAGCTCACAACCTTATTCCAATCTTATGTGTTGGCGAAACTCTTGAAGAAAGAGAAAATAACCAACAAGAAGCTAAGGTAAAAGATCAATTAACAAAAGATTTAGAAGGTGTAAGTGAAGCTGATATTGAAAAAGTAATCATTGCTTATGAACCAATATGGGCTATAGGTACAGGTAAAACAGCCTCAGCAGATGATGCTGATGATATGTGCGGTTTTATCAGAAACTTTATCAAAGAAACATACAGTGAAGAAGCTAGTCAAAAGATTAGAATCCAATATGGTGGTTCTATGAAACCTGCAAATGTTAAAGAACTTCTTGCAAAAGAAAATATTGACGGTGGTCTAATAGGCGGAGCAAGCCTTAAAGCAAGCGATTTTGAACAATTAGTAAATTTTAAAAAATAAGGGGAGAAATAAATGAGCTTAATTACAAGTATATATGCAAGACAAATCCTTGATTCAAGAGGAAATCCAACAGTAGAAGTAGAAGTTGAAACAGAACTTGGTGGATTTGGTAGAGCAAGCGTTCCATCAGGTGCATCTACTGGAGAATGGGAAGCAGTAGAATTAAGAGACGGAGACAAAGATTATTTCTTAGGAAAATCAGTTCTTAAAGCTGTAGAAAATGTTAATGACATAATTGCAGAAGAACTAGAATACAATTTTGATGTTACTGATCAAATTGGTATTGATAATGCAATGATAGAACTTGATGGTACAGAAAATAAAGCTAAACTAGGTGCTAACGCAATTCTTGGTGTGTCACTTGCTGTTTGTAAAGCAGCAGCTGATGAGCTTGGTATGCCACTTTATAACTATATTGGTGGAACAAATGCAAAACTTCTACCAACACCAATGATGAACATCTTAAACGGTGGAGAACACGCAGATAACTCTGTAGATATCCAAGAATTTATGATTTTCCCACTTGGTGCTGAGAGTTTTTCACATGCACTACAAATGGGTGCTGAAGTATTCCATAGCTTAAAAGCTGTTCTTTCTGGCAAAGGATATAATACTGCTGTTGGTGATGAAGGTGGTTTTGCACCAAACCTTAAATCTAACGAAGAAGCTCTAGAAATAATTTGTGAAGCTATCAAAAAAGCTGGATACGAACCAGGAAAAGATGTATATATAGCAATGGACTGTGCTTCATCAGAATTCTATAATAAAGAAGATGGCAAATACCATTTAGATGGAGAAGGTACAGTAAAAACAGAAGATGAAATGATTGACTGGTTAGAAGAGTTAGTTAACAAATATCCAATTATTTCTATTGAAGATGGTCTTGATGAAAACGACTGGGAAGGCTGGGCAAAACTTACAGAAAGACTTGGCAAGAAAGTACAACTTGTTGGAGACGACCTATTCGTAACAAACACAAAGAAACTTTCTAAAGGTATTGAAGAAAAAGTTGCCAATGCAATCCTAATAAAAGTTAACCAAATCGGTTCCCTTACAGAAACATTAAATGCTATTGAGATGGCTAAAGAAGCAGGATATACAGCAATAGTTTCTCATAGATCAGGGGAGACAGAAGATGTAACAATATCAGACCTTGTTGTAGCTGTTAATGCTGGACAAATAAAAACAGGTGCACCTTCAAGAACAGACAGAGTTGCTAAATACAATCAACTTCTAAGAATTGAAGATGAACTTTGGGACGATGCTAGATTTAAAGGTCTAGATGCTCTATATAATTTAAAATAATATAGACTATATTTAAAGGCTTGCTCATTTAGAGTAAGTCTTTATTTTTAATTGATATTGAAATTATGGCATAATTGTGGTATTATAGAACAGTATGAACGGAGGTGTCTATATGTCAAATTTTCTTGCAGTAATAATGATGATTGCATCTGCGATAGTAATAGTTGCAGTAACTCTACAAGATCCT
>QWCE01006071.1_pt1 | contig 10574 bp, 8 predicted proteins | sample 1972531 | NCBI WGS metagenome assembly QWCE01 (sample SAMN09866716, study PRJNA288562) | Human gut metagenome isolate term4_stool, whole genome shotgun sequencing... | reverse complement strand
TGGAAAAGGCGTCGGCCACGCATTGGAGCTGGTAGGGGCGCCAGCCGCTCAGCCGGAGCAGGGCGGTGGCCGTCAGGGTGGTGGAGGCGCTGCCGTCCTCGGCGGTCTCCCCCTCGGCGGCGGCAAAGCCCACCGGCGCAAGGGTGCACAGGCACTGGCAGTCCTCGCTCAGCCCCTCCACATCCACGATCTGATGGAAGGGCAGCTCGGCGGTCTGGCTCAGGAGGGCGGCGTCCCCCTCGGCCCGCCACGCGCAGAGGGCGCGGAGGGTCCCCTTCGCCACGGCCTTGCCCTGCATCCGCTTCAGCTCCCTCACCTCGGCGGTGCCGGTGATGTCGAGGATGGCGGCGGGGGGCTTGGGGAAGGTCAGCGCCCCCTCGATGGTGACGAGCTTTTCGAGGGTGGCGGCCCGCCGCACGCCCCCAAGGGTCGTCAGCTTCTGCTCGATGCCCCCCTCGCTGAGGGCCGTGATGACCTCGGTGGACAGCTGGGCGTGGACGCTCACCACCAGCCCGTAGGCCCCCCGCACCTCGATGCGGCGGGGGTTGACGGCCCGGCAGTTGAGATATTCGGTCTGGCCCTCGACGCAGGCTGTCCACGCCGTGGCCGCAAAGCTGGGCAGCTCGAGGGCCTTGGTGAAGGGCAGCTTCTGCTCGGTCTGGCACAGCCCCGCCCCCTCTTCGCCCTGATAATACACGGTACAGCGCAAATATCCTTCCAGCGTCAGCCGCCCGGGGGCCAGCTGCTTTTGCAGCACCACCGGCTTTGCGAAGCACTTGACGATGCGCTGCACCGGCGGCAGATAGTCCGAGATCAGTAGTTCGGTCTCGAGGGGCAGCTCCGCCTTGGCGGTGCAGTCCGCACCCGCCGCAGGCAGAACGTCCCGGAACACTTTCAGCTCCATGGTGATGCTCCTTTCCTGTCCTTGCTCTGATGAGAGTGTATGCGGAGCAAAGCCGGGCTATGCCCTGCGCCAGCCCACAGGCGCAAAAAGGCCCCCTCAGAGGGGCCTCTGAGGGGGCGGAAGGATTATTTCAAGAAAAGGGTGTGGAAGGCAGGGCTTGCATCAGCTGTTGCTCCAACGAATCATAACCATTGCGGCGTAGGTTTTGCCGTTTTTCTGGAACGTACCGGCGTATAAATCAAACGAGTCTGTACTTTGTATCCAGCTTTTCAACCTGCCGTAAGGCTCCCAACTCGGGGAATGAGTCGGAGTATTTGAGTCCGCTCCGCCCAGAGTAATCCAATCATAATAAAGCTATCTGCTCTCAGAAAAATCAAAGTCCGTCTGACTGGGCTGCACCTCCCATACATCCACCGCTGTACGCTTACGCGAGTGAGTCGCCGTCAGCTTATCATTTGCGATGCTGTTAAGCGCGGCTTTGGCGGTATCGTTCAGCTCGCCGTTCAGCTTGCCGTTGTTGTGGTGCCAGCTCTCCGGGTCAAAGCGCTTTACCACTTCCTGAAACACCGGCTCTGCCTCGTCCTTTTGCCTGTTGGCGCTGGGAAGTCCAAACCACTGGATGATGCTCTTTTCGAGCGTCTCCGACTCCACAAGGCCCGTGCCGTTCCCGCGGGAAGCGCTGCTGCTCCCGCCGCCGAAAAGCCAGTCATACACGAGCTCGGCTGCGTCCAGCGGCGTGCAGGCTGTCAGGGACACCGTCAGCACCGCGCCAGCCAGGGTGAGGGCAAGGAATTTTTTCCGTTTCATGGTCGTATCCTCCTTTTTCTTGGGTGTTTTTGATACTTCCATTATAACCCGTCCCCGCCGCAGTTGCAATGGCCATTCGCGCAGGTTTCGGGGCGATTCACGCAGAAAAAAGCCCCCGGGGAGGTTGACCTCCTTGGGGGCTTGGCATTTATTGTATCTTTTTGGCGAAGTTTATGATATACTTGTTTTGCGGTTCATCCCCGCTATCTTACGGGAGAGGGGGTGAAAGGTTTGAATCATTTACTCACAATTTTGGAGTCTGTCGTGGCAAATGTAATTTCTCATTACATCTGCAAGTGGCTTGGCAAACTCGACAAGAACCGTAAGCCCGACTAAAGGAAAGCCCCCGGGGAGGTCGCAACTCCTTGGGGGCTTTTCTTTCCGTGGGTGAAAAAGTTTGGAACATACTCACAATTCCATCTTTAGTATATGCCATTCCCCGCAAAAGTCAAGCGTTGCACAGAAAGTTTACAAGCGCGCCCTCTGTCCAACCTCTCCGTCAGCGCTGACGCGCTGCCACCTCCCCTACCGAGGGGAGGCTTTGGCAGTCCGCAAAGTTTTCCTTTCCAGTTCAAAGTTTTCCTCTCCGCCAGAGGCTCCCCCTTTGGGGGAGCTGGCGAACGAAGTGAGACTGAGAGGGCAAGGATGCTGACAAACAGCTCTACGTTGCACAGAAAGTTTACAAGCGCATCATCAGGCCCGGACAACGACCACGAGGCAGTATTCCAGGCCCTCGACGGTCTTATGGCAGACGCCGACATACAGCTTGGTATTGACCGTGGGCGACACATCTTTATAGTGTACCCCGACCACCGGCGCACCGCTGGCGAACCGCTCTACCTGCTGAAGGGCGCTCATCCCGGTGGAGTCGAAAGCAACAAAGCTCACGAAATTGCTCTGCGCGTAGGCGTTCAGGCTGTTTTCCAGGAAGCCTTCCAGCGTCTGACCGGCGTCTATGGGGAAGTTCTTGTCCAGCCCGCAGATGATTCCCTCTGGGTTCTTCAGAAACCAGCCCGGGGTGAACGCGGGCTGGATGGTGCTGGTCAGTTCGGGGACGCTGTAAGAGACCACGGCGTTTGGGGAGGACTTCATGAAGATGTCGGCGACGCCCACCGCGACTGCGCGGTTTTCGGCGTCCTCTGCCGTCGAGCCGGTGCCGCCGGTGCTGCTCGACCCGCCGCCGAAAATCGAATCATACACGAGCTCGGCTGCGTCCAGCGGGGTGCAGGCGGTGAGGGACGCCGTCAGCACCGCGCCCGCAAGGGCGAGGGCAAGGAGCTTTTTCAGTTTCATGGTCGTATCCTCCGTTCACTGTGGTGTTTTTGACACTTCCATTATAACCCGTCTCCCGCCGCAGCTGCAACGGCCATTCACGCAGGTTTTGGGGCGATTCGCGCAGGTTTCGGGAAATACGGCTGCTCCGAGAGGGGCAGGTTATCTGGCAAAGTGGGAAAATAGCGACATATCATCGTGCAAAAACGCACTTTGCCAAGGTGGCAATCTGCCAATCAGCTGGCATTCTGACCCCACTTTGCCAAAAGGGGCAGAATGCCAAGTTGGCAAACTGGCAAAATATAACGTAGATATATTATTAAATAGCCACTTTGCCATCTAATCCACCACAGTGTGGAAGATAGCTGAACCAACTATGTCCGCCATCTTTTTGAATTATCTGTCGTTTCACTACCTCACCCGATTTCACAAGCTCACCGTATGCTCGAGTATACGTCCTATCACTGCACCCCATCTCTTTCATCACCTCCGCCCGGAGCTGGGTGCTGGGCATACTCCCCAGCTTGCTCTCGGCCAGCACGTTGAGGATGGCCTGCGCGGTATCCTCTTTCGTCTGGGCGGTGCGGACGCGGCGCTCCTCCACGAAGTCGGCGTCCTTCTTGTCGGTGCGGCTGTCAAAGACGGCCACGGCTGTCTTCACGCCCTCCACCTGCGCCTGCTCGATATGGAGCAGGGCCGTCCGGGCCGGGGCGGAGTAGCTGCTCTTCTCGTGGCTGAGGTAGAGCTTTTCGCTGTTCTTGTCGCGGCCCATCATGAGGACGCTGCGGGCGATGTCCCAGATGTCGGAGCTGTCGGCCAGACGGGCGCGGCCCGAGACGTTGGCGCGCTTGTTGGTGTGCATCGAGATGAGGGCCGCGCAGCCGTGCCTGGCGCAGAGGGCTTTGAGGGGCAGCAGGGCGCTGCGCATCTGGTTGCGGCTGGCCATCTCCACCCCCGCAGGCAGAAAGCTCTGCAGCGGGTCGATGATGACGAGGGCGGGCGCGGCCTTCCCCACGTACTTTGCAAAGCTCGTGTCCGGGATGCAGAGCGGGCTGCCTGTGCGGGCAAAGTAGGCGTCGCTGGTGACCACCATCACCCGGCTCATGTCGGCCCCTGCCGCCGTCAGGCGGGCTTTGAGCACCTTGCCGGGGTCGTCCTCGCCGGAAAAGATGAGGACGCTGCCGGTCTTCTCCGGCGGCTGGGGGAAGAAGCCGGAGGTCCGGCCCGCCGTGACATAGGCAATGAGCTGGGCCTGCCAGATGCCCTTGCCGGTGCCGCCGTCGGCACCCAGAAGCGACACCTCCCCCATGGGCAGCAGCCCCTCCACCAGCCAGCTCACGTTCTGGATGGGGACGTTCTCGAGGCAGTCGGGGGTGAAGTTGAAGGGCGAGGCGCGGCGGCGGTCCCGGAAGCGCGCCCGGGCTGCGTCGGCCTTTTCCCGGTAGGCGGCGTAGTCCTCGGCGATGCGGCTCTGGAACTCCTCCCGGCCCACCGCTTCCAGCTCGCTCTTGCCGTCGGTCAGCCAGCGCTCCATCCGGAAGGTCAGGCCCTGCCAGAAGCCCAGCTCCTTCGCCCTCGCCTCCACCAGCTCGGAGCGGCTGAGGACGTCCTCGGGGCGGTCCTGCCCGGCGAACCAGTAGGTCAGCCGGGAGAACAGCTCCTCTTCGGTGCGCACCGTGCCGAGGTAGGCCACGAAGTCGTCGTAGCTGCCCGGGGTGCGGTCGGTCATGTTTTTCTGCATAAAAACTCCTTTCATGGGTTGTTTTGCTGCCTTTATTATAACCACGAAAGGTTGTGCAGTCAACGCAAGCTTTCTGCGTATTTTGGCGCAGAAAAAGAGAAAAACCCCCTCGGGGCGGCTGCTCCGAAGGGGAAAATTTTAATGATGGCAGATGGAAAGCAGAGCTTGCATCAGCTGTTGCTCCAACGAATCATAACCATTGCGGCGTAGGTTTTGCCGTTTTTCTGGAATACACCGGCATATAAATCAAACGAGTCTGTGCTTTTTATCCAGCTTTTCAAATCGCCGTAAGACTCCCAACTCGGGTCAGGAGTCGGAGTATTTGAGTTATCTCCGCTCCGAGTAAGCCAAGCATAATAAAGCCATCTGTTCTCAGAAAAATCAAAGTCCGTCTGACTGGGCTGCACCTCCCATACATCCACCGCTATACGCTTACGCGAGTGGGTCATCGTCAGCTTATCCTTTGCGATGCTGTTAAGCGCGGCTTTGGCGGTCTCGTTCAGCTCGCCGTTCAGCTGGCCGCTGTTGTAGTGCCAGCTCTCCGGGTCAAAGCGCTTTACCACTTCCTGAAGCACCGGCTCTGCCTCGTCCTTTTGCCTGTTGGCGCTGGGAAGTCCAAACCACTGGATGATGCTCTCTTCGAGCGTCTCCGACCTCACAAGGCCCGTGCCGTTCCCGCGGGAAGCGCTGCTCGACCCGCCGCCGAAAAGCCAGTCATACAAAAGCTCGGCTGCGTCCAGCGGGGTGCAGGCTGTCAGGGACACCGTCAGCACCGCGCCAGCAAGGGTGAGGGCAAGAAGCTTTTTCAGTTTCATGGTGGTTCCTCCTTTTTCTGGGGTGTTTTTGATACTTCCATTATAACCCGGCTCCGCCGCAGTTGCAACGGCGATTCGCGCAGGTTTTGGGGCGATTCATGCAGAAAAAAGCCCCCGGGGAGGGTGACCTCCTTGGGGGCTTGGCGTTTGGGGGGGATGTTCCTGACGGAAGGTTGGCGTTGCACAGAAATGTCTCAGGACAGCTTTTTGACTTCCTCTTCGAACGCGCTCTCCGTCATGTGGGCGCGGCTCGCAGCCTCCCGGATGCTGAGCACTCCATCTTTTACCAGTCCGACAAGGACTTCTACAGCGCCCTTCGTCTTGCTTTCATTCATCATGTCCTCGACTGCTTTGCACATATCGACCACCTCCGCGTCCTCCGGAATATCCAGAGGCGTATTCGTAACAGCCTTGATGACCCTCGCCGCATTTGCCTCGATGAGCATCCGCGGATTTTCTTTCAGAAACTCCGACAGCTTCTTTTTATCTTTGGAATATTTGATATATCCCATGACCTCCCGCAGGCTCGTTGAGAATTTTGCCAGTTCCTCCTCGCTGAGTCTTGCCGGGTCGATGAGATGGACCTGATAGTCCTGCACGAAGCGCAGGAGCTCTCTATTTTTCACATTCATCATCTCGTGGAGCGACAACGGCCCATTCCATTCGTTCGCGCCAAAGTGGAGTACCAGTGTGATGACCGGCGTGAGCCTGTCGTCTTTATAGAACCCCGAGAGGTATTCGCCCCGGCTGTGGGCCTTTGAACTCGCATCCTCCCGGCGATGCTTTTTCGCAATATCGGCCACCTGTCTGCCGTATTGGAGCGCGTCGTAGACCGCGTTCCTGACCGGCATCGCATAATGGATGTCCGTCTGGTTTTCGATTCCCAGCAGGATATAAGCGGCCTCGCCGTCTTCTTTGATGACGGCAGATTTCAGCACATCCCGGTACTTCTGAACTGCATCTTCCTGCGGCTTTCCGTCCTCATCCTGTGCCCCGAACGGCAGTGCGATCTCTGTCGTGTCCAGTTCCTGCAGCTGTGCCGGGTCTACGACAGCCCTGCCCCTGTAGAGCAGATAGTTGAATGCATCTGCAAACACGGTATTTTCTTTCATGTATGCTTTCGTCACCGTATCCGCTGCACCCATCGGCTTCCACCTCCCTGCTGTATTTTTATCTTATCATAAAGTTTTTATAATATCAAGCTCCCTGCAAAAAGAACCGCCGCACGGCCCAAGTCTCCCCGGGCCGCGCGGCAGCTTTCCATTTCTTTCAGTCCTGCGTTTCTTTCCGGATGCCGAACAGCCTCCGGAGCAAGCCTCTCAGGCACTTGGGGCTTTTGAGAACGACCACCTGCATAGAGCCGACCACCTTTCGTCGCTTGATACGCCATTATAGGCGGGCTGCGCCCGGAATGTTCCGGTTCAGCTCAGGATCGGCCCGTCCGGCACCGTCTCCACCACCACCAGCGCGCCCTTTTGGGTGGAGATGGTGATGCAGTCGGAGCCCTCGGCATACTCGTTGCTGACGCCGAGGGGGTAGCCTGCGGTGAGGACGGCGTCGGTCAGCTCGTAGAAGGAGCCCCGCTCCGAGACCCCCTCTGCCCTGCCCTCCATCGGGAAGACCGAGAGGTAGAAATACTCATCCTTCGGGTAGCGGCGGGTCTCGCCGGGCATCACGAAGGTGATGCGGCTGCGCTCGTCCAGAAGGGTGGCGCGGACGCCCCGCTGTTCGAGGCCGAGGCCGGTGCAGAGGTTGGCCAGCGTATGCTCGAGGCGTCTGCCGCCCAGCGCCCCCAGCAGCAGCGCCTCGTCGAAGCCCTTCTCGGAGGCCAGCTTTGCCGCGTACTCGGTGTCGGTGTCGTCCTTGACGTGGGGCAGGATGATGGTGTCGCCGCCCTCCTGCGCCGGGCAGGGCGCGGTGTCGAAGTCGCCCACGATGATGTCGGGGCGGCAGCCCAGCGGCCCGCAGTTGCGGTAGCCCGCGTCGCAGGCAATGATGGTGTCGCCGGGCCGCAGGGCCGACGCCAGCGAGGCGCTGACCGGGCAGGCGGAAATGATAACACAGCGGGACATGGGATTCCTTCTTTCTGGGAAGTATGATAACACAGCGTCTTTTTCTGTATCTTTTTGCCGAAGTTTATGATATACTGGTTCTGCGGTTCATCCCGCCCATCTTACTTGGGAAGGGAGGTGAAACCAATGATCCATATTCTCACAATCTTGGAGTCTGCCGTGGCAAATATAATTTCACATTATATCTGCAAGTGGCTTGACAGACTCGACAAGGACCGTAAGCCCGACTAAATGGAAAGCCCCCTGGGAGCGGCAACTCCTTGGGGGCTTTTCTTTTTTAGTGAAACCAATGGAATCTTCTCACAATCCCATCTTTAGTATATGCGATTCCCCGCAAAAGTCAAGCGCTGTGCGGAAAGTTTACAGGGCAGGCCCGTCTTCGTACAACCTCTCCGTCATCGCTGACGCGATGCCACCTCTCCTTGTAGGAGAGGCCTTGGCAGTCCCCGCAAAGTGAACGGTTTCGCCAGAGGCTCCCCTACTAGGGGAGCTGTCTGCGAAGCAGACTGAGAGGTTGTACTACGGACAGCTCCACCGTGACGGAGAGGTTCATCCTCGTCGTTGCCACTCCTTCACATCCTTGACCTCATCGTACATAGCGCAGTAGCTGTCGTAGCGGGTCTGGGAGAGCTTGCCTTCCGCGAGGGCGGCGCGGACGGCGCAGCCCTTCTCGGAGCGGTGGGAGCAGCCGGTGAACTGGCACGCGCCGAGGTAAGGCCCGAACTCCGGGAAGGCGTGTTCCAGAGCCTCTTTCGGGATGAAGCCCGCCCGGCTGGCCTCGAGGCTGGCGAAGCCCGGGGTGTCGGCGATGCGGCCCCCGAAGGCTTCAAAGATGGTCACCTCGCGGGTGGTGTGACGGCCACGGCCCAGCTTCTGGCTGATGGCGGCGGTCTGACGCTCCACGTCGGGCAGGAGGGCGTTCAGCAGGGTGGATTTGCCCACGCCGGAGTTGCCGCAGAAGGCGCAGAGACGGCCATTGATCCAGTGCCTGATGTCGTCCAGACCCTCGCCGGTGGCGTAGTCGATGCGGATGAAGGGCAGGGTCGATTTTTCGTAGGCGCTGCGCAGAAACTCCGCCTCGGCCAGGTCGCCTTTGGTGCAGACGATGACGGGCTGGACGCCCTTGTCCACCGCGATGGCCGAAAGCTTATCCAGCACGAGGGTGCTGGGGGTGGGCTGGGTGGTGCTTGCCACGAGGAACAGCACGTCGAGGTTCGCCATGGGCGGGCGGACGAAGACGTTCCGCCGGGGCGCGATGCCCGCGATGACCGCCGCGCCGTTCTCGGTCTCCAGCGTCACCACGTCGCCCGCCACGGGGGTGATCTTCTGCTTGCGGAAGATGCCCCGGGGCTTGCACTCCACGATGCCTTCCGACGTCTTGACGTAATAAAATCCGCCGATGCCTTTTGTGATATAACCTGTCATACCTTCTCCTTTAGCCCAGCCAGGACGTCCACCAGTCGCTGAGACCGCCGCCGGTGGACGAAGACGAGCTGGCGCCGGTGCTCTCGCTGGAAGAGCTGCTGCCCCCGAAGAGGCCGCCCAACCAGCCGCCGGAGCCGTCGCTGCTCCCGGTGCTCTCGCTGGGTGCTTCGGGTTCCGGTGCAGGCTCGGGGCCTGCGCTGACCACGACGCTGACCCGGGTGTTCAGCTTGGCCGATGCGCCCTCGCCGGGGTTCTGGCTGATGATGCTGCCCACGGGCTGGTCGCTGTACTGCTCGGTCTGGCTGCCCAGACCCAGTTTCCGCTGCACCAGCAGGGTGCGGGCGTCGTTCACGTTCATGCCGATGAGGCTGGGGACTTTGGTGGTGGTGGCCACCTGCGGGCGGCTGACGTAGATCACCACCGTGGTGCCTGCGGCCACCTGACTGCCTGCGGCGGGGTCGGTGCGGATGATGGAGCCTGCGGCCACCGACTCATCCACGGCCTGAGTGACCAGCACCGACACGCCCAGGTCCTTCAGCTGCTGTTCGCCGTCGGCCTGCACGTAGTTGGTCAGGTCGGGGACGGTGACGTAGTGGATGCCGAGGCTGACGGTGAGGGTCACGCTCTGGCCCTCGCGGACGGTGCGGCCCGCCACCGGCGACTGCTTGTAGACATGGCCTGCGGCGTAGTCGTTGTTGTACTCCTCTTCCCAGTTGACGACCACCTGACCGGAGGCCACCTGCTCAGAAGCGTTCACCTCGTCCTGCGTCATGCCGCTGAAATCGCCCAGCACGATGTCGTCGCTTTTTGTCATGATGTTGCTGGAATCGTTCAGGATGGTCCAGCACAGGGCCGCACAGGCCAGCGCAAAGGCCGTCGTGATGCCCAGCAGCACCGGCATAAAGCCGCTGCGCTTCTTCTTTTTCGCCCTGGCCTTGGGGCGGGCGGGATTCGCCGCCGGTTTCTCCGGGGGTCTGCGGATGCTGCGTTTCTGCGGCATGGGGTCATTCACCACCTTTTCAGGTTCTTCCTTTACATATTGATACTGGAACGTGACGGAGGGGTCCTGCACGTAGGCGTCCAGCGCTTCCAGCATCTCTGCGGCGCTGGAATACCGGTTGACCGGCAGCTTCGCCATGGCGCGCTCCGTAATTTGGACGAGGCCCAGCGGCACGTCCGGGGCAAGCTCTGCCAGCGGCTTCGGGGTGTCCCGGATCTGCTTGCGGGCCACCTCCACCATGTCGTCGGCGTCGAAGGGCAGCCTGCCCGAGAGCATCTCGTACATCATGACGCCCACGGAGTAGATGTCGCTCTTGGGGTCGGTCTCCTCCCCCTTCGCCTGTTCGGGGCTGATGTAGTGGACGCTGCCCATGGTCTTTTTGCCGTTCTGTATCTGGTTCTCGGCCCGGGAGATGCGGGCGATGCCAAAGTCCATCATCCGCAGCTGGCCGTTGTCCAGCAGCATGATGTTCTGGGGCTTGATGTCCCGGTGGACGACGCCGTTGCGGTGGGCGTGGTCGAGGGCGCGGAGGATCTGG
>QWCE01008364.1_pt1 | contig 10580 bp, 9 predicted proteins | sample 1972531 | NCBI WGS metagenome assembly QWCE01 (sample SAMN09866716, study PRJNA288562) | Human gut metagenome isolate term4_stool, whole genome shotgun sequencing... | reverse complement strand
TGTGGAGCGAAGCGGAACAATGAAAGCCCCAGTGGGGCTTTTAAGCGACCGAACGGTCTTGCCAAAGGCAAGATGGAGGGGCCCCGCCCCGACAAGTTCCTCTTTACAAAACCGGCAAGAATCGTTACAATCAAATCAAATCCGTTTGCGGTGCGCCGGGCCTCACCGGTGCGCCGTGTCTGCCGTGTTTTTTGCGGCTCCGGCGCTGTGCCGGGCCGAGCTTTTTGTGCAGGAGGTTTTTCCTATGAAGATCACGCGCCGTGCCGTTCTTCGCCTTACCGGTGCCGCTGCCGCCTCGCTGGCTTTGTCCAGCTGCAGCGCAAGCGGCACCATTCTGGGCAGCAACTTCTCCGCCTGGCTCCAAAAAACGCTGGGCGGCTCTGCCTCGTCCGCCGCATCCAGCGATGCTGCGTCCGATCTGGTCGTCTCGCCGCTGCCGGAAGGGGAACAGCTGGACCCCGGCTTTGCCGTGACCCCCGCTTACGACGCCGACCCGCTCACCGGCGAGGCCCGGCGCAGCGGCGGGCGCATCGTGGGCGTGATGGTGAACAACATCTCCAACACCCCTCGCCAGAACGCCCGCCCGCAGCGCGGCATCGGTTCGGCGGACGTGCTCATCGAGTGCAAGGTGGAGGGCGGCATCACCCGCTTCTGCGCGGTGTTCCACGACGCCGACGCCATCCCGGAGATCGGCCCGCTGCGCTCCGGCCGCGACCAGTTCCTGCAGCTGCTGATGCCGTATCAGGCGCTGTACTACCACGACGGCGAGAGCGCCGCCTGCACCAAGTTCATCAGCGTGTACGATTACTCCAGCCTGAACATCGGCGGCAAGAGCTACTTCAACACCCCGGTCCACCCCCATGTGGCCCACCGCGACAGCCGCGGCCGGGACGTGGCCTACGAGCACACCGAGTTCACCTCCGGCACCGAGATCAAACAGGCTGCCGCCAACGCAGGCATCGGCCTGGACTACGCCTGCGACACCACCTTCTTCCGCTTTGCGGACTACCGCACCGGTGCCGAGAACGCCATGAAGGGCACCGCCTCCGGCAAGAGCGTCAGCATCGTGCACTCGGACCACTACAAGACCAGCTTCAGCTACAACTGGTTCGACCACACCTATAAAATGCAGATGTACAGCCGCATCTCCGGCCAGTTCGAGAAGGCGGTGGACGAGCTCACCGGCAAGCAGCTCAGCTTCGACAACCTGGCCGTCTGCTTTGCGCCCATCGCGGCCTACCCCGGCGACTCCGGCGACGTGCAGCAGGTGAGCTACATCTCCGGCGGCGAGGTCTATTTCTTCAGCCGGGGCGGCATGGTGCGCGGCACCTGGCAGAAGGCTTCGCCCGAGCACCCGCTGCGCCTGTTCGACGAGAGCGGGGCCGAGCTCATCTTCAACCGCGGCAAGACCTACCTTGCCATCGTGGACGACGACGAGTGGTCCAACTTCAGCTATCAGTAAACGAGGAAACGCCATGAAACGCATCTGGACCCGGGCAGCGGCGGCCGCCGCGCTGTGCGCCGTATTGTTGAGCGGCTGTTCCTTTTCGTCGGAGATCCTCTCCGACCATTCCGCGCCCGCCGACCCGCTCACCGGGCAGGCGCTGCAATACCCCGGCGAGCGCGCCGCTGCCGTGGTCATCGACAACGCCCCGGCCAGCACCGTGCAGTGGGGCATCGGCAGCGCATCGGTGGTGCTGGAGGCCCAGACCGAGGCCGACGCTCCCACCAGCCTGTGCCTGGCGTACCCTGCAGTGAGCGCCATGCCCACGGTGGGCCCGGTGACCCTGGGACAGGACCTGTACTGGCGGCTGCTCAGCGGCCAGCAGGTGCTGCCGGTGCAGCGGGGCGCAGGCCAGTTCGCCCGCAACTATCTGGATTACTACAATCTCCGCGCCGTGGACGCGCTGGAGGTGGGGCGCAACGCCTTCACCTGCGACGCCGACTGGAGCAGCGCCCCGCTGTGGCGCACCAGCGGCAAGGCGGTGCTGGGCGTGCTGGACAGCCTGAACCTCTCCAGCCAGCTGGATGAGCTGGCGGCGTCGGCCTCGTCGGCGGTGACGTCCGACAGCACCGGGGCGGACACCGTTCTGCCCACCCTTCCGGCGCTGCTGCCCCAGAAGGCAGAGCCCCGCCTGCCGGAGCCGGACGCCGAGGACGCCGCCGCCGTGCAGGTGCACTTCGGCACCCAGAGCACCACAGCCTTTGCTTACAGCGCCGAAAGCGGCACCTACGGCATGCTGCACGCCGACGGCACCGCCCAGCTGGACGCCAACACCGGCACCCAGGCCCAGTTCGACAACCTGCTCATCCTGTTCAGCTCGTCCACCCTGCGGGACGATGGCCGCACGCTGGATTACGACCTGACCCTTGGCGGCGGCGTGTGGCTCAACGGCGGCCGCCTGTGGCACATCACCTGGACCCAGGGCACCGACTCCACCTTTTTGTTCTACGACTCCGACGGCCGGCAGCTGAGCCTTTGCACCGGCCGCAGCTATCTGGCACTGGTGTCCAGCGTCACCGGCGAAGAACTGGCCGTGCAGAGCTCGGCCGGGGAAGAACTGCTGGCGCACACCGCCGCATAACAACGCAAAAAGCCATCTGCGACTTCAACCGTCACAGATGGCTTTTCTTATGTTTTGCGTTCTTTCCGCCCGGGTGTAGGGAACACATTCATGCGTTCCGCTCCCGTCCCGGCAAATGCCGTCTGCCTGCGGAGCAGATGAACCCGCTCCCTGCAGAAAACCGGCTGCCTGAGAGGGTTCTTTTACAGGTCCACCACGCTGCCCACCTCGGCGGGGCAGGAGGGCACAGCGCCCAGGGCCACCTCGTCGGTGCCGCGGTGCACCGTGAAGGTCTCGCTGCGGCCTGCAGCAAAGTCCGGGTGCCAGGTCAGCTCCAGCGTCTGCCAGTTTTCCGGCACGGCGCAGAAGCAGTGCACCAGCGCGCCCCTGCCTGCGGCAAGGTTCAGGGTGAACACCGAAGCATCCGCCGCGTTCTCGCCGTAGAGCGGGGCGGCAAAGCTGCCGCAGCGCACGGCGGTGCCGTCGCACACAGCAGAAAAGCCGGTGCCCATGCTGTACAGGTCCGCCAGGGTGCGCACCTCGCGGCTCTGCAGGTAGCTGGCGTCCACCGGCAGGGAGGAAGCCGAAAGGTTCTCCACCGAGAGGTACACCAGCACGTTGCCCATTTCCGGCGCAGGGGCATAGCCCAGCAGCTCCACAGCGGCCTTGCCGTCCAGCAGGGCAGGCTCGCCCGCAAGACGCGGCTGCTGCGCCGCAGCGGAAACACCGGTGAGCAGGGCAGCGGCAAGGCTGACCGCACCGGAACCGGCACATTTCAGGAATGACCGGCGGGAAATGGACTGGGACATGGGGCTTCCTCCTCAAAAATCGTTCCTTTATACAATAAAGGATTGCGCGGGTTCTGTCAAGGGATGGGCCGGGATTGTAACCGAATCCTTACTCAAAGGCCTCGTTTTCCTCGGTCTCGGCCTGGCCGCGCAGGGTATCGGCGTAGCCGAAGGGCACGATGTCGATGGCCTCCACCAGGCGGTCACGCATCCACAACTGCACATCGGTCTGCACGGTGTAGCCGCAGCCGGGGTCGGCCATCCACTGCTCGGGGCGGCGGGTGGGCACGGCACGCTGGCTGAGCATGCTCATGATGACGCCGCCGTGGGTCACGCAGGCGGCCTCGGTCACATCCATGCGGATCATATACTCGAACAGCTTCATCAGGCTTTCGGCGCAGCGGGCGTGGAACTGGTCGGTGGGCTCGGCCCCCTCGGGCACATAGCCGGAGCCGGGGGTGATCCACTTTTTGAAGTCCTCGTCGTGCACCAGTTCCTTCACGGGCTTGTTCTCAAACTTGCCAAAGCCCGCCTCCCGCAGGTCGTGGACGGTGAAGGTGTGCTTTGCATCCGGGAACAGGATGTTCGCCGTTTCCACCGCGCGCAGCAGGGGAGAGGAGAACACGGTGTCCACCTGCGGGTACTCGAACCGCTCCTTCAGCTCGGCCAGCTGGGCACGGCCCTCGTCGCACAGCGGGATGTCGGTGCCGCTGCCGATGTAAAGGCCCTGCAGGTTGCCGGCGGTCATGCCGTGGCGGATGAGATGAAGCTTAAAGGTTTTCATGAAAACACCTCGTATCGTTTGGGGAATGCCCCGCCCGGCAAACTGCGGACAGGCGCTGAATTTTTATTATAGCACAAAAAGAAGGTTTTGAAAACCGGGGTCAGTCGTAGTAGTTGATCTGGACGGTGGAGGGGAAGGCATCCGATGCCACATTACAGTTCTTGCTGATGGTGACGGATTTCAGGGAAGGGCATTCCGCAAAAGCATTACTGTCGATTTTTTTCACACTGCGGGGGATCGTAACGCTCTTGAGTTGATCGTTATAATAAAACGCTTCTTCTCCGATTTCCTCCACGCCTTCTTCAATCACAACATTCTGGGTATAAGCAAGCAAGAACGCCTCCGAGGGGATTTCTTTTACACTGCCCGGGATCGTAACCGTTTTTATCCCACAACTACCAAATGCCGCATATCCAATTGTTTTAAGTCCTTCCGGGAGTTCTACTTCTGTCAGTTCTAAGCATCCCCCAAAAGCCCGCTTACCAATTTCCGTCACACTGGACGGAATCTTGATTGTTTTAAGTTCATTACACAACCAGAACGCATTCTCTCCAATGGTCGTAAGCGTATCCGGTAGTTCAACTTCCGTTACTGCATCACAATCCATGAACGAATACGCGCCAACATGTGTAATTCCACTCTCGATCACAATTTTTTTGATGCTGCTCAGATGTGTAGCATACCAGGGCACATTCGTTATCGTTACTTTTGTCTCAGTATTATAATCAAAGTCGTAATCTGTTATCGCGCCGGTACCCTTGATGTACAGGGTTCCGTCCTTGTACAATTCCCAGGTTGCGTTTTTTCCGCAGGAGCCGGAGTCGATCAGGTCTGCCGCGTTCTGGGACAGGCTGGAAGCCGTCGTGCTGCTGGCCACGGTACTGGAAGCCGCTGCACTTGCCGCCTGACTGGACGCCGCCTTTTTACCGGAAGCCTGTGCAATGCAGTCTGCAGCAGCCTTCTTGATGGCGTCGCTGGTGAGAGTGGCACCGGTATAGCCGTCCACATCGGTGCTCTGGCTGCGGATGATCTCGCTCGGCAGTTCTTCTGCGGCCTTGCCGCCCAGCTCTGCCGTCTCGCCGGAAGCGTCCACCCGCACATCGGTGATGGCTTTATCGCTGACGGTCACCGTCACGGTCACATCGCTCAGACAGCCCTCGGCCGTGGCCGTGTAGGTGCCCGCCGTATAGATGGCATCTGCCGTGCTGGCGGCCGCCGTGCCGGAGGCACCGCCCCGCCCAGCCAGAGCGAAGCCGCCCACGGCCACCACGGCGGCAACGGCCACGCCGCCGATCGCCAGCGGCAGCTTGCTGCCCTTCTTCTGGGAGACGGCGGGTTCCGCCTGCTGCTGGGCTGCCTGCGCCGCAACGGCCTGTTCGGCTTCTGCCTTGCGGGCGGCTTCCTCGGCGGCGGCCTGCTCGGCCGCACGCTTCTCGGCGCGGATGCGGGCCAGCTCCGCTTCCTTTTCTTCAGCGGCCTTGCGGCGGGCGGCTTCCTCCGCTTCCCGCTTGGCCTGCTGCTCCTGACGGCGCTTCTCGGCCTGCGCTTCGAACAGGAAGGTGGTCTTGTCGCTCTCCTGCACATTCTGCACCGGCTGCACCGGCACGGCCACGCGCTCGGTGTGGTCCTCCGCCGGGGTCTGCACCGGCACTGCGCCGGGCATCAGCCGCACGGTGCTGTCGTCGGCCGGGGCGGCGGGCTGGGCCGTTTCCACCCGCACGGTCTGGTCCGCTGCGGGCTCCTGCGGCACGACAGGTGCTGCCGGTTCTGCCGCCGGGGCAGGCTGCGGCATCGGTTTCAGGGTGAGGTCCAGCGCGTCGGCTTCCTCTTTGCTCAGGCCGGAAAGCTCCCGCAGGGAGAACTGCTGTTCCAGCGGGGCGTCATCCCTTGCGTTTTTCAGGCATTCCGGCAGGTCTTTCTCCGCTTTGGCGGGTTTCTCGCTGTCGGCGTGCGCCTTTCCCCACACTGGGCGCTCCGTCTCTCCGTTGGGGTCATTTTCCTCCGGGGCGGCCGCGCCGCTGGTGCTGGGCACGGGCACGGTGTCGCCCTCCGGGTAGATCATCTTCGCCTCGCCCTCGGTGTAGAGGATGGCTTCCAGCGCCTGCCGCATCACGGTGGGGCTGTCGTAGCGCTGGGCCGGGTCCGGTGCGCAGGCTTTGAGCACGATCTCGGCCAGACGGCCTTCGGCGTTGGCCGGGGGCGGCAGGGCCGCGCCGGAAAGCCGCTGGGCCTGGGCCCGTTCCCGGCTGGACGGGGTGATGGGCTGGGGGTAGGGCGGGTAAAGCGGCATCCGGTTGTTGTTCAGCAGCTGGTACATCACAAGGCCCAGCGAGTAAATGTCCACATTGCTGGTGTACTTTTCACCCCGGAAGACCTCCGGGGCCATATAGTTCACGGTGCCCGCACGGGTGGAAGCGCCGGTGGACGCGCTGGCGATGCGCGCCACGCCGAAATCGCCCAGCTTGAAGTCCTCGGTCTCCGAGATGAAGATGTTGGCGGGCTTGATGTCGCGGTGGATGATGTTGTACCGCTGGCAAATTTCCAGCGCCTTGCACAGGTCCATGCCCAGCTGGATGACCTCGCGGCGGGGGAAGGTGTGGTTCTGCTTCAGGTAGCTGGTGATGGGGGTGAGCAGCTCCATGCGGATGAGGATGTCCCAGCCCACGCCGTCTTCGTGGGGGAACATCTTGTGGTCCTCGTAGCTCACGATGTTGCTGTGGCCCTTGAGCTTGCTCATGAGGGCGATCTCCCGGTTGAGCTCCTTGACGTAATCCCGGAAGTAGGTGGAAGCGCCGTTCATGTCCATGCCGTCGGCCAGGATCTCGTCCAGCTCCCCCTGGCTGGACGGGATGGTCACGGCCTTGAGCGCACCGGTGTACACGGTGTCGAACTCATCCCGGCGCTCGATCTCGAACACCCTGCCGTAGCTGCCCGCGCCGATGAAGCGCTTGATGCGCCACTCGCCGAAGAACGGCTCATACCGCTTGTAATACTCGTTTTCCATGCTGATCCCTCGTCTTATTTTTCTGCCTGCAGCGCTGTTTTTGGCCAGAATGCCCGGCAAACGGCTGCAGACCGTGCCAAAGCGCCGAATTTTTTGGTTTTTCCGCAAATCGCGCGCCACTAAATGTATGCGCTGATGCTTTCAGTTTAGCATAGATATGGTATCCGGTGCAATGGTTTTGACAAAAATGACGAAATTTGATGAAAAATATCGTCATTTTTCTTGCTTTACAAGTCGTTTTCCGCTGTGTATAATCAACCTGTTGTAAACCAAAAATCAGGATGTCCCCCAACCATCCGATGCATTGAGGAGTCAGTATCATGGAATTCAACCGTATCATCAAGCTGCTGCGCAAAGAGCGCGGCATCACCCAGAAGCAGGCCGCCGAAGACCTGGGCGTCTCGCAGGCGCTGCTGTCCCACTATGAAAAAGGCATCCGCGAGTGCGGCCTGGACTTCGTGGTGCGGGTGGCCGATTATTATAATGTTTCCTGCGATTACCTGCTGGGCCGCAGTCTACCACGGCAGCGTGCTGCCCACCATGAACAAAAAGCTGATCTCCAACAGCCTGAACGTGCTGTACGCCAAGATCGGCCAGTGCCACAGCAAGGCCCTGACCACCGAGGTGAGCTCCTACCTGATGATGGCGGTGGCCAAGATGTTCCGCCACCTCTACTCGGCCGAGCCCCACAACGCCGCCAGCATGTTCAGCATCGACGCCTACCGCTGGCGCGGCTATTCCGACGCCGTGATGTGCATGTCTGAGGCCAATGTGGAAGCGCTGCTGGCCGGGCAGGACGTGAACGGCGGCGAGGGCGTGAAGGACCCCGCCTGCCTTGCCATGACCACCGAAAGCCTGACCCGGGAGTTCCCGCTGTACACCCCCAGCCTGTTGAATCTGGTCAAGACCAGCGAGACCCACGTCAAGGGCATCTCGCCGGAAGGGTGATATTCCTGTGAAAAACAGGTGATTTTTCGCCCAAAAGGCTTGCACTTTTGTGCCGGAAAGGGTATAAACAGAATAGTAGATTCTGGAAAGCTGGCTTTCCGCACGTTTTAAGGAGGATTTATTATGTCCAACTGCATTTCCCGCCGCGCTTTTCTGAAGGGTGCCGGTGCTTCTGTGGTGGCTCTGGGCGCATCCGGCATGCTGGCCGGCTGCAAGCAGAACGGCAGCTCCACCGTCGTTTCCGTCAAGGTCGGCGATAAGGTCAGCAACTGGAACGGTCTGGGTGTTCAGCTCTCCAGCCTGTTCGGCGTTGACACCGCTCCCCAGCAGGAGGGTTATGAATATCTGGCAGTTCTGGTCACCGTGGTGAACCGCACCAAGGATCAGACCTTCACCATCGGCGCACAGAATGTGGACGCCATCGACGCCGCCTACCCGGTGCCCCCGGCAAGCAATGTAGACGCAAACTTCCACGCACTGGCTGCCGACACCACCGACTTTGTGGCTTCCTGCGACGGCCAGACCGTCGAGTGCACCGCCACCATCTCGCTGTACAACCAGAACTCCCAGAGCTTCTCGGACTCCACCACCCTGCCCCCGCAGGGCAGCGGCTATGTCCAGATGCTGCTGATGGTGCCCAAGGGCTGGAAAGAGCTGGAAGTTACTTACATGCCCACCTTCGTGGCCGACAAGACCCTCACCTTTACCATGAAGGCCGCCGACGTCACCCGCGCCTGATGCCCCGCAAGCGGGACGAAATTTCGTCCAAAACCCGCGCAGCATCCTGTTTTTTGCAGAATTTATTTTTGCAAAAGGCATTGACATTCCCACCGGTTTCGCCTATTTTATAAGTAAACGCCGCAAGGCTTTTTGAATGTATCTGCCTTTAAAGGAGGAACGATCATGTCTTACACTTTCTCCCGTCGTGATTTTATGAAGTACACCGCCCTCACCGCAGTGGCAGTTGCCAGCACCGGTATGTTCACCGGCTGCAGCGGCAACCCGAACCAGCCCAGTGCTGTTTACAATGCAGCCAATGACAGCGCCCTGACTTTCGGCGGTTCTTCCGGTGGCTTCCTGGGCATTGGTGCTTCTCACGATAAGCACGTTCTGAAATCCGGTGCCACCTATGCGGACGGTACTTTGAAGTGCACATTCGAGCACACCCCCGTTTCCGAGGGCACCAGCAATTCTTATTCTCACTATCAGCTGAGATACGTTGACACCGACGGTCTTGCACATTACGTTTCTCCCAATGCAACTGACTTCGATGCTAACGGTGGTGGTGATGGTCTGAAGGTCAACGAGACTACTGAAGTCAAACTGACCATCAAAAATCTGAACAATGACGTTCTGCAGGCTGCTAAGAACGTTTACATCCAGTATTTCCCCCGCCACAATGCCCTGGGCAACGAGAACGATGCTTATTCTGACGTCTACGCAACTTGGGACATCACCAGCCTCATTCAGGGTTAACCAAAAAGCATTCAAGGCCCGCACCTGCAAAAGGGTGCGGGCCTTTTTGTATCCCAGTTTTTGGCACTCTGCCGCAAACAGAGCAAAGTTTTTTAGTTGTTTTGTGCCTTGTGCACAGTGGTGTTTTCCGGTACAATAGGGTTATCAGATCGTACAGGTGCATCGCGGCAGAGCAGTCGCCGCGATGCTTTGTATTTTGAGGGAACCCCCGAAAACGCTGTAAAGGAGTGCTGTTTCGATGATCAACATGGTAAAGCTTCCCACCAAGAAAAGCAACTTGTTCCTGCGCGTGGCAAAGGGTCATTTTGCCACCAGCCACAGCCATATCAATTATTACATCGACGTCACCACCCAAAAAGCCCGCCTTTCCGAGGCAAAGGCCGTGGCAAAAGAACTGGTGGCGGCTTACCAGCACAACACCATCGTGGACACCGTGCTCTGTCTGGACGGCACCCAGGTCATCGGCACCTGCCTTGCCAACGAGCTGACGAAGGACGGCTTTGCCAACATGAACGCCCACCAGACCATCTACGTCGTTACCCCGGAGTACACCACCGGCAGCCAGATCATCCTGCGCGACAACCTGGCCCCCATGGTGAAGGGCAAGCATGTGCTCATTCTGGCGGCTTCCATCACCACCGGCTACACCGTGCAGGCCGCTGTGCAGGCCGTGGATTACTACGGCGGCACCGTGGCGGGCCTTTCGGCCATTTTCGCCACCACCCACGAGTGCATGGGCTACCCGGTCACGTCCATCTTTGACCCCGCCAGCCTGCCGGATTATTCCAGCTACGACAGCCGCGAGTGCCCCATGTGCAAGGCCGGCCAGCACATCGATGCGCTGGTGAACAGCTTCGGCTATTCGGCGCTGTAACGTAAAAAGGCTGTCAAGTGCTCACGGATGCGCCCTTGACAGCCCCTTGTGAAATGATTATACTATAAATAGAAAGGCGCTGGCCCGCAAACGGCTCGCTCCTTACTGAATCAGATCAAGAAAAATGACCGTTCAAGTTGGT
>QWCE01014688.1_pt1 | contig 10582 bp, 10 predicted proteins | sample 1972531 | NCBI WGS metagenome assembly QWCE01 (sample SAMN09866716, study PRJNA288562) | Human gut metagenome isolate term4_stool, whole genome shotgun sequencing... | reverse complement strand
GGAAAACGCCGCCGGAAGGGGGCAGGAAATCCATGCAGGGAGAACGGCAGGACGTTGATGCAAAAAGGCCGACATCTTCGCCCCGCAATGTGCGCAGACGACGATGCCGGCCAATAATGTTGGATTGCTGCTCTTTTGGGCAGCATTTTTGTTTTGCACTACTTTTTTACTTCTTTTACTGATGGCCCGCTTTTCAGTTGCATGAAAAGCGGGCCTTGCTGCTATTTATAGACCTTTGTGCAGGGATAGATTTTTCTTCGGATGATATCTACCCGCATTTCCTTTTTGCATTTCGGGCAATACATCGGGAAACGAAGCGCCAATGTATCTTGATAAATCTTTGTTTTCGTCTTATTGTGGCAAACCGGGCAATTAACCCATACAGATTTTGCGGTACATTCATTTGCCAAACAGTCTGCTCTTTTTTTGGTGCCGCCTTTTACTACAAACATCTACGGTTTTGCCTTCTCCGAACGCAATGCACACACATTTTGATATATGTTTCCATAGAAAACCGCACTACCCGCCACAATGCTCCGCGCCCCGGCCGCATAGGCGCCGGGCAGGGTACCGGGGGTGATGCCGCCATCCACCTGGATGACGATATTGCTCCCCTGCCCTTGCAGCAGACTTTTGGCAGCAGCGATCTTCTCGTTGCTGCCGGGCAGATAGACCTGCCCGCCGCAACCGGGGTGTACCGTCAGCAGCAGCTGCGAAATTTGGGCCAGGTACGGCAGGGCCGATTCCACCGGCGTTTCGGGGTTGAGTACCAGCCCGGCTTGCATCCCGGCGGCGCAGATGGCCCGCAGGGCCGCTTCCGGCCCGCCCGGAATCTCGTAATGGACCGAGACCCGCTTTACCCCCAGTTCCTCCAGTTCCGGCAGAAAATCCAGCGGCTTTTCCACCATCAGGTGAACGTCCAGGGGTTTGGTGGTCAGGCGTTCCATCGTACGCACCATGCCCGTACCAAAGGAGATGGCCGGCACAAAGTGCCCGTCCATCACATCGATGTGAAAGGCATCCACACCGGCGGCATTGGCCGCCCGCATGTCCCGCTCCAGATTGGCAAAGTCGGCGGCCAGAATGGATGCACACAGTTCAAACATTATTCTTCCTCCAGCTGGGATACCCGACGGCTGTGGCGCTCCTCCTCCGAGAAAGGCGTGTCCAGGAAGATGTCCACGATTTCCAGCGCCAGGCCGGGTCCGGTGACCAGCGCGCCCAGAGCAAGCACGTTGGCGTTGTTGTGCAGGCGGGTGGCTTTGGCAGAGAAGCAATCCCCGCACAGCGCGCAGCGGATGCTGGGCACCTTGTTGGCGGCGATGGAGATGCCGATGCCGGTGCTGCAGATGACGATGCCTTTTTCGCACTCGCCCGATGCCACGGCATGGGCCACCGCCTTGCCATAGACGGGGTAATCCACCGAAGCGGTAGAATCACAGCCGAAGTCCCGGTATTCCAGTCTGCGCTGCCGCAGGTGAGCCAAAATCTTCTGCTTGAGTTCGTATCCGCCGTGGTCGCAGCCGATGGCGATCATCTTACACCAGCTCCTTTACCGCGGCGATGATGGCGTCGGAACGCAGGCCGAACTGCTCCAACAGTTCCCATGCGGGGCCGGAGTGGCCGAACACGTCCCTGACGCCCACGCGGCGCATGGGGATGGGGCACTGTTCGCCCAGCACGGCGGCCACGGCCTCGCCCAGACCGCCCAGGATGCTGTGCTCCTCGCAGGTGACGACGGCACCGCACTCTTTGGCCGCTTTGACGACCAGTTCCTCGTCCAGCGGCTTGATGGTGCACAGGTTGATCACCCGGGCCTGGATGCCCTCGTTCTTCAGCTGCTCGGCGGCAATGAGGGCCTCGTTCACTTCCAGGCCGGTGGCGATGATGGCCACATCGCTGCCCTCGGTGAGCTGTTCGCCCTTGCCGATCTCGAACTTGAAGGTAGCTTCATCATGGAACACTGGCAGGGCCAGGCGGCCGAAGCGCAGGTAGACGGGGCCTTCGTGCTCATAGGCAGCCTTGACGGCAGCCTTGGCCTCCACGTCGTCGGCAGGGCAAAGCACCGTCATGCCGGGGATGGAGCGCATAAGGGCGAAATCCTCGCAGCACTGGTGAGAGGCGCCATCCTCGCCCACCGAGATGCCGCCGTGGGTGGCACCGATCTTGACGTTCAGGTGGGGGTAGCCGATGGAGTTGCGGACCTGCTCAAAGGCGCGGCCTGCGGCGAACATGGCAAAGCTGGAGGCAAAGGGCACCAGCCCCATAGCCGCCATACCGGCGGCGGTGGCCATCATGTTGCTCTCGGCAATGCCGCAGTCAAAATGGCGGTCGGGATAGGCTTTTTTGAAGACGCCGGTCTTGGTGGCGGCGGCCAAATCGGCATCCAGCACCACCACGTCGGGGTGATCTTTTGCCAGTTCTACCAGCGCGGCGCCGTAGCTGTCGCGGGTGGCAATTTTTTTGACCTCACTCATACCTGCGCCTCCAGTTCTGCCAGTTGAGCGTTCAGCTCGTCCATGGCAATCTTGTATTCCTCGTCGTTGGGGGCCTTGCCGTGCCAGCCTACCTGGTTCTCCATGTAGCTGACGCCCTTGCCCTTGGTAGTATTCATCAGGACGGCTGTGGGGGCGCCTGTCTGGGTGTGGAAATACTGGAACGCATCTTCGATTTGGGCGAAGTCGTGACCGTCAATGGTGACGGTACGGAACCCGAAGTCCCGCATCTTGGCATCCACCGGGTCGGTGGGCATCACTTCGCTGGTGGGGCCGTCGATCTGCAGCCCGTTCAGGTCAATAATGACACAGAGATTGTCCAGTTTGTACTTGGCGGCGAAGAGGAACGCTTCCCACACTTCCCCCTCCTCGATCTCGCCATCGCCCAGGAGAGCATACACACGCACATCATCCTTGTGCAGGTACTTGGCGGCTTTGGCCATACCTGCCGCACAGGAGATGCCCTGGCCCAGGCTGCCGGTGGACATATCCACACCGGGCACCGTGTTCATATTGGGGTGGCCCTGCAGATAGCTGTCAATGTGGCGCAGGGTGGGCAGGTCCTCCACCGGGAAAAATCCCCGGTAGGCCAGCGCGCTGTACAGCCCCGGCGCGGTATGTCCCTTGGAGAGCACGAACCGGTCCCGGTTCTCCCATTTCGGGTTGGTTGGGTCGACGCGCATTTCCTTATTATAAAGGTAAGTAAACATATCGGCGGCGGACAGGCTGCCGCCGGGGTGCCCGGCTTTGGCACCGTGGGTGGATTCAATCACGCCCATACGCACCTTGCAGGCTGCGATCTGCAGCTTCAGACGTTCTTCCTTTGTCATATCACTCACCAAACACCTTGCAGTAGTCTTCCTTGAACTTCTCGATACCGGAATCGGTCAGCGGATGATGCAGCATCTGCTCAATGACCTTGTAGGGCACGGTGGCGATGTCGGCACCGGCCAGGGCACAGTCGGTCACGTGCATGGGGTTGCGCACGCTGGCCGCGATGATCTGGGTCTCGATGTCGGGGTAGTTGAGGAACATGTCGTGGATGGTCTCGATGAGCTCGATGCCCCGCTGGGAGATATCGTCCAGGCGCCCCAGGAAGGGGCTGACGTAGGTGGCACCGGCGCGGGCGGCCAGCAGCGCCTGGTTGGCGCTGAAAATCAGGGTGCAGTTGGTGGGGATGCCCTTGGCGGACAAGGCTTTGATGGCCTTGAGGCCCTCGGCGGTCATGGGGATTTTTACGACCATGTGCTTGGGGTCCAGAGCGTAGATGGCCTCGCCCTCCTTGACCATCGTCTCGGCATCGGTGGTGGTGGCTTTCACCTCACCGCTGATGGGGCCGTCCACGATGGTGGCAATTTCAGCCAGCGTCTCGGCGTAGTCCCGGCCCTCCTTGGCGATGAGGCTGGGGTTGGTGGTGACGCCTGCGATGACGCCCATGTCGTTTGCGGCGCGGATCTCGTTGACGTTCGCGGTATCAATAAAGAATTTCATAACAAAAGACTTCCTTTCTAATCAATCAACCCCAGGGATTCTCGGTGGGATAGGGCAGGCTGTCGGGCTGGTTTCCCTGGTCGCCTTCTTCGCCTTCCAGGCCCGCATCCAAGCCCAGGCAGCAAATCACCACATCACATTCCGCACATACGCCGCGTACTTCGCTGATAAGCTCATTGGATTTTGCCAGTCCCTGGATTTTATCTGCATACAGATGGCACCCCTCAGAGTAAAATTTTTGCTTTCTGGCAATTTTTCTCTATCATAAATCCTTATGTATGAGTGCGCTTCTCATTTTTTGCTATACGAATTCTTGTATTTTGCTTTTTTGTTTTCCGTTGCGGATTAACCGCTCTGATTGAAAAGTCAGCAATTTTTGATCAATTTGCTTATACCGCCAAGAAGACGCCACAACCCTGCCGCCATTCATAGTTGATTCTGATTTTGTAAAGTTGTTGGATGTCTTATCGAGCATTTTGGCAACGCAGATGCCGTGCCGCAGCCGCCGGAGCGGTGCTTAAGCCGTAAGGCGGGAATTGTGCGGTGTTGCCTTAGAGAACCATGATGAAAAATAAGGATAGGCGAATGTTGCGGTTTCTGTTTGTTCCTCTGATTCTTGAAAAAGATGTAGGATGAAACAGTCTTCCTCATTTATTGCTGTATTCCAGAGAGTTTTCAAATGGCTGACAGCTTTTCGCCATACCCGTACCATTTTTGCGCTTGCCATGCAATCAAAAAACTGCTATAGTGAGTTACAAGAACAGCAGACCGAGTAAATCGGTTGCGCCTTACACGATTCAAAAGGAGCTGAAATTATTATGGAAGGTGCCTACTATAACGGGCAATATTTGAACAGACTGGAACGGCTTGGATATTCGCAGGCCGAAATTGACAACAAGCTGGAAAGTACATTTGAGGAGATGTTCTATGGTCCGGAGGGGGTTCGCCTTTGCCATTGTGCCGGACCTGACATGATGTACATAGAGGATACGGGGAACCATGACGTCCGTACCGAGGGCATGTCCTACGCAATGATGTTCTGCGTACAAATGAATCGCCAGAAGGAATTCGACTGCCTGTGGCGATGGGTCGTGACCCATATGTACCTCACCGAAGGGGAAAACGCCGGCTATTTTGCCTGGTCCTGTCATACTGACGGCAGCAAAAATTCCGATGGACCCGCCCCTGACGGCGAAGAATTTTTTGCCATGTCCCTGTTTTTTGCGGCCAACCGCTGGGGTTCCGGCGAAGGGGTACTGGATTACGCTTCCTGGGCACGGCGCATCTTGCACGCATGTGTACACAAAGGCGAAGAAGCCGGTTCCGGATTTCCCATGTGGAACCCCGAAAACCATCTCATCAAATTCATTCCCAACTGTGAATTTACCGATCCCTCTTATCATTTGCCGCATTTCTATGAACTTTTTGCTCTGTGGAGCGACGAATGCGACCGTCCTTTCTGGCATGCAGCCGCAGCGGCCAGCCGCCAGTACCTGCGCAAAGCCTGCCACGCCCGTACCGGTTTGAGTGCCGAATATGCCGAGTACGACGGCCGCCCGCATCGGGGTGATCAGCCGGACCGTCACGACTGGTTCTTCAGCGATGCATACCGCACGTTGGGCAACATTGCTTTGGATGCCCAATGGTTCGGGGACAAAGACGGTTGGGCCCAAGAAACAGCTGCACATATTCAGCAATTTTTTGAAGAAAAGGAACACGGGCAAACAAACGGCATCTATCTGATCGACGGCACACCCGTTGAAGGAAATGCTCTGCATCCTGTAGGGCTTCTGGCTACCATTGCGCAGGGTTCCCTGATTCTGGATGACGCCTGCGCGGATGAATGGCTCCGCCGGTTCTTTAGCACTCCGCTCCGTTCCGGACCGCGGCGTTATTATGACAATTGCCTGTATCTTTTTGCGCTGCTTGCTTTAAGCGGGCATTACCGCATCTGGTTCCCGCAAGAAGCAACGGTATAATGTACCCTTGTGCCTGTTGAAATTCACTGGGATGGCCTGAGCAAGTTTACTTCCATCACCGGTCAGGTGCTTAGCGGTGATGGTGCCGGCGCGGCTGCCTACAATACGTTCGATAATCCCCATCAAGTCGAGCCGAAGCCGTTGACAGACATAACTGTTGGTACCAACAACTTTACTTCCCTCTTGCCCGCATGCAGCGTTGCTGCCTTTACGCTGAAAACCTGATTTCCAGACCAAAGCAAAAGAGCGCCGAAGATGACTTCTGCGCTCTTTTGCTTTTTTCTATGCCGTCAAACGGTTACTCTTTGTCGTCTGAATTCTCCGTAGTATCCTGAGACTGCTCCTGATTTATCTGAGAAGAGTACTGCTCTGAGCACTTCATGAAAACGTCATTTAAAACAAATGCATTTGCATAAGCGATCGAAGAGAACCCCAGCGCAAACCACAAAAACAATCCATAGCGCAATGTGGTCTGTGTATACAGGGTAAGTGCTACACATGCGCCTATCAACAACAACATGGAAAAGGTTTTGGGCAAAGAGGTCACAGACATGATAAACGCATTCCGTATGGTACCTAAAACCGTATTGTTGAATCTTGCAAGCAGCGGGAAAGCATATACGAAGGTCATCATATAAGCGATTGCTGCCACGGGAATCAAAATCTTAAAGATGCTGTTTTGGAAATTCCCGGAATGCCATAGAAGATAGATATCATAGCCCAGAAATCCCCCTGCGGCCCCAAAAAGAATTCCCATCAGTACGCCCTGGCGGAAATTTGCCCGGAATGACTTGAAAAAATTGCCGACCACCGGAGTGCCGTCTTTTTCACCCGCCATTTTTGTGGTGACATAATGTAAAGCCGTGATGGCAGGGCCAATGGTGACCACCGGAATGCAGCAAACCAGGAACAGCAGATTCAGGACAATAAGATCCCACACAACGCCCAGGGCGCGCATCATGGGGCTGTCCGGATTAAAAACGCCTCTCAATGAGTTCTCCTCCTTTTTTTCAGGATGTAAATATTCACAAAAAACAGCGATTCAGATTGTGCACTATTCAATCTGTTATTTGATTGACAATGGTTCTGCGGCTGAATTATACTGATACTGGCATTATACTTTGCACCGCTAAAAATAGCAAGGTCATTTTGCAACATTCACCGGTAAGGAGCTTTGTATGAACCGGTTTCATCATGTCAGAATCAAGCTGGAAAGTTTTCTCAATAACTTAAGCCTGAAGAAAAAACTTAGATATCTTTATTTTTTATGTATTCTGGTCCCCATATTTTTGACCGATATTGTAATTTTACATGCATTAACCAAGAACGAGCATGCCGAGCAGCTGCACCAGATGGAAAAAATAGCCAAATCAGTGCAGTCGATGCTTTCCGCCGCCACAGAAGATTCCGCGCTGATTTCTACCAGCCTGTATATGGATAACTCCCTTCAGGATTTTGTGAGCCGGCAATATGCCAGTCCCCAGGACTATTTTTCAAGTTACCGAGAATACATCCACAATTCTTTGCTGCAGGGTGTTTCCCGGATCACAAATTCTGTCATACGGGTGTATGCAGACAATGAAACCCTGATAAACGGCAGTGAATTTGCACGGTTATCCACCGTTTCGCAGGAGCCCTGGTATCAGCAGTATACTGCGGACTGGACCGCGATTTCCAGAACATGGGGTATAACGATTCAGTTTATGTATGCAGCGGTAACCGGATTTTGCTTACGAACGCAATGCCCAATTATCGTTGGCAGCCTTATGACACATTCTCCCCGTCTGATTCGGTAGGCTTGTCCCAGCATTTTACCCTTTACGGGGAAGATCTGGACATCTATGTGATGGAACCAAGCGGCAACGTTTTAGCCCTGATTCGCCAAAACATCCATATCCTGATCCTGCTGCTGATCCTGAACATTATTCCCCCGCAGCTTTTGATGAATCTGCTGGAGAATTCCATTACTTCTCGTCTTTTCCGTCTGGAAAAAGTCTTCAACCAGATAGACAGCGACGTGTTGATCAAGATTTCCGGGCCAAGCGGTCAAGATGAGATCGGCCGTCTGATGGACAACTACAACCGCATGGCTGACCGGATGAACAGCCTGATTGACACTGCCTACCGATGCCGACTGAAAGAGCAGAAGATGGATATTGCCCGGCAGAACGCAGAGCTGATGGCTTTATACAGCCAAATCAATCCCCATTTTCTGTTCAACGCACTGGAAAGCATCCGTATGCACAGCATCCTGAAAAAAGAAGAAGAAACCGCCGATATGATACAGAAATTGGCCATAATGGTGCGCCAAAACGTGGATTGGTCCTCGGATTCCAATACCATTAAGCGTGAGCTGGCGTTTGTTGAAGCGTACCTGTCCTTGCAAAAATATCGCTTCGGGGAGCGCCTTTCGTATCAAATCAATGCGCAGGAAGATTGCCAGAACATCCTGGTTCCGAAATTGACCATTACCACCTTTGTGGAAAATGCCTGTGTGCACGGTATTGAAGCAAAATCTTTTCCCGGTTGGATTTTTGTACGCGTGTATACAGAAAACGATGCGCTTTGCATGGAAATTGAAGATACCGGTGGCGGTATGGACGAGGCCGAGGTAGAACGTATTCAAGACCGGATGCGCAACGCCAGCCTGAAAATGTTAAAAGAAAAAGGAAACAAAGCAATAAGGGCGGAGTGACATGTTAAAAGTTATTATCGTAGATGATGAGCAGTTTATTGCGCAAGGTTTGCAGGCGTTGATTGACTGGAACGCCGCAGGCTATGAAGTGGCTGCCGTTTTGTCTGACGGACAGGAGGCTTTGGAGTACATAAAAAAGTTACCCGTTGACCTTGTCATCACCGACGTTATGATGCCAAAAATGACCGGACTTGAATTACTGGAAACTGTTCGCCGGGAGAATCTTTCCAACGCCGGTTTCGTGATTCTGAGCGGATACAGTGAGTTTTCCTATGCTCAAAAAGCGCTGCGCTACGGGTGTATCGACTATCTTCTCAAACCGGTGGAAAAGCAAGATCTGTTATCCATTCTCAGCAAATACAATAACATCTCGCAAAACAGCAAAATGGAGGAGCAGTACGAACTGGCCTATCAGGCCCGGTGTTTGATCTCGTTGCTGTTCGGCAAATATGATCCCAACGGCGTGGATTATCTGCATAAGCATCTGGATTTTTCGGACGGCGTTCGTTACATTGAAATTTCCGCTTGCCATTCTTCGGACGGCGAAGATGACGATGATGAGAACCACTTCCGTATGGTGCAGCGTGACCTGTACCAAAGCTGTGTGCAAATTTTAGGCGAGGACCGGAGCCGGTGTTTCTGTGACGCTTCGTTGGATCGCGTTGGGTATGGGATTGCTTTTGTTTACAGCGGTGCGCTTGCCCGAAATGCCGGCTGTTCCGAAACACAGTATATCCAGGATTTTTATAAGAAATTGGGTGTTTCGACACAACACGAATTGCGATTTCTGGTTGGCAAAAAAGTGGACGATATCACCACTGTTTCTGAATCGTATGATACCGTCTGCGGGCTGAAAAACCTTTGCGCCTTCCGCCAGCCAAAATCGATCTATTATTACGAGGAAGAGTTATCGGTTCCGCAAGAAAGAGCCGTTTTGTGCAAAGATACCCTGGATCAGTTGATTACCGCCATTGAACTGAATGAGCAGGAACGCATCGGCTCCGAAATAGACGATTTGTTTGCCGAAATGCAGCAGCGTGGCGTACATGACAAAGATATCAACCTGAACTTAAATTATCTTTTGTTCCGGCTTATGCATCTTGCATCCAATTTGGACAACGAAGCCAACCAGAAGGAAATGCTGCAATTTATCAGCGCGCAGTCTTTCCGGGAAGGAATTTCCCGCGGGAGCCGACAACATCTGTTCCGCTTTGCACGCGAGTATGCAGACTACCTTTCCCTTCTGCGAAAAAATATCTCCATCGATATTTTGGATTCTATCGACAAGGAAATCCAGGAACACTACTCGGAAAACCTGACGTTGCAGGGCTTGGGCAAAAAATACTATATCAACAGTGCATACTTAGGGCAAATCTTCCGCAAAAAATACGGACAGTCCTTTAAAAACTATTTGTGTTCTTACCGTATTAACGAAGCGTGCCGCCAGCTATTGTACACAAACAAGCAGATCGGCCGCATTGCCGAAGATGTGGGCTATAAAGATGTGGATTATTTCCTTTGCAAATTTATCGAGCTGAAAGGCTGTACGCCTTCCCATTTTCGGAAGAGCAAAACCGAGAAACCACATTCTGAATTTCCCGGGAAATAATTCACACCAGAATAATCATACACTTGCTTTTCGTTTTTTTCATTCTTAAAAAACAACGATAAGCCAAACAAAAGTGCAGGCATGTTGCCTTCCAAAATACTTCAAGGATGGGGGACTGCCTGTCTTTTTTGTATCATTGTTTCGCTGTTTAGCGCGATTTCCTCTTTCGTTGAATTTGCAAAGCTATAATTTTCAGGGGTTTTTACTGGAATTTGTCGGTTGTGTAAAACATTTTTGGTATATATACTTAAATCAGGGAAACCCGCAAGGGCGGAAAATCTATCTACAGGAGGCCAATTATGAAAGTAAAATT
>QWCE01006064.1_pt1 | contig 10588 bp, 9 predicted proteins | sample 1972531 | NCBI WGS metagenome assembly QWCE01 (sample SAMN09866716, study PRJNA288562) | Human gut metagenome isolate term4_stool, whole genome shotgun sequencing... | reverse complement strand
AGATGAAGTACTTGCTAAAATGCAGGAGATATATGAGAAAAACTGGTTCATTCAGGGACCGGAGGTGACTGCATTTGAAGAAGAATTTGCCGCATATTGCGGAACAAAGTACTGTGTCGGATGTGGAAATGGTCTGGATGCATTGTTTCTTGCATTGAAGGCATATGGAATCAAAGAAGGCGACGAGGTAATCGTACCTTCCAATACATTTATCGCAACGGCTTTGGCAGTATCGTATACTGGGGCAACACCAGTTTTTGTAGAACCGGAAGAAAATTATTTTAATATTAATCCGAAAGGGATTGTGAATAAAATTACGGATAGAACCAAAGCAATTATGGCAGTACATTTGTATGGGCAGCCGGCAAAGATGGATGAAATCAACACGATTGCTAAAAAGTATGGACTTATTGTTATAGAAGATGCTGCTCAGGCACATGGTGCAGAATATAAGGGGAGAAAAACCGGAAGCCTGGGATATGGAGCAGGGTTCAGTTTCTATCCGGGTAAGAATCTTGGCGCTTTGGGGGATGCAGGTGCATTTGTTACAAATGATAAAAAACTTGCAGATAAGGTCAGGGCACTGGGGAACTATGGATCAGATTATAAATATCATCATATTTATCAGGGCAACAACTCCAGACTTGACGAACTTCAGGCAGGGGTTTTACGAATTAAGTTACGGTATCTGGATGATTGGAATGCAAATCGAATAGCTACAGCGGAAAAATATTATGCAGGTATTCAGAATCCAGAGATTATTTTGCCGGAGAAGATGGATGATGTTAAGCATGTTTATCATATCTTTGGCATCAGGTGTGAAAGAAGAGAAGAATTGGAAAAATATCTCCATGAAAAGGGGATAGGAACGAATAAACATTATCCAATTCCAATGCATCAGCAAGGGGCATACAAGAATTTGAATATTTCAAAAGGTATGTTGCCTATAGCAGAAGATATTTCAGCTACAGAATTAAGTATTCCAATGTATTATGGAATGACAGATGAAGAGATAGATTATGTAATCAATATAATAAATAGTTTTAGATAAATAAGGGGAGAAAATAAATGCAAATAGTAAAGTATGTGTTTCAACAACACGGAGATGAAAGAGGACAATTAGTTGCACTAGAGGAACATAAGGATATACCATTTGAAATTAAGCGTGTTTACTATATGTATGATACAGGTAAAGGAGTTACAAGGGGACAGCATGCACATAAATCATTAGAACAAATATTGATATGTATTCACGGCTCTTGCAAACTAATGTTGGATAATGGAAAAGAAAAAAAAATTGTATCGTTAGAAAAACCGTATGAGGGACTTTATATTAGTAATAATATTTGGAGAGAAATGTATGATTTCTCTTCAGATGCAGTTCTTATGGTTTTAGCTTCAGATGTTTATAAGGAAGAGGATTATATAAGAAATTATGATGAATTTTTAAAATTTGTGAATATGAAGTAGGTAGCTTGGTTGGTACAGAGTTTGGCAAAGAGGTATAAATAATAAATGATTTCAATATGTCGCTACGAAGCAAAAAAGAAAGAAGAGTGGAATGATTTTAATAAAACAAGTAAAAATTCGTTATTCATGTTTGATAGAAACTACATGGAATACCATAGCAATCGTTTTATTGATCATTCGTTAATGTTCTATGATGAAGATGATAGATTAATTGCATTATTACCAATGAATGAGAATGAAAATAAATTAATATCACATGGTGGATTAACGTACGGAGGTTTTATTACTAATGAAAGAATGAAACAGCACATAATGAATGAATGTTTTGATGAGTTATTAAAATACGGGAAAGAGAATGGCTATAAAGAAATTAAATATAAAACTATCCCCTATATATTTTTTGATCAACCAGCAGAGGAAGATAGATTTTCATTATATGAGCACAAAGCAAAACTAGAGATAGTAGATGCTTCTACATATGTAAATTTAAAAAATCCATTAAAAATGCCAAAAGGTAGAAAAGCACAAATAGTGCGAGCTAAAAGAGAGGGAGTAAAAATTGAAATATGTACGGATATGGAGTCATATATTAATTTTATTAATTTAGAAAATAAGGTATTGGCAGAGCGTCATGAAACTAAAGCGGTACATACGGCAGAAGAATTAAAAATGCTTCATGATAGATTTCCTGAAAATATAGGTCTGTTTGTTGCTATAAAAGATGAGAAAATGATTGCAGGTGCAGTTATTTTTGAATACAAAAATGTTATTCATACACAGTATATGGCGGCAAATGAAGAAGCAAGAAAAATAGGCGGGCTGGACTTAGTAATTGCAACAATAATAGAAAAATATAAACAGGAAAAAATGTGGCTCGATTTTGGAATATCTACGGAACATGGAAGAATTTATTTGAATGAAGGTCTTATTTCACAAAAAGAGGGATTTGGTGGTCGAACAGGTGTTTATGAAACGTGGAAAATAGATTTGTAAAAGTCAAACAGGAGAAGAAAATGAATGGCGATATATTGGTCACAATAATATTATTATCGTATAATGCAGAGCGATATATAATTGAAGCGTTACAAAGTATAAAAATGCAGAATCATCCTAAGATAGAATTAATAATAATAGATGATTGCTCACAGGATAATACTGTCAACTTGGAGAAAGAATGGTTAAAGGATAATGGAAATATCTTTACAAATACAAAATTGATTGCACAAAGTAAAAACTATGGAACTGTGGCAAATTCAAATTTGGGACTTAAATATTCAAATGGCAATTACATAAATTTCCTTGCGGCGGATGATATATTAACTGTAAATAGTGTGGAGGATTGCCTGAACGCTTGTATAAAGAATCAATGGGAGATCGCAGTTGGAGAAGCAGAATGGGTACAGGATGATGGAAAAAGTCCTGCCATACACAAAGAGGATATAGAGAAAAAAAATAAATTCTATGCAGAAAGTGCACAGAAACAATATAAGCACTTATTAAAAGATAATGATATAATATGCTCACCAGCCGCATTTTATAAAATGAGTTTTCTAAAAAAATATCAAGGATTTGATGAAGCATATACATTGATTGAGGATTATCCCTTTTGGTTGAAGATAACGGCAAATGGAGATCATATTAATCATTTTGATCATGTAGTGGTGAAATATCGGCAAAGTATAACTTCAGCAACAAATCCGGAGAAAGCAGTTCAGATTTATAATGCCCGCATAACAAAAGATTCTAAGAAGATTTTTTACAGACAAAGAATGTGGGGACTTCTGAAAAATGGGCAGATTAAAATTGTAGTAAGAAATATTCGAAGATATTTCATACGTGATCTTGTGATTATGTTAGGAAATTCCAGTAAAAATAAATTATGTTATGCATTAACGCGTTTCGAGTAACCAGAAAAGAATTAGAGGAAGAAGAATGGGAGAAATAACACTTGTAACAGACTTTTTTGACATAGGAAGAGGGCAGGATAAGAATAAGGATTTACGAAGAACAGCACAGCGGTATTTTGATGAATTTAAAAGATGGGCAAGAATCCAAAATACGTTGGTAGTGTATACGGATTCTGACAGCGCGGAAATCATCAAAGGAATAAGGGCAGAATACGGATTGGGAGAGAAAACTATTATTATACAGATTGATAATTTGTTTGAACTTGTGCCAGGTCTTTTGCCAAAGCTGGAAAAAATATCTCACAATAAAGATTTCCTGAACTTCAGATATCTTCCGGAAGCATCTTCCAATAATCCAAAATATGATTATCTGTGGATGATGAAGTACTATTTCATGAATGATGCTTATGAAAGAGGATTATTATCTGAAAATGTTGTATGGATGGACTTTGGATTTGACCATGGTGGAATTACTTACAGTGATGCGGAGGACTATAATTTTCTGTGGGAATATGATTTTAAGAATAAGATACACATTTCCTGTTTACATGATCCTGATTCAGTAATAGGTCTGCAAAGTCTGCAGTTTCAGGATGACTGTGTGATGGGATGTATGTATGGGTTATCAAGAGAACTGGTGCCGACATTCTGGCATTTGGTAGAAGATGCGATGAATGCACTTCTTATGTTGGATTGTATGGATGATGACCAGCAGCTTGTTCTTATGGCATATAAGGCAAGACCGGAAATATTTGAGGTTCATGTTACAGATTGGCAGATGATCATGAAAGAGATGGGGGCAACACACATGAAAGTCAGAGAAAAGCTCCCAATGCAGGCACAGGCAGAGAATCCATATAAAAAAATGTTGAGAATCGCAGTTCGCAAGATTGTACCGAATAAGAATGATCCGAAACATGCTTTTGCGAAGCGATGTTATAATGCGGCAATCAGAGTGTATGGAAAATAACGGAAAGTGAATGAATAAGATGAAATTATCTTTGGTGGTACCATGCTATAATGAAGAGGATAATATCCGGGATTTCTATCATGCAGCAAAGCATGTTTTTGATGCGGAAGAATATGAATATGAAATGATTTTCATCAACGATGGAAGTAAGGATAAGACACAGGAAGCGTTAGAGAGCGTATTTAATCTTCACGAAGCATGTGTTGTCGTGGAAACTTTCTCCAGAAATTTTGGAAAAGAAGCCGCAATTTATGCCGGATTTCAAAAAGCAACAGGAGATTTTATAACGGTGATTGATGCAGATCTGCAACAAAGACCGGAAACAGTTGCCAGAATGGTGAAGATTCTTCAGGATAATGAAGAATTTGACTGTGTTGCAGCATATCAGGAGAAGCGTCAGGAAGGAAAGCTTGTCAGTAAGTTGAAAGATATGTTTTACAAAATCATTAACAGGACAAGCGAGATAGAATTCTTTCCCGGCGCATCCGATTTCAGGACATTTCGAAGACCGGTTGTAGATGCTGTTTTGAGTTTGCCGGAGTATCACAGGTTTTCTAAGGGGATTTTTTCCTGGGTTGGATTCAATACCTGCTATATTCCATATACTGCGGAAAAGCGTAATGCAGGAGAAACCAAATGGTCCATCAATAAATTATTCAGATATGCTGTAGAAGGTTTTATCTCATATACGACATTTCCATTGAAAATCGCGACAGGACTGGGATTATTTACTTCATTATGTGCAATCATCTATTTATTTGTTGTTGTGATACAAAAATTATGCATCGGGAATCCGGTTCCGGGATACCCGACAATTGTTGTTCTGATATTATTGCTTGGAGGAATACAACTTACGATCCTTGGAATTATCGGAGAATATCTTGCAAGAATGTATATACAGGAGAAGCACAGACCAATCTATATCGAGAAGAAATTGTTGGATTATAAAAAGAACCAGAGTGAAGCAGAAGAAAAAGACAGGTAAGAAAAAGGAGTATACTTTGGGCAAGAGAGTATTGATTATCGGTGGAGCAGGATTTATTGGAACAAATTTATCGGAACATTTGATAAAGAGTAATATGGAAGTTTTCTGTTTTGATATGTCAGTACCTGCGAAAAAGGTAGAAGGTGTTCGCTATATATGTGGAGATTTTTTTGATGACTATTCCCTGATGGAGGCATTGGAGGGGATTGATTATGTCGTACATGCACTTAGTACAGTGAATCCGGGAAATTCTAATGAAAAGTATCTGCAGGGATATGAGAGAGATTTCATCCAGACTACAAAGCTTTGTAAAATGATCGTTGATAAGAAAATTCGTATGATATTTTTATCTTCAGGTGGAACTGTTTATGGAAATCAGGAAATACAGCCAATCAGCGAGGATGCACTTCCACGACCAATCAATCATTATGGAAATGTGAAATTGTGTATCGAGAATACCATTCGGACATTTAATTATCAGGCACATACAAAGATTCTGATTGCGAGAATATCAAATCCTTATGGCCCGGGACAGGATTTCAATAAGGGAGTAGGTTTTATTGATGCTGCTTTGAAGAAAACGATTAAGGAAGAAAAAATTGAAATCTGGGGAGATGGAAATAATATCAGAGATTATATTTATATCGATGATGTGTGTAGAATGTTAATGGTTCTGTTTACTTATAATGGGGAATTTGATACATTCAATCTCAGCTCCAATGTTGGAACGTCACAGAGAGACATTATAGAAATGTTACAGGAAATGGGGTTAAAACCACAAGTGGAGTATCTTTCAGCCAGAAGTGTCGATGCAAAAAAGATTATACTGAATAATGGACGGATCATGAGCGTTCATAAGAATGCATTAATACCAATCAGAGATGGTCTCAGAGAGTATTATGACTGGTTGTTACAGAAAAAAATCTAAACAAATACACCGAAACAATCCGAGTTAATGAACAGATTGTTTCGGTGTATTTGTTTACGACGTTTATTTATTAGAAGTATCTGGATAAGTAACATAAATTTTATTCAATCCATAGTATTTTGCGACATATGCATTTGGAAATGGTTCGCTGGAATCCTGTGGATTAAGATCTAATAGTCCATATTTACAGCTATACTTTGTTGTAGAAGTGATGATGGGAACCCCGATCGTCAGTTCGCCAGAAACAATAGAATTCTCGATGCGTTCATTTCTGGCAGTCTGTTCTCTGTGCACACGGTAAATATCGTAGGAACCATCCCAGTAAGCCATTACACTGCTGATGAGAAGATATACGCATACGCACAATGTGAGACATTCCAGATGACTGTTGCGCCGGAGAATCTGAAGCAGCTGAACAATACCGATAAGAAGGAAAACAACACTGTTTGCAATACTTCTTTCAGGTAAATAGCTTGCAATGATCAGCATTGCCGCTGCAACGAAGCTGATAAAAAGGTAGGCAATCGCAATCAGAATCTCATTTTTATCCATTTTGTGATAAACAGCAATGCAGAGTAAAATGAAAAACAGGATCAAAGGATATTTGCACATATTATAATAAGTGGTGAAAAGATCAATTCCATTTTTTGCAAGAACGGATAAGGTAAGGTTATCGGAAAACTTCGCACTGCCGGAGGGGCTGAGTAATAAAACCAGATAGCCCGCTGCTCCACAGGTGATTGGGAACACATATGACAGATATTTCCGGATAGTCTTATGTTGATACATCGTGACGCACATAAGAAGAAATCCTGTGAATATAACTGAAAAGGATACATTCTCAGAATAATTACCAAAAAGAAATGTGAACAGGCAGAATAAAATCAGCTTCCACTTCTTATCCAATAGGGACTTTCCACGCAGTAACGAGATATAAATATTCAGAAACAACAGAGCAAACAGATAACTCCACATATAATTAATGCAGCCGGTCAGCCAGAGAAACACCTGACCGTATGCAGGCATATATAACCAAAACAGGGTAGGCACTGCAAAAAACAGAAGGACACTGAATGATTTCTTACTTGCAGTAATACGTAAAACAAAAGCGATAAAGAAAACAAAAAGAAAGGCATTCAGCACATCAAAAATGATTTTTGGTGCCGTAAGAAACAGCATTACAAAAAAGTGTGATACAATACGTCCATTGCCATATTGCATATAATGGACGGCAAGGGATGGAAAGATTTGGAATACAGAAGTGATCCGTTCGCCATTGCCGAGGTTATACATATAAGAGTAATCATCGGCTGCATATGGTGTCCAGTAATTGAACAGAAATGCAGTCAGGAATAAAAGCAAAAAGGAAATAAGCTGCATCTTAGTCAGACATTTAAAATATTTTTTCATAGTATGATCCTCGTTTATTAATTATAATTTAAGATTAGATGGGAGCTGTTGAAGCCCGACAGAAATTATTGTAGCATATAGGTAAATATCTGGCAAATATCATATTGGCTGGAAGAGAAAACTATTACAAATATACAAAAAAGGCAACTAGCGTTGTAATCGATTTATATTTGTGGTAAAATTGATAAGGTTATTTGTCGATAAAAGAACTTATCATAAAGGGGATTGTTATGTATCGTAAGAGAAATAAAGGATGGCTGAAACATCTGGATTTTGCTGTCCTTGATTTAATGTGTATGCAGATTTGTCTGGCACTGGCATATTTTGGAAGACATAGAGAGCTTAGCAGATTATATAGTGATTCCGTTTATCAGAATGTTGTGCTTTTATTGGCAGTATTTGAATTTGTATATCTTTTTTTTATAGATGGATATCGGGATATCCTAAAACGCGGTTATTATATTGAGCTGGTATCTGCGGTAAAAGAAGTATGTCTTCTGGAAATGCTGCTTGCATTCTATCTGTTTGCAGTGAAGTCTGGAGATGATTTCTCTCGAACAGTATTGTTTTTGTTGGGAATCTATGAATTGATAGGTGGATATCTGGTGCGGATCTTATGGAAGAAGCATGTGATGCGCCGGCAGTCGAAAGAAGGAGAAAATTCTTTATTATTAGTTACCACGTCAGAGTATCTTGAGCAGGTGTTGGAAAATGTGCGCAGCAATAATTTTCAAACCTATTTTCCGGCAGGAATTGTACTGATAGGCAGAGAAAAAGGAGTATCAGACACTTATGAGGGAATCCCTCTTATTCCAGAGTCAGAGATGACAGAATGGGTATGCAGAAACTGGGTAGATGAGGCGTTGATCGTATTACCGCAGGAGCAGCATTTCGGCAAAGAATATATGGAAGCATTCTCGGAGATGGGAATTGTGACACATTATTCTATCATGCAGGATTTCGCTGATGCGGACAATCATCAGATCGCAGAGAAAGTATGTGGATATCTGGTACTGACATCAGGGATGCAGCTGGTCAGTAACCGGCAGTATCTGACCAAGCGTGTGATGGATATCGCAGGAGGCATCGCAGGATCACTCATCACAGTAATTCTTACAATTATTTTGGGACCACTGATTTATATCAAGTCGCCGGGACCAATTTTCTTCACACAGAAACGTGTGGGTAAGAACGGTAAGTTGTTCAAGATGTACAAGTTCCGTACGATGTATCTGGATGCGGAAGAACGGAAGAAAGCACTGTTGGAACAGAACCGAGTGGCAGATGGTATGATGTTTAAGATGGAAGATGATCCGCGAATCATCGGAAGTCATTTTGATGCAGATGGAAAGTATGTTCCGGGAATCGGTAATCTGATCCGAAAACTCAGTCTGGATGAATTCCCACAGTTCTTCAATGTGCTGTTAGGAGATATGTCATTGGTAGGAACAAGACCACCGACAGTAGATGAATATGAGAAGTATAAGTTACATCACAAGGCGAGATTGTCTGCAAAACCTGGAATTACAGGAATGTGGCAGGTGTCTGGGCGGAGTGATATCACGGATTTTGAGGATGTGGTGAAGTTGGATACAGCTTATATTAAGGACTGGAGTATAGGGAAAGATTTGCGGATTCTTGCTAAGACAGTGCAGGTTGTGTTGACGGGAAAAGGAAGTATGTAAAAAGAGGAAAAATAATGATACGTATCTTACAGGTTGTTAACATAATGGATCGAGCTGGACTTGAAACAATGTTAATGAATTATTATCGTAATATAGATAGAACAAAAGTACAATTTGACTTTTTGACACATCGTATCGAAAAAGGTGCATATGAGGATGAAATCATTAGTATGGGTGGAAAAGTGTATCATGCACCAAGATTATATCCTCAGAATTATAAAAAATATTTTGGATTTATGAAAGCATTTTTCATGGAACATCCAGAGTATAAAATAATACATTCACATATTGATGCAATGTCATATTTTCCATTACAAGCTGCAAAAAATAGTGGCGTACCAGTTCGCATAGCTCATAGTCATAGTTCAAGCCAAGATAAAAATCTTAAATATCCCATTAAGCTTATATGCAAACACAGCATTCCTAAATATGCTACCGATTTATTTGCTTGTGGAAAAAATGCAGGCAATTGGATGTTTGGTGGAGCATCATACAAAATTATCAACAACGCCATAGATGTTGCAGCCTACGCTTACGACTTGACCAAGCGCCAAGAGATGCGGCAGCAGCTTAGCGTTGAAAATGAATTCACAGTTGGGCACGTCGGACGATTTAATCAACCTAAAAATCATTCGTTTCTCCTTGAAATCTTTAACGCATTACTGAAAGAAGAGCCGAACGCAGTGCTATTACTTGTCGGCGGTGGAGAAGATATGAAAATGATACAGGTGAAAGCGCAGATTCTGGGTATTGCAGAGCATGTCCGTTTTCTCGGTATTCGTAGTGATGTTGCTGATCTAATGCAAGCAATGGACATATTCGTATTCCCGTCATTGTATGAGGGGCTTGGCATAGCACTTATAGAAGCTCAAGCAGCAGGACTTCCGTGTGTGGTGTCTGATACTATTCCCAAAGAAGCGTATCTAACCGACCTTGTTAAAAGCGAATCGCTTTCCGACTCTCCTGACATATGGGCAGAAAAAATACTCGCGATGAGGAATATCCCTCGCACAGATCGACGAGCCGAAATCGCCGCACACGGATTTGACATTACCACCGAAGCCGTAAAATTACAGGAGTTCTACATCAACGCTTATGAACAGAATTGCTGAACCCATACTCACCATATTTACTCCCGCATACAACCGAGCCCATACTCTTCCGCGCACCTATGAAAGCCTGTGCTGCCAGAATTGCAAAGACTTTATCTGGCTGATCGTAGACGACGGCTCC
>QWCE01006617.1_pt1 | contig 10589 bp, 12 predicted proteins | sample 1972531 | NCBI WGS metagenome assembly QWCE01 (sample SAMN09866716, study PRJNA288562) | Human gut metagenome isolate term4_stool, whole genome shotgun sequencing... | reverse complement strand
GCCCCACCGGAAAAGCCACCGCCGGGGGAGAGATGGCCGTTGAGCAGAATGTATACGCCGAACAGCAGGATCACCGGGATCAGCCCCCGGCACACCCCGGCCACAATGGGATCAGCGGCGTAGTTCACCACCTCCTTGGGCAGGAGGCGGCGCTTTTTGGGGGAGAGATTCATGAGGATGGTCACGGCGCACACGGCGGTGAACAGCACAAAGGACTCACCCAGCGTATCGAAGGCACGGTAGTCTAAGATCATACCCGCCACGGTGTTGACGGCCCCGGTCTCCTCCGTACCCTGCTCCACATAGCGCTGGGCCACCTCATTGACGGTGGGTGCATCCGCCGAGCCGTAGCGGGGGAGGTTGGCCACCGTCATCAGCATCAGCGCCGCAAACACGGCGCACAGCAGGAAGGCCAGCACATTATAAAGCCGCAGGGAGCGCCGCAGGGAGCGTAGGAAGGTATCCCGATCCCGCTTGGGCTGATAGGGCTCCACAGCCTCCGGCTGAGGCTCGTCCTTCTCCACATACAGCTGCTGAGTCAGGTCCAGATCGCCCTCCAGCCACTGGTGCAGCAGTTCCTGCTCAGTGGGTCGCTTCGTTTTCTTCATGGGGTTCCTCCTCTCCTTGCGTCTCCTCCACGTCGGCATCCCGGTCGATACGGTCGATGCGCCGCAGCGTCAGGAAGAACAGAATGCCGGTGATGCCTGCGCCTACGGCGGCCTCGGTCAGGGCCAGATCGGGCGCCTCCAGCAGGATCCAAATGACGGACATGATGATGGAGTAGGCCATGTAGATGATGACCGCCCGCAGGGGCTTTTTCACCAGCGCCGTGGCCACGGCGCACACCAGCAGACCCGCCAGCAGCAATAGACGGAATACGGTGCTCATGGGGCGCTCACCTCCTCCGTTTCCTCCGGCAGCTCCAGATAGCGGGCCAGATCCTCCTGCCCGGCCCGGTACTCGAATTGCGCCAGCATATGGCTGGACAGGGGAGAGGTATACCACTGGATCACCAGCACCAGCACCAGCTTCCACAGCACGGCCCGGAAGCCCACCGCCACCATGACGCCCAGCAGCACCAGTCCCAGCGCCAGCGTGTCGGCGATGGCGGCGGCATGGAGCCGGTTCAGGGCATAGTCAAAGCGGAACAGGCCCAGTAGCGCCGTAAGCAGGGCGAAAAGCCCCCCCACCACGCACAGGGCGGTCACGCCGAAGCGGATCCATTCACCGATCATGGGACGCCTCCTCCTTTTTCCGCTGATTGCGCTGATAGAGATTGATGTAAATGCGGCAGAGCATCATCACGGCGATAAACGACAGCACCACATAGATCAGGGCGATGTCCGCCAGATAATCCTCTCCCAGCAGGAAGGTCAACACCACGATGACCATCACCACGATGGTGCCGACGAGGTTGATGCCGATGATGCGGTCCACCGTCAGCTTGGCCCGGATGATATACACCAGCGCCGCAAGAATGCCCACAGCCAGCACCACAAGAGCGCCCCAGAACAGATAGTTATAGCACTGCTCGATCAGATCCATCACTTGCTGCCCTCCAGCTTCTTCAGAATACGAACCAGATTCCAGTCCGGGATGGCCTCACCGCCGTCCTTATCCAGACACAGTACCAGAAATTCCTCCTCGTGCTGCCGGATGGTGACGGTGCCGGGAGTCAGGGTGATGGAGTTGGACAGCAGCACACGGGAGCTGGCCTCCTCCAGCGGCACCTGCAGCCGCACCACGGCAGGGCGGTAGGCAGCCTTGGGGGAGAGAATGACCTTCATGGTCTGCACATTGGCCTTCACGATCTCCCATACCAGCGTCACGCCGTATTGGAGATACCGCCCCAGCCGCCGCAGTACCCGCCGCTCGTTCCGGGGATGATACCCCAGCACGGCGACGCAGAAGGCATATACAAGCCCCGTTACGACGATGCCGAACAGGCAGATCTCCAGCGTCACCCGCCCGTTGAAAATAAGCCACAGCAGAAACAGAAACACACACATCAGCATGGGCAGTCACATCCTTTTTCGGGGCGGGCTGTTCCGTACCCATCCCCTGATAATTTACATAAAACGTCCAAAGTTGCACGCAAAATTTATTTTACCATGGTTGGAAAGCACAAGTCAATAAAAAAAGGTTTCACAATGCGAAAAAATGAAGGAAAGCCGCCGGGAAACCCGGAAAGTTCCAGTCCGCAGCATAGGAAATCGTGCCGGTTTTTGGCATATTTCCACCGCCGGAAGGCACCCCTTGCGCCGGAGGGCGTCTCCTGTTATAATGCGGTGAAGAACAGGGAGGTGCGTTCATGGCGCTATACACACAAAAGGCCATCCTGCGGGCCTTTGGGGAGATGCTGGAGGAGATCGCCGCCTTCTGTCGCTATGCCTATGTGGGCTTTTTCCTGCAATTCCTGTGGAACCGTATGGAGGCGGACATCGACCGCAGCGTGGACCGGCTGGGGGAGCTGATGACCGCCTTTGTCCGCAGCGCCATGGCGGAGCCGTCGAACTGAATTTTCGGATAAACCGGCAGAAATGTCCCAAATAGGACGCTTCTGCCGCCGTCTATGAGGGCGGCATCCGGGGCTATCATGCGGCCCAGGAGACGGCGGAAAAGTACGATATCAACGTGCCGTGGCTGATCCTCATGGATCCCACCTCCGCCTGCAATATACGCTGCACCGGCTGCGTGGCCGGAGGAACACCAAAACTGAAGTCGATGAACGAGAGGCCCACGGCATTGCCGTGGGCCTCTCCCTGTCCGGAGATAAAAGACAAATTGTAACCATTTTGTGCATATTTTGTAATTGTAATTCCCGTGGGGATAGACCATAATAAAATACAGTTTCACGCAGCTTACGGGACAGCCTGCAGAGTGATCTGCGGGCTGTCTTTCTGGATAGACAGCATCGGTCACGTTCAATACCATAGGAGAATCGCATGGGCTTTAACACACTACCCTTTATTTTCATCTTTCTGCCGGTGTTTCTGGCAGTATATTACCTGATGCCGGAGCGACTGCGAAACGGCGTTCTGACATTAGGGAGTCTTGTCTTTTACCTGCTCGGCACATGGAAGCGGCCGTGGTGTCTGGCGCTGCTGCTGGGGCTCATGGCTCTGACGTGGCTCTCCGGCCGGAAGCTGGCGGGGAGCAAGCCCCTGCTGGTGGGGAACCTGCTGGTGCTGGGCCTGTGCCTCTTCGGCTTCAAATATGCCGGCCTGCTGGGCAGTGGCATCGCCCTGCCGCTGGGCCTGAGCTTTTACTCCTTCCAGATGGCCGCCTACGTCATCGACGTGTACCGTGGCCGCATGGAGCCGGAGGAGTGTCCGGTATCCTACGCCGCAGAGGTCCTGATGTTCCCCAAGCTCCTCTCCGGCCCTCTCATGGACCCGGCGGAGCTGAAAGCGCAGATGTACCGCCGCACCTGCACCCTGCGGGAGCTGGATGCGGGCCTGCGGGACTTCATCATCGGCCTTTCCATGAAGGTGCTGCTGGCCAACCAGATCGGCGGCCTGTGGCGTCAGGTCAAGACCATCGGCTTCGAGAGCGTCTCCACCCCTATGGCGTGGCTGGGCCTTGTGGCCTACTCCCTGCAGCTGTATCTGGACTTCTGCGGCTATTCCTGGATGGCCATCGGCGTGGGGGAGCTGCTGGGCTTCCGGCTGCCCCGGAACTTCGAGCACCCCTATGCCGCCCGCTCCATGCGGGACTTCTGGCGCCGCTGGCACATCAGTCTCAGCTCTTGGTTCCGGGACTATGTGTATATCCCACTGGGCGGCAGCAAAAAGGGGGAGGGCCGTACCTACCTGAACCTGCTGGTGGTGTGGCTGTTTACGGGCCTGTGGCACGGCAGCACGCTGAACTTCCTGCTGTGGGGACTGTTCCTCTTTGCCCTCATCTCTCTGGAACGTCTGGGCTGGGGCAAGGTGCTCCGGCGCAGTCAGGTGATCTCCCGGCTCTATATGCTCCTGGTGATCCCCCTAAGTTGGATGCTCTTCGCCATCCCCTCCCTGAAGGACATCGGCAGCTATATCGGGCGGCTCTTTGCCTTCTCCGGCGGCACGGCGGTCCATGCACGGGACTTTCTGGTCTACGGACGGCAGTACGCCGTGGTGTTGGTCATCGGTCTGCTGGTGTCCACGCCCTTACCGGAGAAGCTCTGGCGCCGCATCCGCACCTCCCCGCTGGGAACGGTGCTCCTGCTGGTGCTGTTCTGGGTATGCGTTTACTGTATGGCGGTGGCCACCAACGACCCCTTTATGTATTTTAGCTTTTGAGGACAAGCAGCCATGAAGAGATTAGAACCAAAAAAGAGAGGACTGGCCGTGCTGGCCATCCTGCTGGTGGCCACCTCCCTGGCAGCCACCGTAACGGGCCTTGTGCTGAAGGCCCAGCTGCAAAAGTATGTAGGGGGCTGGGAGGACCGTCTGGCCATCGCCGTGCCATTCATGCTGCTGCATGACAACACGGACCTCCGCCGTATGGAGCAGGCCAAGCAGCGTAGTCAAGATGAGCCAAAGCAGCCGGAGCAGCCCGTCGAACCGGAAAAGCCTGCCGAGCCGGAGCAACCCACTGAACCGGAGAAGCCGCAGGTGCCGGGAGTGCCTACGGAGCTTCCCACCGTGGTGCCGGGGGCCAAGTACGGCGAGGACGAGAGCTTTTTCGACGATGCCCTGTTCATCGGAGATTCCCGCATGGTCAGCTCCGCCTACTATGCAAGGCTTGGCAAGGCGGATTACTTCACAGACGTTGGCATGAATGTTTTCCAGATGTTCTCCGTTACCGCCTCGGACGATAACTTCGATGCCACGGACCTGACGACCCTGCTGCAAAACCGTACCTATAAGAAGATCTTCATCATGCTGGGCATCAACGAGTGTGGCTACCCCATGAGCAGCCTGCTGAGCGCCTATCAGGAGGACATCGACACCTTGAAAAGGCTCCAGCCGGATGCCACCATCTACCTGCTGAAGGTCTACGGCGTGTCCCGCTCCGTGGCGGAGGGTACCAGCTACTTCAGCCCCCAGCGCCTACAGGAGGTCAACGACGGCATCGCCGGTCTGGCCGACGGCAAGAAGGTTCACTGTCTGGATGCCTCCCACCTCTACTGCGATGACGAGGGCTACATGAAGGAGGAGTACACCAGCGACGGCGTCCATCCCTACGCCAAGGATGCAGCGCTTTTTGCCCAGTGGCTGTGCCAGCAGATCAGCGGCGGCCGGTAGGCCCTTACAGATCACCGGATGTGTGGTATCCTGTGTAAGAACGCAAAAGGAAAGGGGATGGCAAAATGCCGGGACTCTATGACCGGGTGCAGCGCAGCCCCCGGCAAAAAACCTTCCCGTGGTGGGCGGTCATTCTGGCGATTACTCTGGTAGTGCTGACCTGCATCGGCCTGTTCCTCAGCCGACCCCAGCGCATCATGAACCGCTACGAGGCCTGCATGGACGCCGTCTCCGCCAGCACCATCTATGCCAAGCGCCACCGGGGCGTCCGGGCGCTGGTGGACGGACAGGAACTGCGCCTGCGGGAGAGTAACGCCCGCTCCATATACAGCAGTCTGGCCGCTTTGGGCGTGGGCCACTTCACCGACCGGCTGCCGGAGGGGGAGCCGGATGCCACCCTCTATTACAGTGACACCTCGGTGATGCGCCTGTGGCGCTATCCGCTGAAGAGCAGCAGCTCCGGCCGCTGGGAGGGCGTGTTCATCTCCTTCGTGACGCTGGATGGCACCACCTATTCCTACTATACGGATCGAACGGACTGGCAGAATATCTCATGGCCATTGTCACCTGAGAGCAACGCCTCGTGGAGCAACTGAAGAATGACCGAAGGAGGTGTGACCTGTGGGTCACACCTCCTTTTTCACAGCTCCTGCTTGATGGAGCGTATGGCATTTTTCTCCAACCGGCTCACCTGCGCCTGCGAGATGCCGATCTCGGAGGACACCTCCATCTGGGTCTTGCCCTGACAGAACCGCAGGGCCAGAATGTTCCGCTCACGGGGCTGCAAGTGGGAGATGGCGTCCTTCAGCGCCAGCTGCTGCAGCCAGCCCTCATCGCTGCTGTGGTCGTCCCGGATCTGATCCATGACGCACACGGCGTCCCCGCCGTCGGCGTACACCGGCTCATACAGAGACACCGGGGCTGACATGGCGTCCATGGCGAACACCACCTCCTCACGGGGCAGCTCCAGCTCCTGGGCGATCTGCTCCACCGTAGGCTCCCGCTGCTGCTGGCGCAGGAGCCGCTCACGGGCCTGCAGGACCTTATAGGCAGTGTCCCGCATACTCCGGCTGACCCGCAGGGTGCTGTTGTCCCGGAGATAGCGGCGGATCTCCCCCACGATCATGGGAACGCCATAGGTGGAGAACCGCACCGGCTGACGGATGTCGAAGTTGTCGATGGCCTTGATAAGACCGATGCACCCCACCTGAAACAGATCGTCGGCGTTCTCGCCCCGGCTGCTGAACCGCTGGATCACCGACAGCACCAGCCGGAGATTGCCCCGGATCAGCCGCTCACGGGCCGCCATATCCCCCTGCTTGGTGCGCCGGAGAAGCTCCATCATCTCGTCGTTTTTCAGGATCTCCAGCCGGGCTGTATTGATCCCGCAGATTTCCACCTTCCCCTGCATACGCCGCCTCCACCACTTGGATGATGACAGTATTTCCCGCAGATAGGCGGCTTATACGGCGTGACAAAAATCCCGCACATTCGACGGAGCGCACATTCGACGGAGAATAGAGAAAGCCGCTTGGCTGTCAAAAAGGGGGGACACTTTCGTCAACGGGGCGGAAGGGTGTGTGCGGGAAACCCGGAAGGGGTGTCCTGCACGATAATAATCACCATTTTTTAGAACTTTTTTTGAAGCTCTGAAAAATGATTGCAGCGTGTCGAAAAAAACTTTTCGACACGCTGAGTCCCTCAGCTGTCAGATACAGCTGAGGGACTTTTGACCTGTAAACTATTTCGCCCTTACACCATGCGGCAGGACTCCACCTCGCCGCAGTCATCCGGGAATCTACTGTGGTCGTACTCGATGCCGTTGCGGTCATAGTAGTTCTTGATGGCGGACTTGATGGACTCCTCCGCCAGCACGGAACAGTGCAGCTTGTGGGCCGGCAGACCACCCAGCGCCTCCACCACCTGCCGGTTGGTGACGGCCAGTGCCTCATCGATGGTCTTCCCCTTAATCATCTCCGTAGCCATGGAGGAGGAGGCGATGGCGCTGCCGCAGCCAAAGGTCTCGAATTTCACATCCTCGATCACGCCGTCCTTGATTTTCAGGTACATCTTCATAATGTCGCCGCACTTGGCGTTGCCCACCTGCCCCACGCCGTCGGCATCGGGAATCTCACCCACATTCCGGGGGTGCATGAAATGATCCATTACAGTATCGGTATACAGTGCCATGATAGTACTCCTTTCACTAAATCAGCGCTTACAGCATGAATTGCTTCTTACCGGATTCCAGATCCGTCCATACCGGGGACATGGACCGCAGATACGCCACCACACGGGGGACCTCCCGCAGGATGTGGTCGATCTCCCACGGCTGGTTCCACTCGCTGAGACTCAGCCGCAGGGAGCCATGGGCCACCTCATGGGGCCGCCCGATGGCCAGCAGCACATGGCTGGGATCCAGCGAGCCGGAGGTGCAGGCGGAGCCGGAGGAGGCGCAGATGCCTGCGTCGTCCAGCAGCAGCAGGAGGGACTCGCCCTCAATGCCCTCAAAGCAGAAGTTGACGTTGCCGGGCAGCCGGTTCACCGGGTCGCCGTTGAGAGCGCTGTGGGGGATCTGGGACAGCCCCGCAATAAGCTTGTCCCGCAGAGCCGTCACCTTGGCCAGGTTCTCCTCCATGTGGGCGCAGGCATCCTCCAGCGCAGCGGCCATGGCGGCGATGCCGGGGACGTTCTCCGTACCGGCTCGCTTGCCCCGCTCCTGTGCGCCGCCCTCGATGAGACTGGTGATGGGTACGCCCTGCCGGACATACAGAGCACCTACGCCCTTGGGGCCGTGGAACTTGTGGCCGGAGAGACTCAGCATATCGATGTGCTGGGCCTTGACGTCAATGGGCAGATGTCCCGCCGCCTGTACGGCGTCGGTGTGGAACAGCACGCCCGCCTCCCGGCACACGGCGCCGATCTCCTCGATGGGGAGGATGCTGCCGATCTCGTTGTTGGCGTACATCACCGTTACCAGACAGGTATCCGGCCGGATGGCCTCCTTCACCTGCTGGGCGGTAACGGTGCCGGTGGGGCCTACCGGCAGCAGCGTCACCTCGAAGCCCTGCTTCTCCAGACGCTTCAGGGAGTGGAGGACGGCGTGGTGCTCAAAGGCGGTGGAGATGATGTGCTTCTTGCCCTTCAGCCGTCCCAACTCCGCAGCGGACAGCAGAGCCTGATTGTCGGCCTCACTGCCGCCGGAGGTGAAGAGGATCTCACGGGGCTTGCAGTTCAGGCATCGGGCCATGGTCTCACGGGCGCTCTGCAGCAGCTCGGCAGCGTGCTGGCCCACACTGTGCAGGCTGGAGGGGTTTCCGTAGTTGTCCTCCAGCGCCGGCAGCATGGCGGCCAGTGCCACAGGACTCATCTTGGTGGTAGCGGCATTATCTGCGTATATCATAGGGATTCCTCCTGAAAAGATTTACCTACCATTTTGGTATGTTAGTAGTATAGCAGGATTAACCTACCAAGTCAAGGGGGCATTGAAAATTTTGGGAGAAAAAGCCCTCTCCGCCGGTGCGCTTGCATCTCACCCTGCTTTGTGATACACTGAAGCACATATATAGATTCAGGAGATAACGCATATGACCGACTACCTTCACATACAGCTGCCGCCGGATCAGATCCGGGGCATCAGCAGCATCGGTCTGGCCCATATGGGGGACGCCGTGTATGAGCTGCTGGTGCGGACATGGCTCTGCGCCCACGGCAAAGCCACCGGCAAGGGCCTGCACCGGGCCACGGTGGCGCTGGTGTGCGCCCCCAAGCAGGCGGAGCTGGCCCAGCGCATCCTGCCCCTGCTGACAGAGGAGGAGCAGGCGGTGTTCCGCCGGGGCCGCAACGCTAACGTCCACTCCATTCCCGCCCACGCCAGCCGTGCGCAATACCAGCAGGCCACGGCGCTGGAAGCGCTGCTGGGCTGGCTGCATCTCAGCGGCCGCCACGACCGGGTGGAGCAGCTGTTCGCCGTGATGATGGAGGAGGAATAATATGCCGCTGGACGCCATTTGTATGCAGGCCGTGGTTCGTGAGACCGCCGCCCAGATAGAGAATACCCGCATTGAGAAGATCCAGCAGCCGGCACGAGATCAGGTGATCCTGCTGCTGCGGGGCGGACGGCGGCTCCTGCTCAACGCCGGAGCCAGCCAGCCCCGGCTGCATCTGACCCAGCAGCTACGGGACAACCCCGCCCAGCCCCCCATGTTTTGTATGCTGCTGCGGAAGCATCTGGCCGGGGGACGGCTGCTGCGTCTGGAGCAGGAGCCGCTGGAGCGTGTGGTGACGCTGACCATACGGGCGGTGGACGAGCTGGGGGAGCAGAGCGACTACCGCCTGATCTTAGAGGCCATGCCCCGCCACGCCAACCTCATTCTGGTGGATCGGGAGGGCCGCATCGTGGACTGCCTGCGCCGGGTGGACTTCGAGATGTCCCAGCAGCGTCAGGTGCTGCCGGGGCTTTACTACCGCCTGCCGCCCCGTCAGGACAAGTGCGACCCGCTGACGACCGCCATTCCGCCCCTGCTGGCACGGGAGTTGGTCTGCCGCACCTGCGGCGAGACGGACGCCCGCAGCACCGACCCCGACACCCTGTGGCAGACCTTCCACACATGGCAGCGGCAGGTGCAGGAGGGCCGCTTTCTCCCGCAGCTGCTGGAGCGTGAGGGCCGACCGGCGGACTTTTCCTATTTCCCCGTGACCCAGTACGGACCCTCGGTCACCTGCCGCACCTACGACACTTTCGCCCAACTGCTGGATGACTTCTATCAGGGCCGGGAGCAGGCGGACCGTGTCCGCCAGAAGGGGCAGGATCTGATGAAGGCCGCCACCGCCGCACGGGATCGTGTCCGCCGGAAGCTGGCCCTTCAGGAGAAGGAGTACGCCGCCGCACGGGACCGGGAGTCTCTGCGGCTGTCCGGTGAGCTCATCACCGCCAACCTCTACCGTATGGAGAGGGGCATGACCTGCCTGACGGCGGAGAACTACTACGAGGAGGGCTGCCCCCAGCTGGATATCCGTCTGGATCCGCTGCTGACGCCTCAGCAGAACGCCGCCCGCTACTTCAAGCAGTATGCCAAGGCCAAGACGGCGGAGCGCATCCTGACGGAGCAGCTGGAAAAGGGCCGGCAGGAGCTCTCCTATCTGGAAAGCGTGGTGCAGGAACTGCAGCAGGCGGAGCTGGAGCAGGACTTCAACGACATCCGTACCGAGCTGACGGAGGGCGGCTACCTCCGGGGCCGGGGCAAAAAGCAGCCCGGCTTCCAGCGGGCCTCCCGCCCACGGGAGTTCCGCTCCACGGCGGGCCTGCGGATTCTGGTGGGCCGCAGCAACCGCCAGAACGACAGGCTGACGTGCAAG
>QWCE01006063.1_pt1 | contig 10590 bp, 11 predicted proteins | sample 1972531 | NCBI WGS metagenome assembly QWCE01 (sample SAMN09866716, study PRJNA288562) | Human gut metagenome isolate term4_stool, whole genome shotgun sequencing... | reverse complement strand
TGTGGGAGAAGGAAACCGAGTTACCGAATTTTTTTTCTTTTCCGCAGATTTCACATCTTTTTGCCATACTTACACCTCCTCCGACATTTTTTCAACTCGAATTATTTTACCACAGAGAAAAACAAATTGCAATCGGCCTTTGGTTTTTTCCCCGAGGCTTATGTGATATAATATCCGTAAATCCCAGTAGCGCAAAGGAGATAAATCATGCAAGTAACGATCCCCAATGAAAAGGGCAATATTACCATAGACAATCAAGTGATCGCCACCATCGCAGGCATATCCGCCATGGAAAGCTATGGCGTCGTCGGCATGGCTTCTAAAAATGCGGCGGACGGTATTTTTCAATTATTAAAATTTGAAAACTTAACGAGAGGCATTGAAGTGCACACGGAAAACGAACGGGTACACATTCAATTGCATGTCATCATCGAGTTCGGCATTCGCATTTCTACCGTGGGACAAAATATTATCGATGCCGTTCAATTCAATGTAGAATCTTTAACCGGCTTAGATGTTGATCAAATCGAAGTTTTGGTCGAAGGAATACGAATGAACTAGAGGTAGGACTATGGATCAGATAACACTTTTAGAATTTAAGGAAGCACTGATCAGTGCTTCGAATTTTTTAGAAATAAACAAAGAACACGTCAACGACTTAAACGTCTTTCCCGTACCCGACGGGGATACGGGGACCAATATGTCCAAGACGATTAAAAGCGCGGTGAAACAAGTGGCGTCTTCCAACGCCAAGGACATTGCCGCTTTTGCTACGGAAATGAGCCGCGGCGCCCTCATGGGAGCTCGCGGAAACAGCGGGGTCATTCTTTCCCAACTGTTCAGAGGATTTGCCGACGGCCTTCAAGGCCATGAGACATTAACGGTGCCCGTATTGGCTGCGGCTATGAAAAGCGCATCGGAAATGACTTACCTCGCCGTCATGAAGCCGACGGAAGGAACCATTCTTACCGTAGGACGTGAAAGCGCCGATTTCGCCGTTAAGCATGCGAAGAAATACAGCGATTTGATTTTATTCGGTGAGGCGGTTTTGGAGCGCGCCAAGGAATCCTTGGCCAACACGCCGAACCTTCTTCCCGTTTTAAAAGAGGCGGGCGTCGTCGATGCCGGCGGCCAAGGCCTCGTTACCATTATGGAAGGGGCGCTGAAAGCCTTAAAGGGCGAAGGGGTCTTAGGCGATGTGGAAGCGGAAAGCGGTCATGTTAAAGAAAAAGCTGAGCGCCGCGAAATTTCTACCGACGATATAAAATTCGGCTACTGCACGGAATTTATCGTCAACACCGAATCTAATCACGTAGACGATTTAAAGAAAGACTTGATTCCCCGAGGGGACAGCTTAATCGCCGTCGGCGACGACAGCATGATTAAGGTCCACGTTCACACCAACGATCCCGGTCTTGCCATTCAAAGTGCGCTGAAATACGGCTTCTTAAAGGATATTAAAATTGACAATATGCGCCTGCAGCATTCCGAACGCCTATTTACCGACTACGAGGTCAAAGAGGCGAAGGAGGCACCGGCAGAGCCTGCGGAAATGAAAACCTACGGTTTCGTCTCCATTTGTGCCGGCAAGGGTATCGAGGATATTTTCACCGAGGTCGGCGTGGATTATCTCGTGACCGGCGGACAAACGATGAATCCCAGCACGGAAGACATTCTCGCCGGCATCGATCGGGTACATGCAGAACACATTTTTGTCCTGCCCAACAACAGCAATATCTTCCTCGCGGCGGAAGCGGCGGCGGAAATTTCCGATAAAGACGTGATCGTCTTAAAGACACGCTCCATCCCGGAAGGCATTAATGCCTGCATCCACTTCATGCCCGATAAAAGCGTGGAAGAGAATTTGGAATCTATGACGGAAGCCGTCAACGACCTCACTACCGGTCAGGTGACCTATGCGGTTCGCGACACGGAAATGGACGGCATCGCCATTAAAAAAGGCGATTACATCGGCCTTTCCGGCAAGAAGATCTTGGCAAAGGGCCAATCTATTAATGAAACCACCATCGAAATGATTAAAAAAATGGTGGATGAGGATTCAAGCTTTATCTCTCTCTACGCCGGAGAAGATGTCGGCGACGACGAGGCCGAAGACCTGGAAGAAAAATTGGAAGCGGCTTTCCCCAATATGGATGTTGAAATCATGCGCGGCGAGCAGCCCATTTACTATTATTTAATTTCAGTCGAGTGATAAGCAGGCGAAGGCCTGCTTTTTCATTGGAGGATTTATGGACCGGCATTCCAGTATTTTACAGATCAAGGGTATCGGCAAAAAAATAGCCGAAAAATTAAATAAAGCGTCCATCGAAACGGTGGAAGATCTTTTATACACCTTGCCTTACCGCTACGACGACGGCAGCGACTTTCGAAACTTTTCCCATCCCGATTTTGAAAAGCCCGCCACCTACGCCGTTCGCCTCGTAGAGAAAAAGCCACGTCGCTATTTAAAAAAAGGGCTGAGTATGCAGAGCTATGGCATTTCTGACGGAACGCGCGATGCGACCATGACCTTCTTTAATATGCCTTTTTTGGACAAGAGCTTGATCGTGGGGAAGGACTATTATATTTTCGGCAAGCCGAAGCTTTTCAGAAATCGTCTGGATTTTTCTACGCCGAAAATTTTTGACGAATCGAAACGAAAGGAAGCCTTGGCCATTACGCCGATCTATCCTCTCGTCAGCGGCATCGGGCAAAAAGCCATGGCGAAATACATTGGCGAAGCCCTTTCTCAAGTGGATATGCCTTCTGTGGTGCCGGCCTATTTGCGCACGCGATACGGCCTTTTACCTGAGAAGGAGGCCCTGGCCAAGCTCCACGCGCCGAAGGATTTAGAGGAAGGGAAAAACGCCCTGCAATCTTTAATTTTTTCCGAGTTTCTCTGCTTTCAATTGGCACTGGGCCGCTTCCATCAAAACAGAAGCGAGGACGGATTTTCCATGAAGAAGACCCATCTGGCGGAAGAAATTTTGTCGGAATTGCCCTTTCAATTGACGGAAGGGCAGGAGCAGGCATGGAAGGATATTCAGCGTGATATGGCGTCTGAGATGCGCATGGAGCGTTTGGTCCAAGGGGATGTGGGCAGCGGCAAAACCGTCATCGCCTTTCTCGCCATGGCCATCTGCGTGGCGTCGGGGCATCAAGCCCTTTTTATGGCACCGACGGAAATTCTCGCCAAGCAACATTACGAGGAGGCCTTCGATCTGTTTATGCCCCACGGCATGCGTGTGGAGCTGTTGACCGGCAGCACGAAGGAAAGCAAGAAAAAGACCATACGCGATAATTTCGAAAGCGGCATTTGCGACATTATAATCGGAACCCATGCTTTGTTTAACGAAGACTTAAAAAGTGACCGCATCGGACTTACCATTACCGACGAGCAGCATCGCTTCGGCGTCATGCAGAGGGAAGCCTTGCAAGAGAAGCAAACGAAAAGCGATCGGCTGATTATGACGGCGACGCCTATTCCAAGAAGCCTGGGCATTGTCATGTACGGCAATACAAAAATATCGTCGATTCGAACCATGCCCAAGGGGCGCAAGGCTGTAGAGACGACGGTGGTCGATGAGGCGGGCCTAAAAAACAGTTACGACTTTATGGAATCTTTTTTGAAAAGCGGACAACAGATTTACGTCGTGTGCCCCCTGATCGAAGAAAATCCCGACTTTCCTCTCCATGCGGCGGAGACGGTTTATGAGTATTTTTCCAAGGATCGCTTTAAAGACTATTCCGTGGCCCTGATTCACGGCCAACTTTCCGCGGAAGAGAAAAATAAAATTATGGACGCTTTCCAGAAAAACGACGTGCAGATTTTAATTTCTACCACTGTCATCGAGGTGGGCGTCAATGTGATTAATGCCAATCTCCTCTTCGTCTACGATGCCGATCGATTCGGCCTCGCCACTTTGCATCAGCTTCGCGGCCGCGTCGGGCGCGGGGATCAAAAGGCCTATTGCATTTTGCACAGCGACAATAAAAATCTTAAGTCGCGGCAGCGATTGGGCATTATGGAAAAATCAAACGACGGTTTTTATATTGCGGAAGAGGACATGAAGCTTCGCGGCGGCGGGGACTTTTTCGGCACCCGACAATCGGGTACGGTCAGCTTCCGCGTCGGGGATTTATTTGAGAATATGGACATTATGCGCTATGCAAAGGTGGAAGCCGATGCTATTTTGCAGGGCGGGCATTTAAACGAAAGAGAAGAGCCGGAGCTCTTGCGTGCCGTGGAGGAATATGAAACGCGGACGTTGGGGATTTAATTGGCAAGGGTAGGGGAATATGCTAAAATCTGAAGGGAAGTTACTATGCGTGTTATAGCGGGAGAGAAGAAGGGGCAGCGACTCACGACGCCGAAGGGCGATCGCATTCGCCCGACGGAGGATCGCATTAAAGAAAATGTGTTTAATCTCCTTTACGGCCCCTTTAGCGGTGCGAGGGTATTGGATCTATTCTCGGGTACCGGCCATATGGGCATTGAGTTTTTAAGTCGCGGTGCCGACTTCGCCTGGTTTTGCGACAATCATAGGGAAAGTCTTCGAATTACTCGTGAAAATATCAGCAAAACAGGGTATAATGAGAAGAGTAAGGTCGTGGATGGATCTTTCGAGGCGTGCTTGGCACTCGCTCGAAAGGAAAACGTGACGTTCGACTACATATATGTCGATCCGCCTTACGTCAATCGAGAATTTTATGATCGCACGGCGTCCATCGTCGGAGCCGAGCACTTATTGGCACCGGGCGGTCGCATGGTGTTTGAGTCGCCGAAGGACTACGATTTTTCGGACTTCGAGCACTTTACGTTGGTGCGGCAAAAGCTCTACGGTAAGAAGATCATTTGGATTTATGAAAGTTGTGATTAGAATTTGAAAGTCATTTATGCCGGAAGCTTCGATCCCGTAACCTACGGCCACTTGGACATTATTCATCGGGCGAAGGCGATTTTCGGTGAAGTCATCGTCGCCGTGTTGAACAATAAAGATAAGCCGGGTTTTTTTACGGTAGAGGAGCGGCTCCGCCTGTTAAGAGAAACCCTGAAAGGGGAAGAAGGCATTGAGACGGATCACTTTGAAGGTCTACTCGTCGATTATGCCAAGGAAAAAAATATCGACGTCGTCGTTCGCGGTCTTCGGTCTAATCACGATTTCGAAAGCGAATATACGGTGGCCATGGCCAATAAAAAATACGGAACCAATTTGGAGACGGTATTTTTATTGACGACTCAGGAGCATTTGTTTATCAGCTCTTCTCTCGCCAGAGAAGTTGCTTTATTTAATGGAGATACGTCGCTGTTTGTACCCGATGTGGTCGGGGATGCAATGAAGGAGAAAATGAGAGGAAGGTAACTTATGGAAGTTATGCGTTACATCGAAGATTTAAAAGATTTATTAGAAGTGAGCTCCACCATTCCTTTGACGGGAAAAGTGATGGTCGATAAGGACGAGGTCAACGAACTTTTGAACCAAATCGAATCGCAATTTCCTCAAGATTTAGCAGAAGCTCAAAGCATTCGCGATCGCAAGGACGAAATTTTTGACGAAGCCAATATGCAAGCGAAGCAAATCGTCCAAGCGGCCCATGTGGAAGCACAAAAGCTGGTCAACGAAGACGAAATCACCCTCGCCGCTCAAGAACAAGCCAGGGAAATTATGAACCGCGCCGAGCTCGAATCGGATCAAATTCGCCTATCGGCTCGCGACTACGTGGACAATATGTTGGAAAGCACCCAAGTTCACTTGTCCGAGATAATCAAGACACTTAACGAAAACAGAAAAGAGCTTTAAAAAAACGGCCTTGCGCCGTTTTTTCTTTGCTTAAATTCCAATGTAATCCCGACCCATCTCTGTCCCCGCAAGAACGCTCCACAGGTCGGTGGCTCGCTCGTCGAAGGAAAGAAGCCGCCTTTGATCCGGTGAAATTTTTTTTATTTGTTTGTAATTCGTAAGAAGGGTAGCGGAAGAGGATTTTGCCAGGCGCAAATAATCGGTGCCCTTTTCCGAAAATGCCAACACTTGATAGGTGTTTTGGTTTTCAATAGAAGCCCGAACGCTATCTCGGTCAATGGCCAATAAATGATGAAGCATGAGCCTGGTGATGCGCCACCGGGAATAGCGCCTCGTCTTTACCTGCTCCAGAAAAGCTTCAAAGTCCGAAGTGCTTCGGAGTAATTTCTTTATACGCTGATCGATGCCGATTTCGTAACCGTCGTATGCGGACAGATCCGGTTCGGAAGTCAAAAAAGCACTGCGATAGATTTGAAAAAGCTTGGCGCAAAGCTCCGACTCACGGTAGGCGGGGGCGGTTCCGGCGCAATAGTCCTTAACATCTGCTGCATTTTCCTCGTTCATGGCGCGAAGGACTGAGGCGGAAAGGACGGATGGCGATTTTTTTCTGGGGATCATCTTCAAAGAAATGGCGGAAGAGAGTTTTCTCAAGCTTTTATAATAGCCGTAAGCCAAAAGGGCGTTGGACTGAAAGAGCATTTCCCATTGAGGATCTTTTTCCGCGAAAGCTTTTTTATAAGCGGCGGCATAAGAGGCACCGGCGTTCATTGTTTTTTTCAAACGGCTTTTAAATGCCTCCGTCCGTTCGTAATCATACATGGCGCCAAACACTTCATCGTCGCCGAACTCCGTGCCGCAGAAGACGGCGTCGATGGCGGGAAGGCGCGTGGCCGCGCTCATGGCGCCGTAGGAAAAGAGCTCGCCCGCCGATGTGGCCGACTGCACCGGATGGGTGATGACCAGATCGATGCCCTCTGCGATTAAATCCTTCGCACGGGTGAACTTATCGGTGACGACGGGGAGGCCCCTTTGAGTAAAGGAGCCGCTCATTAAAACGATCACCGAATAGCCTTGGTCTTTGGCACGTTGAATTAAGTAGGTATGGCCGTAATGGAGTGGATTGGTCTCGGCCACAATCAGGGCATAGGGCATGATTTTATCCTTTTCTGCTCTTTTCTTCGATAGGGAACAGTTATATGATATAATAACTACGGTCAAAATGAAAATGCACAAGGAGGAAATACATGAACATTTTAGTCATTAACTGCGGAAGTTCTTCTTTGAAGTACCAGTTAATCGATATGGAAGAAAAGAAGGTTCTTGCCAAGGGCTTGGCAGAACGTATCGGCATTGAAGGCGGTCGCGTAAAATACGAAGCAGCCGGCAAGGATGAAATCGTCATTGAAGAAAAACTCGCCGATCACAAGGCTGCCCTTAAAATCGTCTTGGATTCTTTACAACATCCGGAATACGGTGCGGTAAAGAGCTTGGACGAAATCGATGCCGTCGGCCACCGCGTCGTTCACGGCGGCGAATCCTTCGCACACTCGGTCATTATCGACGAAAAGGTCATGAAGGCCATTAACGACAATGTGGAAATCGCACCTTTGCACAATCCGCCGAACATTATCGGTATCGAAGCCTGCAAGGAAATTATGGGCGACGTCCCCATGGTCGCTGTCTTCGATACGGCTTTCCACCAAAGCATTCCGGCATTGAACTACATCTATGCCCTGCCTTATGAATACTACGAAAAATACAAAGTTCGTCGCTACGGCTTCCACGGCACCAGCCACCAATACATTACGGAACGTGCTGCCGACATGCTGGGCAAGAAGCTTGACGAAGTAAATTTAATTACCTGCCACTTAGGCAACGGCTCCAGCATCAGCGCCGTCGTCGGAGGCAAATGCTACGACACCACCATGGGCTTTACGCCGCTTGAAGGCTTGGCCATGGGTACCCGTACCGGCGACATGGACCCCGCCATCGTTCCCTTCATCATGGACAAAGAAAACCTCAGTACCGAGGAAATGTCCAATGTCATGAACAAAAAGAGCGGTGTCTTGGGAATCAGCGGCGTTTCCAGCGACTTCAGAGATCTGGAAGAAGCAGCTGAAAAAGGAAATGATCGCGCTCAACTGGCTTTAGATATTTTCGAAAATCGCGTTCGTAAATATATCGGCGCTTATTTAACTGAAATGGATCACTGCGACGGCATTATCTTTACCGCCGGTGTCGGTGAAAACTCCATTACCACGAGAGAACGCGTCGTAGGCGGCTTAACCTCCTTAGGCGTAAAGATCGACACGGGCAAAAACAATATGCGCGGAAAAGAAGCGGTCATCAGCACCGACGATTCTTCCATTCCCGTTTTGGTTATTCCTACCAACGAAGAATTGAAGATCGCCATGGAAACGGCTAAACTCGTTTAAAATCCTTGACAGGAGCTCAATACTTGTCATATAATAGCTTGCAGCAGTTTTAGAGGTGATACCTTTGCGTAGAGAATTTTCTGATTTTTTACAGGGAAGTGAGATCCACAAACACGTCGAAGGTCAAATGATGAAGGAAGAAAGTCCTCTGGATATTTCCGGTATGGGCTTAATCGATCCCATTGACTACGACATGGATATTTATAAAGTCGACGGCGATTTGGAAGTCGACGTTCGCGTAGGTTATTCGTTCGAAAGCTGTTGTGATCGCTGCTTAAAGCCGGTTGAAGAAACCGTAGAAAGCGAATCCCATATCGTCGTAACCACCGACGACAGCGAAGATGACGACGGAAACGTCCTTCTCGTGGAAACACTGGATGAATTTCCTTTAGCGGAATTGATATTCTCGCAAGTGATAACATCTGTACCGAACAAGGTTTTGTGCGACGAAGATTGCAAGGGACTTTGTCCGGTCTGTGGTGAGGATTTAAATGAACACCCCGACCATCATTGTGAGTCGGAAGGCGTAAGCCCCTTTGAATCCTTAAAAAATTTATTTGATGAAAAAGCATGAAGATAGGGAGGTGTAGACATGGCAGTACCTAAGAGTAAAACTTCGAAACAACGTAAAAACAAAAGACGTGCATCTTCTTATCGTCTAAATAAAACGACTGTCGCTGAGTGCCCCAATTGCCACGAAGCGAAGTTACCCCACCGTATTTGCCCGAGCTGCGGCTACTACGATGGCAAAGAAGTCATCGCAACTTCTGAAGAAGTATAAGAAAAAAGCTTCCGATATTTCGGAAGCTTTTTTTGCGGGCACCTTCGGGTGTCCTTTTATTTTGCCCAATTCCCGTCGACGAAGATCGGGATCTCTTTTCCGTCCACCGTCCTTGCCGTAATGGAAAGATCCGGCGTACCCACCATGAAATCCACATGAGTCAAGCTGTCGTTGGCGCCGCGTTCCAACAGCTCCTCTTTGCTTAAATCACCGCTGTCTTTCAAACAGGTGGGGTAGGCCTTTCCCAAAGCCAAGTGGCAAGAGGCGTTTTCGTCGTACAAGGTGTTGTAAAACAGTTGATTGCGATTGGAAATGGGCGAGTCGTCGGGGACGAGGGCCACTTCGCCTAAGTGTTTGGCGCCGTCGTCGGTCTCAAGCAAATGAGCAAGGACATCCTTGCCCTTTTCGGCATCGAAGTCCACAACCTTGCCATCTTCAAAGCGCAGCCAAAAGCCGTCGATAATGTTTCCGTTATAGGCCAAAGGCATGGAGGCATAGACAATGCCGTCGACGCCCTTGCGGTGAGGAAGGGTGAAGACTTCTTCCGTGGGAATGTTCGCCACGAAATAACGACCGTCGGGCAAATGAGAGCCGCCTCCGGACCAAATGTGGTCTTCGGGCAAGGTGATGGTCAGATCCGTTCCCAGTCCGTTTTTGTAGTGAAGGGAAGCGTAGGACGCTTCGGTGAGCTTCTTTGCGCGTCCATCCACGGCCTTCATATGCTCTTCCCAATCAGCCAGCGGATTTTCCGAGACGCGGGACATGTCGAAAATGGCGTCCCATAATTTTTTTACAGCTTCATCGGCTTCTAAATCCGGATAGACTTTCATGGCCCAAGCCTTGGTTGCGATGCCGGCGACAGTCCAGGGGTTTTCGTCCTTCATCATGGCTTCGGAATAAAAGCGCAGGGCCTTGCTCCGACTTCCGGAAGCCTTTTGCAACTTCTTCGGATCGATTTGCTTGAGAAGGTCGGGATCCGAACCTGTGAAGGACAAGAAGGCGGCGCCACGCTCTAAATAATGGCGATACTTGTTTTGTTCGAAATCCGGGACCGTATTTAGAACGTCGTCGGGAGCGCATCGGTATTTTAAAAGAACCAGATCGTCGTCGGACCAAATGACGTGGACGTCTGCCGCACCGACCTCGTAGGCGACGCGGGCGCAGGCGACGACGAGTTCTCTTCCTTCCAGGGGACTCCGGATCACCAAATCCTGTCCGTCCTTTATAGAAACACCGGTTTTTATTAATAATTCAGCATAAGCTTGTAATCGTTGTTTGAAATTCATAATTCCTCCTTTTACAGGAAAAGTATATCACAAGTTCGGGACAAAAAAGGAGAAAGGATTCTTGCAAGCCCCTATGCGCCATGTTATAATATATCGGTACAAATACGCACACAGTTTCGGAACAGGGCCGTTGCCTACGGGTCGCCTTGTCCATACGAACTGTGGAGGAAAAAAACAATTGGAGGAATTATGTCTGTAGTATCTATGAAGAGCCTGCTTGAAGCCGGCGTACACTTTGGTCACCAAACCAGAAGATGGAACCCGAAGATGAAGAAATACATCTTCAC
>QWCE01006061.1_pt1 | contig 10590 bp, 10 predicted proteins | sample 1972531 | NCBI WGS metagenome assembly QWCE01 (sample SAMN09866716, study PRJNA288562) | Human gut metagenome isolate term4_stool, whole genome shotgun sequencing... | reverse complement strand
GGAGGCAGAAGCCCTAGGATAATGTCTGCAAGGGTTGTCTTTCCGGCTCCAGACGGTCCAATTAACGCAACAGTTTTCCCTTTAGGAATTTCTAAAGTGATATCATGTAAAACTTCTGTATCAGAATCTGGATAATGATAGGTAATATGCTCCGCAAATACGCCTTTCATGAATTTCCAGTTTTCTGTTTTACCCTCCCATTCAACTTCTATCGGCTTATTTTTTTCAATTTCACATAAATCCTGATAGATCATATCTAAAGAAGCTTTAGTATACATCACATTATTAACATATGCATTAATTTTTCCAACAGAAGGAAGCAATCTAAACGCTGCAACTGCAAAAACTGCCATCTGCGGAACAAATGTTTCTAACGCGCCATGACCAAATAACAGCTTAACAATAATTGCCAAGACTAAACCAACGATTGCCACTGTTTCCACAATATATTTAGGAACCGCTGCCAAAAGCTCATTGACACGTGCACCCCAGATTACTTTTTTATAGTTTGTTCGATATGAATCTATAAAATATTTCTCTCTCTGGAGAATTTTAACTTCTTTAATACCACCAAGGGACTGATTTATCCACTGAAATAACTTTGCATTATAAAACTCATTCTGTCGTCCAAGTTTACTAGACACTTTTTTAGAAATAATGAAAAATATGAACACACACAATCCAAGCAATAGACCTATTAAAACTGTAATCGAGTGACTTGTATGGAATAAATAGACCCCAAGTGCCAAACAAGTTACAAACTCTACTGCTAACTGCAAGCATGAATTGATCAACGACATAAACTGTGATGTATCTGTCTGCAGACATCTTTGCATTTCTGCAATATTTTTCGATAAATGAAATGTATACGGTTCATTCATATAAGTCGTCAGCAATCTCGTTGCCAGATTCATCCTTGTTCGATAAGAAAAAGATAAAATTGCATTCTGTTCAAATGTCAAATACACATTTTTAACCACATAAATCACTGCAATGATAAAAGACAATGCAATCAGATATCCCTCAACGCTGTCAATATTCGTATGTTGAAAGAAAAACTGCAAAAACGAATCATCTGCAATCGAACTTGTCTGCATCATAACTTCAATAAAAGGATTAAATACCGCAACCGCTAAAAGTTCCAGTACACTCCCAATAATCATCAACACTACAAGTCCTACTAATTTAAATTTATCGGCTCTGCTGAATATATATCTAAATTTCTGAATCATTGGTCTGCTTTCCTCTCTATTCTCTATCCGTTTACTCTGACCCAATCCTCACAAATTGCATCTGAAGCATCCAGATGACTAAACCACCGCTGTGGTGATATCACTATTTTATCCGGATTCTGATTCAACCAGGCTCCCCACCAGCTAAAGCTGCTGTTAGCAATGATATTATGGCTGCACTGACTCATCAGATACATATCCAGATAATTTTCTTTTCCATGATTACAGTCCACAATCACAGAATCTCCGTTTGCCAGATTTTTTCTTACCCATTCCGAATCATTTGAGAAAAAATAGAATTTTGCATCAGGCACCTTTTTTTTCATATACTGCATCGCGTTTTTATAATACTGTAAGGTACAGATATTTCCATATTTTCTGCTGTTTTCCGGAAGCAGATAATCTCCTCTCCTGACATGAACAGCAACCGCCTGTTCTCTACGCATCTGTTCCTGCAAGTTCCTGCTTGCCAAGTTAATCTGTTGATCCGGGAATTGGAAAAGATCGAGTACCTCCTGTCGGAAATCTATGAAATATTTTTCGCACTGCCAGTAGCCGCTTAAATAAGTATTTTCAAAATTCAGAATCTCCGGTTGATACCCAACATCCAACTTTTCCGCATAGTACGAATGCTTTGGCTTTCCGGATATCTGATCCAAAATCCTGCATACTGTTAAACGTTTCTGATCCATATAACCGTTTCGTTCTTTTTTCGTATCAACATCATAGGGCAGATGAAACAAATCCAGCTCAAATGGCATACTCTTTGGATTTTCATAGGAAAAGAGATCCAATTTTGCCAGCTTACCCATGTGAAGATATTTCTGATATAGGGCATACTGAAACATCTGATTTCCCAGCCCACCTGCTACTTCTATAATTATCACTTCTTTGTTTCCTCCGGGAGTTTCAACCACTCACCCCACAGTGCATCATCGGTATCCGGTGTGATCGGTTCAAACCCACATCCAGGATAAAAAGTAAGCTCTCCAAAATAAATCTGTTTTTCTGTAATATAACAATCCACCCTTAAAAATGGAATATCTTTCGACAACTTTTTGCTTATTTTCAGCAACTCATCCAGAAAAATCGGTTTAGGCATAATCAAATCAGCATCATCCGGATAAGTAATTTTTGTTTCCATCAAGTTCCAATCTGTTGTATACAATCTTCTTTTGTGTCCCTTAAACCGATCATAATCGATCTGTATAAATTTTGGTTCGCCATTAAAGCAAAAAACTTTGTAATCTTTTAAATCATCTCCGGATTCATCCGTCAGCAATTCTTCTGCAACAATACATGGTTTGATTCCATGATAAGCCCATTCCCGTCCAAGCACTGAATAGTCAATTTTTAGTGCTTCTCCAAGACGCCGAACAGCTTCTTCTTTATCCAGTTTTGCTTTATCATGACAAATTACGATGCTCTGAGAATCATGCGTACATTTTAGCACAAACTGATCCGGCAGACTTTTAAAGTCGATATCTTCCGCCTTTTGCCATACTCCCAACAATGGAATTAAGTACTTCTCCCCAAGCACTCTGCCAATATAAGTGCGAACCGCATATTTGTCCGCCATTGCATGATATTCCGGATTTCTGTCATATAACTTCAGCCACTGTATTTTTTCATTAAACGTTTTGGGATTTTTTAAATGAAGTGGCTCATGGAATACAGTACGATAACGAACTCTCAATAAAACTGAATCCGGCATCGCTTTTCCAAAATGATTAAATAAATAATTTAAGCTTCTTTCATATAAATTCATTCGATTTCTCCTGATATCTTCCGGAAAGAATTATCTCGTTCTTCTTTATGAATCAATACTCGCGGCTCAGCCAAGACAACCGTTGCACGATCCGGCACATCCCTGGTTACAACACAGTTTGCACCAATTCTGCACTGATTACCGATCCTTACATTGCCAATAATTCTGGCGCCCGCTCCGATATAAACATCATCGCCGATTGTTGGTGCTCCAAACCCTTTACTGTCTTTCAGCATGTTGGAGCCGATTGTCACCTGTTGAAAAATCACGCAGTTTTTTCCAATTTTTGCCCCTTGTGAAATAAATACCCCACTCGGTCCGTGCGGAAAAACCGGATAGTCGGCAAATTCCGTTTCGATCGGAATATTCGCTCCGTTTTCCCGAAAAATCCGATGCAGAATGCAGCCATATAAATTCTGCTCCCATTTTTTCTGAGAATATTTTACTTTTTCATAAATCATCCACAAATATTCAGAAGATTCTCTCTTCTGCTGATTTGTCATCATATAAATCAACCAGCTGATCAGTCGAAACATCCTGTATTCCTCTTCTCAATTTCTATTTTACAGTTCGTTCTCAATAATTCCTGATGTACTTCACAAGCTAAATAATTATAAATCCGCAGATATTCCTGCTCCGAAAGGCTATCTTTTCCTGCCAAAACAGAAATACTCTTCTTAATTCTACTCTTCCATGGAAGTTTTCTTTCAGAAAAGTTTTTTTTGAAAATTTCCATATAATTCACATGCCCGGTACAATATCGAATCCACTCTTCCTTCAAAAATCCCGGTGTTTGCAGCAGTTTATTCCGCTCCTGCATTTTCTCCAGCATTTCCGGTTCATGTGTCCAATCCAATCTGCCATTTTGGTTTCGATAAAACAAATATTCTACATTGTGTTCTTCGATATCAGCACACACCGCCATACCACTTTCCCATGCATTCAGATCCTGAATATTAGCTTCTACCTCAGGTCTCTCTCCAAAAAGGAAATTTCCCTGTCCGTAAACCAATACACCATTCTGATAGGTTTCTGTACATCCAATACAATGACTGTGTTGACAAACAACCAAATCTGCTCCAGCACGCACATACCTGCGCAGCCTTTTCTGCATTTCCGGCGTCGGATAAGGATAAAATTCAACACCGCCATGATAAAGAAGAATCACATAGTCTGTCTGTCTTTTTAATTCCTGAAGCGCCAGAATATCTTCTCCTTCTTCCACCGGATGTGCGCCTGCGCTGTTTTCACCGGCAATAGAAAATTCATGCTCTGTACAGGAATATAAACCAATTTTATGGGGTTTTTTCTCTAAAATAAGGCTTCTGTTGGAATTCTCCATATCTTTTCCTGCTCCAAGATATGGAATACCATGTTCTTCCAATACCTGAATGGTGTCTAAAACTCCTTGAGAACCATAATCCCGAATATGATTATTCGCAAGATTTACAACTAGTCCCGGTATTTTTTGTAATGCTTCCATGCTCTCTGGAAGCGCTTTCAGACTTGAGCCCCATTTCGCCGCAGGCTCATTTTCTCTCGTCAACGGACATTCCAGATTCACTATATTAAACTCTGCCCCATGGAGTTTTTCCCGAAAACCGTCAGATAACAGTTTCTCTATTGCACCATCTGTGTATTCATTTTTTGCAGATGCCGTTGGAACGACATCAGACATGATCATAATTTTCATTTTTTACTCTTCTATCATATTCATGAATTTTCTCTATCAATCGAATCGGTGAACATTCTTCCTTATAATGATAATTTATATTCTCTTCTCGTTTTACAAATTCAAAATCGATTTTCTCAGGATTATCAAATATCTGTATATACTTCGGATTGTAAAAAGGTAAGTCTACAATTCTTTTATTATTAGTTAAAAATTTTTTATTTAATATTACTGCCTCCAGGGCTCGTAATGTTGTTCCCATTTGTTTGTCACTTAAAACTTCTAAAATAGTATTGCTTTTTGATTCTTGTTCAACAATCTTTTCATATTCGACCGGAGTTGAATAACATATTTTATCCGCATATCTTTGTTTTTCTTTATCTGTTCCAATAATAGAAAATTTATATTTAATCCCACTTTTATCAATCTGTTCAAAACATCCGATAAGACGATTTAATCTTCCGTTTTCACCGCCTATATAAACAAGATCCCACGTTTTCTCTCTATTTATATATTTTTTCAGAAAAGAAGATGAATACACTGTTGGTAGATACTCAAAATTGTGTTTTTCGCAATCTCTTTTATCATAGGAAAAAACCAGTTCCGCTCTTTCTTGAAGTGCATAAACAGCTTCACTACTCACAGAATATGGATTCATATATACTAAAACATATTTAACTCCATATCTTTTTTTTAGCAAATCCAAATATCTCAGAGGATACCATCCAACTCTATTATCTGTAAGTATAATATAATTATTTTCATCCAATCGATAATCCAAATGATCTAATGTAAAACATGAACATGCATATTTGATAATAAATTTAGGAAGCCATATCTTTTTTGCTACTTCTATCAATTTTTTCTTTATTTTCAAAATAATTGGATTAATTGACACAAAAATTCCATCTACATATTCAGCTTCATTACTCAGTTCTACATCCTGCCACATGGCACGGTGCATAACTTCACATCCAATCACCCAGCATCTCATGTTTCCATTTCCCCAAATATTTTTTTATACGATTTTTGGCTACAGAAATCGTTAATTTTCTTTTGTACTTTTTAGTAATTTTAAAGTCTTTTTGCCCTGCATGGTCTATTAAATAATACACATTTCTTGCATATTCTTCACCATCAAATAATTTAATTTTATCTGATTTTAAAAATATCTGGGCATTATCCAAAAAATTATTGTATTTATCTTCATCAATTTCTTTTAACAAATCTATCATTTGCTCCGGAGTTTCAAATTGATCATACGGAATAAAACAATTTTGAGGAATATACTTCGAAATATCATCTGCCCCTTTATAAATAGGTACAATTCCTGCAGTCAGACAGTCCAATATTTTCTCAGAAACATATCCGTTTACGTCCTTCATGTTTTCAAATGCCAGCGCAAATTTATATTGATGATAAACTTCCGCTTTATCTCCTACTTTTCCGCCATAACACGGATGTCCTTCTTTCTGCCATCCTCCACCATAAAAATCAAAATCACTCGGGCTATATTTTTCAACAGCGCATATAACCCGTTCTCTTTCACTATACAACTCTTTTGGATGATTCGAATGTTTATTGCCAGAAATACTTGTTAATAACTTTCTTTCCTTGAAAGGGATTGTTCCAATATTAATTCGAAAACAATAGGGCATATTTCTTTTGAAAACTCTTTTCCCATCTATTAAATTCCTATTCCATGTCATAATATATGGAAAATAATTTAATAGTTCTTTTATCCCATCTCCTTCATGCATTTGATTAACAACTGGCGGTTCTGCATTACAATAAACAGCTTTATATTCTAAATTCCAATCTACCAGTTTTTTCAACCATTCATCATTTCGTTCAAAGAAAAGGAAAAAATCCACTTTCAAAGGATCAAACATATCCACCGTGCAAAGTTTATCTCCATGTCTTTCAAACTCTTTTTTCATTCTAGAAAAAGAAGTCAGCCGATCATCATAATTGATCGATGGATCAACTTCCCCGAATATTTTATCCTGTAAAAATGTATCATTCCACGGTATGATTGCGATATTCATCTTCTACCTCTGTCATTTCGTAAACTGTTTTCCACTTATGTTAATTCCATTATTAATAATACATAGTGTATCATACTCTTCTCCAGAGCTTTCCTTTACAATTCTCGCACAGTTAACGACCTGGGATAATCCGGCAACAAGTCCGTCGCAGGCGGCCAATGCATACATATCCCGCAGCACTTCATATCCAAGGCGATAGTGATGGTTCGGACGATCTGACTGACTGAAAGCAACTGAAGTATTGCCCTCACCTCTGTAAACATCCTGAAAATAAAATACTTTCCCGGGGAATTCCTTTTCAAACCGTTCGACTGCGTTCTTTTCATCTGTAGCCAGAAAAATCTTCTGAAATATATTTTTTTCCAGGCTTTTTTTTACCTGGGTTATTGTCTGTTCAATCTGGACAGCCACTGGATGATTCTGGTATCCAGCTTTATAATCCGTTCCCCGGAAATGTACTCCCAGAACTTTACTGTTATCAAAAATATCTTTCAGATCATTTTGGATCATTTTTTCCGTTTTTTCATTCAATCTGATGTATTTACGATACATTTCAGCCAGTCTACTCTGATATTCGGCTGTCATTTCATAGGTATCTCTCTTAAATTCCCGCTCAATGACGACTCCCTGTGCAGATTTCGATTCTGTTACATAGCTGCTCTCCAGAACATCCTGCTTGGTCATTCCATTGGGCTGTTTAAAATAATATTCAAATGCATTATGTGTTCCATTTACCAACTGCTTTTCTGTATATAAAAAGGCGCTGCCCCATTCAATATAAGGAGTTAAACCAAATCTCTCTGCAAATACCATCTTTGCCAGCATTGCACGAACTTCCGCGAAAAATCCCCATCCGTTTCCGTTTTCCCGGATCAGCATAACTTTTTTATCCGGGACACCGCTTCCATTTTGCTTAAATTCCAGCAAAAGAGGATTTACTTCCCGCTCAAGGAAAAAGTCCATATATGGTTCATCGCCAAAGTGCTTGGCTGCTTTCAGCACATAATGAATTCTCTTTTTCCATTTGTTCTCACTCATTCGTTCAATACTCCCTGCTTATCTTATATCGAAAGGTTTCTGCCAATTTTGTAATCATCAGTCCGCAGTTTTTACCGGATACTCCACACACGCCAACTGCCTGCAAAATCGTTTTCACCGACTTACTCCGGATCATCCACTGATATAAAAGCCGCTTTAGTTCCTCTTCCAGCTCTTTCTGTGCATAAATCTTTGTTTTTTGATTCTGCTCAAGAAACAGCGGAATCAGCTTCGCTGCCTGCCGATAATCCTCCGGGGCAGCGTTTTTGATTTCTTTTGCCCAGGTTTCCAACGCATCTCTCTGCTTTTCATCCAGTGAAATATCCAGCCATTCCAGCTGCATGCTGCGCACTCTGGCGGCGTTGTTTGACTGTTCGCCGCTTTTTTTACTGGAAACTTGTTTTTTATGAACCCGATAGTCCAAAAGGATTTCCGGTGTCACTCCGATTTCAAATTTTTTTGCAACTCTCGCTGCAAAATTATAATCCTGGGCGGAACGATAAGATTCATCATATCGGAATCCTTCCTGCACAATCAGCTTCCTGCGCATCATGAAGCCTGGATGCGCCAGAACAGGTCGGATCAACATCATCGCCTGCAGCTGTTTCGGTGTTCCCTGAATCTGCGAGATCAGATCTTCTTCGCCAAACATATGCGTCCTGCAGCTGATCAGCATCAGCTCCGGGTGCTGTTCCAGATATGCGATCTGTTTTTCAAACCGTTCCGGTCTGCTCTTATCGTCGCCATCCATCCGGGCGATATAAGTGCCCTGCACATATTCGAGCGCCGTATTTAAGTTTCTGGTCAATCCACTGTTCTCTGAATTGCAAATCAGTCGGATTCTGTCATCATGATAATTTTCTATGATTTCAACCGTTCGGTCTGTCGAACAGTCATCCACAATAATCAGTTCAAAATCCTGTATCGTCTGAGCAAAAATACTGTCCAGCGATTCTTTCAGATACTGTTCATCATTATAAACCGACATCACTACGCTGACCAGTACTTTTCCACTTTTCATCACTATTTCCTATAATCCTTTCCGATTTCGCAGCCATGCGAGTAAAATCACCGCTTCTGTCCGCTGTCCTTTTACTGCCCACAGAAAAATTCTCTGCGCAGTGCCAAATTTTCCTGCATCCAGTCCATTCACCGCATTTTTTACAAGCTCGCTGCCACAATAGCTTTCGATCTGTTTCTTTACCGTTTTGCGCGGAACCTCTCCGATTCGTCTTACTTCCTGCTTCACGCATTCCATCAGGCTGACCCATACCATCCTTCGGATTCGTTCCTGTGTCTCTTTTTCTATACCGTAACGTCCTGCATATTCTTTTAAAACATTTGCCAGCACTTCTGTCAGGTGAAACCGATCCGGGCGGTACGCATGAGAAAACGATGCTTCATTTTGGCAGTAATGATAATAACATCCCGAGTCGATCACCGCCTTTTTTGCAAGCAGGCAGAAATCCAGATTGAAAATCGTATCTTCGCTGAAATATTCCCGTTCTGAGCGGAAACGGATCTTTCCTGTTTCAATCACACTTCTGCGAAACATCGTCATACATGCGGAAACACCCCGCATTTCCTCATCATCTGCCGAGTCTCCAAAAAAATGAAGCACAAAGCGCTTTCGGATCGCTTCGTTTTCGTAGCACTGTTCTTTTAACTGCGCCCGGTAAAACAGCTCGCCCTGCGGCGTCTCGATCTGATAGCCGAAGCTGCACAGATCTGCCTGCTCTCGTTCCATCCGGTCTGACAGCTTTTCACAGGTGTCCGGTTCAATAAAATCATCCGAGTCGATAAACAGGACATAACGTCCTTTTGCAATATTCAGCCCATCATTTCTCGCCAGACCCTGTCCCGCATTTTGTTTATGGATCACATGAATTTTGGAATTCTGCTGTGCAAACTCATCGCACAAGCGGCCGCTGTTGTCTTTCGAGCCATCATCCACGAGAATGATCTCAATATTCTGCAGCGTCTGTCCCCGCAGGGAATCCACGCAGCGTTTTATATAGCGCTCCACGTTGTAAACCGGTACAATTATACTTACAAGAGGCTTCGAAATAGCAGATTCCATCATTTCTTTACAACCCACTTTCCACTTCTATTGGATCCCTGTCTTTCTATCAATCCATCTTCCCGTAAATCTTTTATCAGTTTCTGAACCTGTTTTCTTGTAAGATTAAATTCTTCCATAAGCTTAACCTGAGTTATCATCGGATTTTCTTCCATTCGCCGTAATACATCCAGCTTTTTTTCGGCTCCTTTTTTTGGCTCCTTTTTTTGGCTCCTTTTTTTGGCTCCTTTTTGGCTCCTTTTCGGTTCCTGCTTGTGTGTTTTCCTCTTTTAAAAACGCCTCCTGCACAAACAAGCGCGAAATAAAGTAGCTGTGATCATCATCTGTCTCAAATTCCGGTTTCGGTGAACCATTCTCTTCAAGAGCTCTAAGAATCTTGCCAAATCCGGTATTTCTGCCTTCTGTTAAATGTAACTCCTTAAGAATATCACCAATGCGCCGATTTCTATATCTGCGGTTTGATACCCTGTATCGTTTTAAACCTTCCTGTGTAACCGAACGATCCGGTCCCAGAAAACTTACAATTTCAATTCTCGCCCACTCAACTACGTCTCCAGACAGGAGTGTTTTGATACTGGTTGGTATTGCCATTCAGCCACATCCTTTCCCAAATATGACATATCCTGCAGGCACTTTCTTGCCATTCTCATAAATTTCTATCCCACAATCTCCCTGCAAAACTCCCAGATGTCCTGCGCCATTCTCTTTTCATTCCATTTCTCCCGAACAGAATTCATGGCGTTCTCTCCGAG
>QWCE01006059.1_pt1 | contig 10591 bp, 9 predicted proteins | sample 1972531 | NCBI WGS metagenome assembly QWCE01 (sample SAMN09866716, study PRJNA288562) | Human gut metagenome isolate term4_stool, whole genome shotgun sequencing... | reverse complement strand
AAGATATATCAAAGGAAATGGATTGTTGGAGGATGGATGAAAAGAAGTGAAATCAGGAAAGCACTGGAAGCATGGTTTGATGTTGAACGCTATGAGGCGATAGAGAAACTCACCTTACAGCATTTTTATGTTGAGGTTGAGCGGCGCATCTTGGCTTACAGAATGTTGTTGAGCCGGAACACCATACCTACCTTTAACCGATTAATGCTGGATGATTACCGCAACAAGATCCTCAGCGGTGAAATCTTTTTCAGTGGTGATACCGCTACTCTTGGACATGAGCTTGCCAGAACCTACGCAGTAAATCCTACGACACGAAGCCACGCGCAATTTTATGCGAAAACGCTGGCATTAACCGAAGCCACGCCTGAACTCTCTGGGTTAAGCCAGTCTGAATTTCTGTCCGAGTATCTGAAAGAGACATCCCTTAATAATCTTTCACGTATTATATGTTATGCTATGAAGCGTGAACAGATAGCTAATCAAGAAACATTTATTGGTGAATATAATTATACATATTTTCAGAAAATTGTCAGGTTCAAGCTTAAGAACAAGAAAAAATTATATGTAAGAGCTAGAGCTGTTGGTTGCAAAACATGGTCAAAACCTAAAAAAGTAAAAATTAAAAAGTAATTTATTTAGAAAGTAAGAAGTCTAGTAAGGGCTTCTTACTTTTTTGCAACTTTGCTTGCCAAATAATTCATTAATTATTAAAATATAGAAGTAAATGTCTAGGAAAAATATTAGTAGAAATATTTATGGCTAAAGAATGATTTCTACAATTTTAATAAGGAGGAAATATGGCTAAAAAGAAGTTAGGATTTGGTTTGATGAGATTACCACTTGTAGACCAAAATGAAGCAGCAGATGTTGATATAGAAGAAATGTCCAAAATGGTGGACACATTTTTGGAACGTGGATTTACATATTTTGATACAGCTTGGATGTATTGTGGATTCAAAAGTGAGAATGCTACAAAAGAGGCTTTGGTAAAACGTCATTCAAGAGACAGCTTTACTTTGGCTGACAAATTGCATGGTGGATTTTTTAACACAATAGAAGAAGCAGATGAGATTTTTAATCAGCAGCTTGAAAAGACAGGTGTAGAGTTTTTTGATTACTACTTACTTCACGATATTGGTTTAGATCATTACAAGAAGTACACAGACCTTGGATGTTTTCAGTGGTTGGTTGATAAAAAGAAAGCAGGACTTGTTAAGCATATTGGTTTCTCATTCCACGATAATGCAGAGTTGTTGGACAAGGTTCTAACAGAACATCCGGAAATGGAATTTGTTCAGCTTCAGATTAATTATCTTGACTGGGAAAGTGAAGGCGTTCAGTCACGTAAATGCTATGAAGTAGCTACAAAACATGGGAAGCCGGTTATTGTTATGGAGCCGGTAAAAGGTGGAACTTTAGCTAATGTGCCTGAGGCAGTTGAAGAACATTTCAAGGCATACAATAGCGAAATGTCAGTGCCATCATGGGCAATTAGATTTGTGGCAAGTCTTGATAATGTAATGATGGTTTTAAGTGGTATGAGTAATATGGAACAGCTTCTTGATAACACTGATTATATGATGGATTTTAAACCATTAACAAAAGAAGAAGTTGACCTTGTTATGAAAGCTACAGATATTTTAAATGAAAATATAGAAATTCCATGTACAGGTTGTTCATACTGTACTGAGGGTTGTCCAAAGAAAATTGCTATACCAAAGTATTTTTCTTTATACAATGCAGATAAACAGGAAGTAAAAGAAAAAGGCTGGACACCACAGGGTGAATATTATGACAGATTAACAGGAATTTTTGGTAAGGCAAGCGATTGTATTGCCTGTGGTAAGTGTCAGAAAATTTGTCCACAGAACTTACCAATTATTGAAGACTTAAAGAAAGTGGCAGAATATTTTGGAAAATAATAATGGTTTGAATATATAATTTCTTAATAATAAATTTGGGATTAATATAATTTTATAGTTAAGAAATAATATAAGAACCGACTTTATAATAAAAAACTAAAAACGAAAGGAATTTAAATGGCAAAGGAAGCAAGATTTACAGGAACAGATACTTATGTAGCATCAGATGATTTAATGGCATCAGTGCAGGTGGCAAGAGAATTGCAGAAACCTCTTCTTATTAAAGGAGAACCAGGAACAGGAAAAACAATGTTGGCGGAGGCAGTTGCTAAGGCTCTTGACATGGAGTTACTTATTTGGAACATTAAGTCAACAACAAAGGCGCAGGATGGCTTATATATTTATGATACAATTCAGAGATTGTACGACAGCCAGTTTGGTGAAGCAGGAGTAGATGACATTGGACACTATATTAAGCTTGGAAAACTTGGTGAAGCTTTTAAGAAGGATAAGCAGGTTGTTCTTTTAATAGACGAAATCGACAAGGCAGACTTGGAATTCCCTAATGACCTTCTTTGGGAATTGGACAAAATGGAATTTTATATTAACGAAACAAAGGAAACAGTAAAGGCAAAGGTTCGCCCAATTGTTATTATTACATCTAATGCGGAAAAAGAATTGCCTGATGCATTTTTACGTCGTTGTGTATTCCATTACATTACATTCCCTGAACCGGCATTAATGAAGCAGATTGTAGATGCTCACTTTGAAAATTTAGAAGAGAATCTATTAGATCAGGCAATGAATACTTTCTATAAAATCAGACAGATTAGGGATTTAAGAAAGAAACCAAGTACATCGGAATTTATTGACTGGATTAGAGCATTAATGATTGGTGGCGTTGATCCTGAAACAATAAGCGTCAAGTTGCCATATTTAGGTGTGCTTATTAAAAAAGATGAAGATTTAGAAACAGTAAGACTTGTTAGCAGATAATATGGAGGAAATATGTTTACACCATTTTTCTACACATTGAAAAGTAATGGATTGGATATATCTACAACAGAATGGCTTACTCTTATGGAAGCTTTAGATAAGGGGCTGGCACATTCTAATTTTACTGACTTTTATTACTTGTGTAAAACAGTGCTTGTAAAAAGCGAAGCTGATTACGATAAATTAGATTCTGCTTTTTTAGAGTATTTTAAAAATATCAAAACTGATAAATTAAATATGGAAAAATTAAACAAATGGCTCCATAACGACAGTGACAGAGTTCGTTTAACTAATCCTGAAGATTTTGTAGATAAACGTACAGAGCGTGAGGCAAAAGAAGTTCACAGAATGTTTCGTGAAAGATTAGGCGAGCAACACACTGAGCATAACGGTGGAAATCACTGGATTGGTACAGGCGGTGGTTCGGCTTTTGGAAAAAACGGTCATGTAGCAGGTGGCATCCAACTTGGAAATGAAGCCGGAATGAAAACAGCATTTGCCGTAATGGGTGAGAGACGTTACAGAGATTTCAGAAGAGACACTAAACTTACAATGAGACAGTTTCAGGTGGCTTTCAGGGAACTACGTCAGTATTCACGAAAAATGGATTTGCCAAAGACAGAGTTAGATATTGACGGGACCATTTCTTCTACCTGTAATCAGGGTGGTTATCTGAAACTTGAGTTTCAGCAGCCTAGAAAGAATTCTGTTAAACTTATGCTAATTTTTGATAGTGGTGGGTCAATGTATCCTTACAGTGAATTGTGCAACCAGCTATTTCAGGCAGTAAATAAAGCAAATCATTTTAAGGACGTAAAAACTTTCTACATTCACAATTGTATTTACGCAAAGTTATACAAAACACCTGAGTGTGCTCCGGGAGAATGGATTGACACAACTTATGCTTTTAATAACTATGACAAGGATTACAAGGTTATAGTTGTAGGTGATGCTGGAATGGCGCCGGAAGAATACTACGACAAAAATGGAAATTACAGCGGGCCTAATAACGGACTTTCAGGACACGAATGGATTCAGTTGTTTAAGAAGAAATATCCACATACCATTTGGCTTAATCCATCATTCCATGGTGATTTAACAAAGAATTACTGGATGGAATCAGAAAGAGCCATTAAGGAAATCATAGACATGTATCCATTGACAGTTAATGGCTTAAAGGCAGGAATTAAAAAGTTGATGTCAGATAAATAACACACTCCCTGTTATATTTGTTTCTTAAATGTATATAGGGTACAAAAAGGTGGCTACACAAAAGTGTAGTTGCTTTTTTTTGAAAAATTGCATAAAAATACTTGATAAAAACATTTTTCTTTGTTTATATAGAAATATAATTTTTGTTTAATGAGGAATTTATTGAAAAGTTTTGTTGAATGAATTTTACAGATAATTCAGAAAAGACGGAAAGTAATTTTTTATTAACAATTATGATTGGGAAAGGAAGTTATTTGTTACATTATATCAGGTAGCAAAAGTACAAGGACAAAAACATGAAAAGAATAGCGAAAAAAGTGGGGGCTGTTGTAATGTCACTGGCAGTAGCTGTATCAGGAATTACAATTGGCGAAACAAAAACAAAGAGTGTAAAAGCTGCAAACAATTGGAACTTGGTATGGTCAGATGAGTTTAACGGCACATCTCTTGATAGATCTGTATGGTCATACGAAATTGGAAACGGAAACTGGGGCTGGGGTAACGGAGAAATTGAATATTATACAAACAGAACTGACAATGTTAGAGTAGCAGGCGGTTCATTACAGATTATTGCAAAAAAAGAAAATTATGGTGGACAGAAATATACATCAGGTAGAATTATTTCAAAGGGCAAGAAATATTTTAAATATGGAAAAATGGAAGCCAGAATAAAAGTAGAAAACGGAAATCAGGATGGTGTTTGGCCTGCATATTGGATGATGGGCGAAAACATGAACGAAGGAGTTGGTTGGCCATATTGTGGGGAAATTGACATTATGGAACATGCTAATTCCAACAATTATGTAGGCGGTTGTCTTCATTGGAACACAAATGGTTTAAAGGGTGAGTATTCACATGGCTCATACGGAAGTGGTTTTGATGGTGCAGAAAAAGCTTTTGGATATTACACTGACAATGAAAATAATGGGATTAATGGTTGGCATACATATACACTAATATGGGATGCTAATCATATGGAATGGCAGTTAGACGGAAAGACATACTTAAGTCAGTCAATTACAAGTAATAATGCATATTGCTTCCAGAAGGAGCAGTTTTTCTTATTTAACCTTGCTATTGCCGGACCGAATACAGGATTTACTAACAATGTTACAGCTAACGATGCAACATTTAAAACAGCAACAATGTATGTTGATTATTTAAGAGTATATCAGCAGGGAAATGGAACAAATATAACTACTCCTAGTACAACAACAAAAGCTAACACAACAACAAAGCCGGCTACAACTACTAAGGCACCTGTAACAAGTCCTGTTGAAACAATAACAAAAGTTTCATACGAAGATACAGACTTAGTTGCTAATACAGACAAAAAATTTGGAACCTATTTTGATACACAGGATAATAGCTGGGGCGGCGGAGTTACAGGTACAATTACTGCTGCAACAAACAAAGGAATTACAGTTGCTTTGGATAAATTAGGAACTAACAGATGGGCTGCGCAGGCATCACTGGGAACTCTTAAATATTATCCAGGCTATACATACAAATACAATGCAACTATTACATCAGGCATAGACAGAACGCTTGTAGTTAAAGTAGTAGGAAATGATGATGGACAGCATGACTCACCTGTATTAGAAAACAGAACAATTAATGTAAAAGCAGGTGTCCCTTACCATTTAAGTCTTGACGTAACAATACCTGCGGATTATACTTCAGAGTTGTATTTATATTACGGTCTTGGAAAAGGAAACGAAGAAACTGTAGATTCTAATGCAAAGAATACAATTAGCATTTCAAATGTAAGCTTTTCAACAACAAGAAAAGTAATTGAATCAGAAACAGTTAATCGTCCAACAACTACAGGTAACGGAAATAAGGTTACATCAAATGAAGGTACAACAAATAAGGTTACATCAAATGAAGGTACAACAAATAAGGTTACATCTGCTAAGGGCATACAGGCTACAAAGAAACAGTTAGGAAAAACCACTGTAAAGAAGGCAACAAAGAAGAAAAATTCTAAAAAAGTAAGCTTAAAGTTTAAGAAAGTAAAAGGCGCTAAAAAGTATCAGGTACAGTTTTCTAAGAGCAAAAAGTTTAAAAAGATAATATTAAAGAAGACAGTTAAAAAGACAAAGCTTACAATTAAGAAGACAGTTTTGAGAAATAAATCAAAACTTTATGTTAGAGTAAAAGCTGTAGGCAGCAATAAATGGTCAAAACCAAAGAAAGTGAAGATTAAAAAATAATGGCGCATATATATTTTACAAGACATGGTCAGACAGTTTGGAATGTTGAAAACAAGATTTGTGGAGCAACAGACAGTCCACTAACAGAATTAGGACACAAACAGGCAATTGAACTTGGAGAAAAAATTAAATCAGAAAATTTACAGATAGATGAAATTCTATGTTCTCCATTGTCAAGAGCGGCTGACACTGCAAAACACATAGCAGAAATCACAGGTGTGCCACTACGTGTAGAACAGCGTTTGAAAGAACAGAATTTTGGCAAGTATGAATCAACTCCAAGACATGGAGAAGAATTTGAAGAGGCAAAACAAAATTTTATTTACGATTTTGATGGTGGAGAGACAATGCTACAAATGGCAGCAAGAATATATAGTCTTTTGGATGAACTAAAGGAACAGACAGACAAAACATATTTGTTGGTTGCTCATAATGGAATTTCAAGAATTGTGCAGTCATATTTTTATAATATGAGCAATGAAGAATTCGCAGCTTTTGGAATTAAAAACTGCCAGATTGTAGAATATGAATGGTAGTGGACGTTATGGTAACAGAATACAGGAGCCATAATGCTAGCAGATGACATCCCAACAAAATGCAGTGACCATAATGCTAGCAGATGATATCCCAACAGCATAAAAGAGCCATAAAGGCATAAAAGATTTTAAAAATAAAAAAGAGGCCTTCTCATATCGATTCTGAAAAATTACAGTAATGATTTTTCGGGAATATATGAGAAGGTTTCTTTTTATTATATATTTTGTAATTACCATGTAGTTTATAGCTACTGTATAGCCTGTTAATTATGCTACAGCTGATATGCCATGTAGCTTTGGAATTATTAGACTGTTTATATGCAATGTAGTTTTGCAATTACAATGCTATCATCTACTACACAGCTTTATATCCACACTGGAATTTGGTTTTGGCTTCCTGAATTTTCTTTGACTCAGCAGCAGGTGTAGGATAAAAGCCCATTGTATGCATTTGGTTAAATACATCTGTCTGGATTTCATGTTCCTTCTGTAACAAATCCATCATTGTGGATCTTAAATTTTCGTGTACACATTCATTTGCACTAAGATTATATAATGCAGTTGCGTTCTTTTCAGTGTTAAGGGCATCCCCTAAAATTTCTTTTTCTGTATAAATTTCTTCCATAAAAACCTCCTGACTATTTAGCTAATGAAATAAGTTTTGATTAGCCATCAAAATAAATTCTGCTTGAGTATCAAACAAATTATGATTAGTTATTCAAATAAGAATAAATTCCATTAAAATGTCCCTGATGCTTCTGGGCAATATCAAGCATTTGCTGTTTTACTGTTTCGTCCTGACTATGATTAGCAAGCATTGTAAACTTTTTCACTAATAGCTCTTCTTCATTTAATAAATCCTGAATTACTGATAATTCTTTTTCTGATAATTCCATAATGACCTCCTAAAAATAAATTTCTATATTAGTATTGCAAAAAAATAATTAATCATACAAAAAACTCAAAACAAAAATTTCGATAATGTGGTATGCTAATAAATGTAAAATCATATAAGTTTTATACAAAAGAATGAAATAAAATGCATATACTATAAAAACTTATATGATAAAAGGATTAAAAAATAAATTAATGTAATTTATGTAAGTAGAAATTAATACAGGTTAGTATAAGTGTATTTTAGTGTATGAAATCAATAACTTATATGAGGAGAAAAATATGGATTTAAAAATCATTCAGGGTATATTAATACCCTTTTTAGGAACGTCTTTAGGAGCAGCTTGTGTATTGTTTATGAAAAAAGATTTGAATATAAAAATTCAAAAAATATTAACAGGTTTTGCAGCTGGCGTAATGGTGGCAGCGTCAATATGGAGTCTTATTATTCCATCAATTGAACAGTCGGAAAATATGGGAAAATTTGCTTTTTTACCGGCTTTTATAGGTTTTTGGTTAGGAATCCTGTTTCTATTGTTATTAGATGAAACAATTCCCCATTTACACGTAAGCAGTAATGAAACAGAAGGCCCCAAAGTGAAGATTAAGCGAACAACCATGTTAGTGTTAGCGGTAACTCTTCACAACATACCTGAGGGAATGGCAGTCGGTGTTGTTTTTGCAGGTGTGCTTTCAGGGAAAAGTGGCATTACTGAAATGGGTGCTTTAGCACTTTCCATTGGAATTGCAATTCAAAACTTTCCGGAAGGTGCCATTGTGTCAATGCCCTTGAAAGCAGAAGGTAATGGAAAAGGAAAGGCTTTTCTGTATGGAGTTTTATCCGGGGCAGTGGAGCCAATAGCGGCAGTAATTACAATATTGGCGGCAAGCTTTATAATTCCGGCACTTCCTTATCTGTTAAGTTTTGCAGCAGGAGCAATGATGTATGTTGTTGTGGAAGAGCTTGTTCCGGAAATGGCGGAAGGAAAACATTCTAACTGGGGAACAATATTTTTCGCATTAGGATTTACGGTAATGATGACATTAGATGTAGCATTAGGTTAGCGTTTGTGTCGAAAATATGAAAAAAATGTAAAAAATGTTATTGCATTAATTCCTCTATAGTCTTACAATAGAAAGTGCGTTGTCAAAAAGGAATATAGACAACAACTGGAGAGGTCTGATGACAAAGATTTTTGTTGACTCAGACGCCGAAGGTGTACGACAGAATTTAAATCTTTTATGAATTCTGTTAATCTCTCAGGCAAAAGGACAGGAGGACGTTATGAACGCAATAGGAGACTTTTTAACTAAGGTAGATGATTTGGTTTGGGGAGTTCCACTTATAGTGTTAATTCTCGCAGCAGGCATCTACCTTACTTTTCGTTTAAGACTTTTACAGATAGTGCATTTGCCAAAGGCACTTAGGTTTATGTTTTTAAATGAAGAGGAAGGTGAAGGGGAAGTAAGTAGTTTTGGAGCACTTTGTACAGCTTTATCAGCGACTATAGGAACAGGTAACATTGTTGGTGTAGCTACAGCCATTGGTTGTACAGCACTTGGAACAGCAGTTGGTGGTCCCGGTGCATTATTCTGGATGTGGGTTGCGGCATTTTTTGGAATGGCAACAAAGTACGCAGAAGGATTTTTGGCAGTAAGATACAGAACAATTGATAAGGAAGGACATGTTCTTGGTGGACCTTTCTACTACATTGAAAGTGGTATGGGACACAAATGGAAATGGCTAGCAAAAATCTTTGCATTTTTTGGAGCTTGCGTAGGTTTATTTGGTATCGGAACATTTACACAGGTAAACGGAATTGCATCAGCAACATTATCATTCTTTGATCCAAACAAAGAACATGCAGTTAATATAATTGGAAATGATTATTCAATCGTAACAGTTATTACAGCTTTAGTTTTAGCTTTTGTAGTAGGTTTGGTAGTAATTGGTGGTATTCAGAGAATTTCTAAAGTATCACAGGTAGTAGTTCCATTTATGGCTGTTTTATATATTGTGACTGTACTTGTGTTAATTATTGCAAATATAGAAAAATTACCTGGTGCATTAGCAACAATCGTTGAATATGCATTTGGTGCAAAAGCAGCAGCAGGTGGTGTGCTTGCAGCAATTGGTATTGCAATGCAGAAAGGTATTGCAAGAGGTATTTTTTCAAATGAAGCAGGACTTGGTTCAGCACCAATCGCAGCAGCTGCAGCAAAAACAAACGAACCTGTACGTCAGGGATTAGTAACAATGACAGGTACATTCATTGATACAATTATTGTATGTACTTTAACAGGTTTATCAATTGTAATGATGGGCTCATATCAGGTAAAAGGAATCGAAGGTGTACAGGTTACAACTGATGCATTCAAGAAGGGCTTAAGCTTCTTACCTGCAGAAGTTTCAGCATTTATATTGATGGTATGTTTAGTATTCTTTGCTTTTACAACAATCCTTGGTTGGAATTACTATGGTGAAAGATGCTTAGAATATTTAACAAATAGAAATCAAAAAGCAGTAAAAGTATACAGATGGTTATACATACTTGCAGTATTCATTGGACCATACATGACTGTCAAAGCAGTTTGGACAATTGCCGATATCTTTAATGGTTTAATGGCAATTCCTAACATAATCGCATTGTTTGTGTTAAGTGGTGTTGTGGCAAAAGAAACAAAAGAGTATTTCAAAAAGCATAAAGAATTATAATAATCATTTATAATTTATAAAAATATTAACGTGATCTGAGAGTTTTTTAAAAAAGAAAGACACTAAAAAGATACAAGAGAAAAATAATAAATACAAATAAACAAATAGAAAAAAATAAGATAAATAAAAAATAAATTAATTAAAATAAATTGTTAA
>QWCE01006046.1_pt1 | contig 10605 bp, 10 predicted proteins | sample 1972531 | NCBI WGS metagenome assembly QWCE01 (sample SAMN09866716, study PRJNA288562) | Human gut metagenome isolate term4_stool, whole genome shotgun sequencing... | reverse complement strand
TCAAAACAAAACTTTTACCTTTTATATTTTCATTTTCTAACCTCTTCATAAGCATATCAATATTAAGTTTATCAGGAGTTATGTTATCCGATGGAGAAATTAATCCTCCTAGGACATGGTACCTTCCTCTGTATGCTCCTGATTTTTCAATAGCTATGAGATTTCTCACATCTTCCACTATGCAAAGATATTCTTCATCTCTAGTAAAATCTCTGCATATTTTACAGGTTTCTTCTTCTGTAAGATTTCCACAAATTTTACAATGATGAATTCTTTCTTTGACTTCCATAAGTGATTTAGAGAAGTCTTCTACACTTTTTTTATCTTCATCTATTATACTCATGGCGAGTCTTTCAGCACTTTTTCTTCCTATAGTGGGTAATTTTTGAAATTGTTCTATTAAATTATTTAATGATTCTGGTAAAATCGCCATTACATTAGACCGGGAATATTAATTCCACCAGTTAGCTTACCCATATTTTCTTCGTTAAATTTATCAGCTTGACTTACTGCATCATTTATTGCAACCATTATTAGATCTTGTAGCATCTCAACATCATCAGGATCAACTACATCTGGGTCTATTTTTATAGCTTTTACTACTTTTTTGCCTGTAACAGTTGCTTCTACTACTCCACCACCCGCAGAAGATGTGAATTCCTTTTCTTCAAGCTCTTGTTGAGCCTTTTCCATATCTTGTTGCATCTTCTTTACTTGTTTCATCATGTTGTTCATGTTAGGCATTCCGCCTCTAAAATTTCTAGCCATTAAATCCTCCTATTTAATAATTAAATCTTTACCAAAAATATTCTTTAACTTATCTATATTTTCGTTAATAATATTTCTTTCTTCTTTCTCGTCTTTTGCAGTACCAGTCTTTAAAGAAAAGTTTACTTCCTTTTTTAATATATGAGATAATTTTTCTCTTATTTCATCTAATTTGGTTTCTATGAATATCCTATAAAACTCATCCTCAATAATAAGGGTAAACTCTTTGTCTTGATAAACATAATTAAAGCCTTCTTCTCTGAATAGTGTATTTAACATTGTTCCTGATGTTGCAACTACCATATTTTTTATCTCATTTATAGTCTTTTTATCGAGAATAGTTTTTTCTGAAGATTCTATCGTTTCTTCATTTTCTTTAACTTTTTCTTGAGACTTAGCTTCTAAATTTTCATTTTTATTAGAAAGCGCACCCACTTCATCATTTTTAGTTTTACTAATTTCATTAATAGAATTCTTATTGGTAATTAACGTATTAGGTGAATAATTTTTTAACCTATTATCTATAATTCCATTAATAGTATCAACTATATCTGACTGCCCCAATCTTTCAAGTTTTTCAACTCTAGATATCAGACTACTCATATCAACGGTGTCGATTAACCTCAACACCAAAACTTCACTTAGAATGTCAGTATTAGAAGAATTGTTTATTTTTATAAAATAATCATTTAATACATCTAGACTCGTTAAAATCCTCTCAAGACTAAATTTATCAAGTTTCTTTTTGAGAAGTTCCAGCCTTTCTTCATTTTCAAAATCTTTATCATAACCACTTACTTTTAAAATCATAAGGTCTCTATAATAATTTACGAGTGAGTCTACGATATCTAGATTAGATTTTCCATCATCTCTAATACTTTTCAGATTATTTAAACTTGCTTTTTGATCTTTGACTAAGATACTTGAAACTAGTTTATCAATTTTTTCAAAATCAACCGTTCCCAAGATAAATTCAACATCTTTAAGCAAAAATTCTTCTTTATTAAAAGATAAAACTTGATCTAAAATACTGAGTGCATCTCTCATTGCACCCTTAGCTTTTCTAATGATAAGATCCACAGCTTCATTTTCCATTTTAATATTTTGATCTTTTAAAATTATATTTATTTGCTCTTTAATCTTAGATGAGTCAATTTTATTAAATTCAAACTTCTGAACTCTAGACAAAATTGTTTTAGGAATTTTGTCTATTTCAGTAGTTGCCAAAATAAAGACGAGATGCTTTGGTGGTTCTTCCATGATTTTTAGTAAGGCATTAAAAGCTTCCCTAGTAATCATATGAGCCTCATCTATTATGTAGACTTTGTATTTAAGATTTGCCGGTGGATAGATTACATTATCCCTTAAATTCCTTATATCATCAATACGTCTATTGCTGGCTGCATCCATCTCAACTACATCTAAACTAGTTTCTTCTTCTATAGCCCTGCAATTTTCGCATTCCAGGCATGGAGAACCGTCTATTGGATTTAAGCAGTTGATTGCCTTAGCAAAAATCTTTGCTGCTGAAGTCTTACCACATCCTCTTTCTCCAGCAAATAAGTAAGCATGAGAAAAGTTATTATTTTTTATTTGGTTTTTTAATACATTAACGACTTTGTCCTGACCGAGTATCTCATCAAAGACTTTAGGTCGATATTGTCTATATAAAGCTTTTGCCATAGCCTTCCTTCCTACCTAATAATTATACCACATTATAATGGAAATATTTAAATTTTTGTTTTGCATTGAAAATAATCTATGGTATAGTAAGTTATTGTAGTATGGAGAGCTGTCCGAGCGGTTTAAGGAGCACGATTGGAAATCGTGTATACAGATTTTTTGTATCATGGGTTCAAATCCCATGCTCTCCGCCATGCACTAGACAGGGAACTAGCGGTGCCTTGTAACCTGCAATCCGCTATAGCAGGGTTTAAGTCCCAATGGAGGGCTTTTGGCAAAATAAAAGATTAGGATAACTAGTGTTGATTGATAGATCTTACGCAACATAAGACTGTGAACCATGTCAGGAGGGGAACCTAGCAGCATTAAGCAGACACTTATGTGTGCCGTAAGGCAACCTATCATGAGCTAAGTATTCTAAACCCTATATTATGCTGATTGTTCGATATTGGGTGTGCTTACATATTTGACTCCAAGATAAGCTTGGAGTTTTTTTATGCTCAAATTATTTTTTTATGTTATAATAAATGTAGATAGAAAAAGAGAGGTGTCAAAATTGATTGGGGAAAAATTTACCAAACTTTTTAATAGACCAACAAAAAATCTAATGATACCAGCCAGTCAAGTAGCTGTTGTTAACGAAAATGATTCTTTACTTCATGCTATACTTGTATTATCTTCTTCTGGATATCAGATAATTCCTGTTATAGATGAAAATAACTGCATAAGAGGACTTATTTCCATACCTCAAATAGTGAAAAGTTTTGATAATTTATCGCTATTTAATGAGGATAAATTAGCAGAAATTAAAGTTAAAGAGGCTATGAACCAAGTTGTTCCGATATTATTTGATAATTATGAACTAGAAGATGTAATTTCTCTTCTAATAGATAATAACTTTGTGTGTGTAACTTTGAAAAATGGTTATTTTTTGGGAATAATTCCTAGAAAAGTTGTGCTCGAACGATTCACCCAAGTTGCTCATAATTTAGAAAAAGAATATAAGCTAATTGAAAAAGGAGCTGTTGCAGAATAAACAAATCGCCCTATATCATCATAAGTTCTAAAAACCAAAAGACTTTTTCTCATGAAATTTCAAATCCATGAGCCGGCTGGCTTTACATGAAACTTTAAGAGAACTCTATGATGGGGCGATAATTATTCATAATCTGCAAAAGCCCTTTTCTCGTTACATATTTCAAATTTTTACCTTAAATATAGCTGAAGTAAAAGGTTCAATTGCTATTTCTTCACCTTTTCTAATTTTTCCATTAATATTTCCATTTCCTTTATATTTTAGATCATTGGTATTTATTAACTCATCTAAATCATACGGACTAGGTATTTCATATCCTATATCAGTAAAATTAACAATTATTAAGTAACTTTCATTTTTGTATTTTCTTTCGTATGCGTAGATACTGTATCCATCTACATCAAATATTTTAACTTCAGACTCATCATCATTTAAAGCTTTCTTAGTCAAAAATATATCTAATAAATCTTTGTAATAATCATTAAAAGATTTATTTATAATATCATCTACTACGAAGTTGTTATAAATAGAAAATGTCCTCATATCTGCCAACTCATCACCCATAAAAATTAATTTTGAAGATTTTAAGGTCATTAAAAATGTAAATAAAGTTTTAAGTTGGTCAATTTTTTTATCTTCTGAGTACATCTTCATTGCAAGATTTGCTTCATTTAAAAAACTATCAACGTAGGAAAATCCAAACACCTTTGATGAGTTTCCATTCTTAATTAAATTTCTAATATAAGCTTGATAAGTAGTTCTATCCATAGGTGCATTCTGGAAAACTTCAACTATTTTTCTAAATTCTTTGTCATATATATAGTCAAAATCTAAGTTTAGGTCTTCATACACCCCATTAAAACCAGCTAGTGAATAAGATTTATTCTCTTTTACCAAGTAATTTAATTCTTTTATCAGTTTGACCCATGATTCGTTAATTCCTCTATTTTTGTCTCCCTGCCAATAAACCATATTTTCTACTGATGAGATAAATATACCATCTATCCTCAGTTCTTTTGTATAATAATTTATAAGTGAAAGTAAATAAGATTTTACTATATTTTTGTCTGGATCAAAATTTATAGAACCGTAATAATTGTATTTTATATTATCATAGTCGTAATTATAAAGGTTTGTACCATCAAATCTATCCAAATATAAAGGATCTGGATCAAACTCAGCAAAATCAACTTCAACAATTATTCCGATTTTTTCTTTGTGAAGGAGGTCTATAAAGTATTTAAAATCATCTAATTTACCATATCTTTCCGAAAAGGCAAATAAGCCAAGAGATGCATACCCCATCTGTTTATAGTTTTTATATTCTGAAATTGGCATAAGTTGGACATGGGTAAAATTATTATCTTTTAGATGATTTACGAGTTTTTCATACACTTTCCTCTTATCATCCTTATCTCTAAACAAAGATCCTAAGTGAACTTGATAGATATTTTTAGGCTTTGTAGTAATTTTTCTATATTTATACTTATAAGAAGAGTTTTCTATCATTGATACCTCTTCGTCAAGAGATATTTTCTTTGAATAGGGATCAATTTTTTTAAATAAATTGCCTTCGCTATCCTCTATAAAATACTGATAGCAATCTCCTTCTTTTGCATTATCTATTGTTACTGAAAAAACTCCTGTCGAGTATTTCCTAAGTCCTATCTTTTCCCAATCATTAAAATCTCCTGCCAGATAAACATTTTTCGCTTCTGGAGCAAGAATTCTAAAAATGTAATCATTAGATTTTCTTTTATGTGATCCAAAAAATTCGTATCCTTCAGAAGATTTACCATTTAAATATTCTCTAGTATTCATCTATAATCCTCTCTTTATTTGTTTTCATAATCTTCATAACCTCTAATCATTGATCTTGTAACTTCAATCATCATCCAATCAACTTTTTTTGACCAATCAGGGTCCGTCGCATAAAGTTTCCCTATACCGTCAGTAGATACACCGTTATAATACTTTCCATCTTTATTTAAATATTCATTTTTCAAATGTTTTGCAACTGTAAAAATAGAGGCTCTTTCATCTTTAAAATCAGTTGCTAAATTATAAGGATCATGATCTACTGCATTAAATCCAAATAAATTTTTCTTATTTTTATATAGCTCACTTGTACCATTACCTGTTTCATGCTTAGCCATAGCCATAAGTAAAATTGGATTTATCCCTTCCTCATCACTAGCATCTTTAAAGTCTTTTTCAAGACCAAAAAGATTTGTATCAGCAAGTCCCCAGCCTAATTCTTCCTTCGAAAATTGAGTAGGGTTTAGCGGATAAAAATCACTTTTATCTGATATTTTTGTAGAACCTTTTTCTTTAAATTCTTCTAAATCTTTTTTTAATTTCTCAAATCTTATATCTCTCATATCTTTTAAATTCATTGTCTCATCAGAAATCTGCTTAAGTCCAAGAAATAGAGTTTCCTTTCTATTCACCTTAACTTCATTTGCTAAAGATTCCTTTTTTAAGATAAAAAATGATAAAAATAAAAGCATTAAGAATATAAAATTATTAATAAAACTTTTTTTATATACCATAAGTCTCCCTTATATATAAAATATATATTAATAAAATTATATGCTTAATGCTGTATTTATCAAGCTTTCATTTTTCTTGAACCAGGTTTTATAGCAGGAATATCTTTTAAAGTCTCTGGCAAATCATCAGGATCCCATGCATTTACCTCAATTTTTGTCGCAGAAATTATAGGTAGGCCGTTTATTTCGTCTTTATGTGACCTATTTACAATTGAAGTTAAGGCAACTACTTCTCCCCCATGCTCTCTTATAACATCAACTGTTTCAAAAGATGATTTTCCTGTAGTAATTACATCCTCAACTATAATTACCTTTTGTCCTTCTTTTATTTCAAAGCCACGTCTAAGTGTCATTTCGTTGTTTTCTCTTTCTGTAAAGATTGCATCAACACCTAGAGCTCTGGCGACTTCATAGGCAACTATGATTCCACCCATAGCAGGCCCTACGCAAAGGTCAACTTCTATCCCAGCTTTCTTAATTTTATCTGCAATTATTTTCGCAACCTCGTCACAATATCTAGGGTTTTGTATGAGTTTTGCGCATTGCACGTACTTATCAGAGTGTTTTCCACTTGAAAGGATAAAATGTCCTTCTAGTAAAGCGTGAGATTTTTTTAATAATTCTATTGTTTTTTCCATTTTTTCTCCTATAAAATTCCAACTATATCATTAATATCGTTAATATTGTTATTAGCACAATATCTTTCTAGATTATCAATTATTTCAATCATTGTGTCAAGTTTTGAAAAATTTGCAGTACCAACTTGAATTGCAGATGCTCCTACCATCATAAATTCAAGGCAGTCTTCAACATTCATTATTCCACCCATAGCTATAACTGGTATATTAACAGCATTAGCCACTTCATATGTCATCCTAAGAGCAATTGGTTTAATAGCAGGACCTGATAGTCCGGCCGTTTTATTATCAAAAATAAATTTCCTCTTTTTTATATCAACCGCCATAGCGTTAAAGGTATTCACAAGTGAAATAGCATCTGCTCCACAATCTTGAGCTATTTTTGCAAATTCACTTATATGAGTAACATTTGGAGATAATTTTACAATCAGTGGAAGATTAGTCTCTTTTCTAACAAGACTAATAACTTCTTTTGCTTTTTTAGGATCTGTTCCAAAGGCCATCCCGCCTTCTTTAAGGTTTGGACAGGATATGTTAAGTTCAATCATATCAATATCAGCCTTGTTAAGTTTTGCTGCACCTAGTCTATAATCATCATAAGAGTGACCGCCAAGATTTGCCATTACTACTGTGTCGTATTTTCTCATGAAAACTAATTCATTTTCAATAAAGTGGTCAACCCCAGGGTTTTGAAGACCGATTGAATTCATAATACCTGCCGGTGTTTCATAAATTCTTATACCAGGATTGCCTGGATTCTTTTTTAAAGTTAATCCTTTTGAAGAAATACCGCCTAGTTTATTTAAATCTATGTAATCTTTAAACTCTTCACCAAAACCAAAAGTACCACTAGCAGCAATTACAGGATTTTTAAATTCCACACCAGCTATATTTACCTTTAAGCTCATGAAAATATCCTTTCTGCATCAAAAACTGGACCATCTTTACAAACTCTAATATAATCCCCATGTTTATCTTCAACTGTACACCCCAGACAAGCACCAATTCCACACCCCATATGGGCTTCCATAGATACTTGAATTTTTGCTTTATTGTTTTTCTCACATAGAGCCTTAAGCATTGGGTTTGGACCACAAGCGTAAATTAAATCATAGTCGTCCGGGTTTAATTTATCAAGGATAAACTTTCCTTCTTTTTTTTCTGAGCTTGTAATAATTTTTCTTACATAAGGCTTAAATTCATCTACAAAATAAGGCTCGTCAGCAAATCCTGCATAAAAATCAGACTTTATATCTAAGCTTTTCGCAAGCTCTAAAAGTGGTGCAATGCCAATACCACCTGCAACAATAGCGATTTTTTTATTGTTAGTTTTCACAAAGCCATTTCCAAGAGGTCCTAAAATAGAAACCCCGTCACCAGCTTTTAAATCAGCGATTAATCTTGTACCTTTTCCTACGACTTGGACTAAAAATACAAGTCTATCCTCTAATTGTTCACATACTCCAAATGGTCTTGCTAGAATCGGATTGTCTCTAAAACAATCTGCTCTAAGCATAAAAAACTGTCCTGGTTTGGCTTTTAAGTTTATATTTATAGATATTTTTAAAATACCAGGCGCTATTTCGACATTTTCTATAACTTTACACGGTCTATAACTTTGCATTTTTTGCTATTTCCTTATAAGTTTCAATAGTTTTCTCTCTAGCGTATTTGCCGACATTATCTTTGCCATCCTCAAAATTCATCCAATTTTTAAGAATTGCTCTTGATGAATTTACAACTCCTACATTTAAATTAATCATTAAGTTATAAACATTTAAACTGTCAGCTGCCTGAGCGCCAAAACCAGGTATTAAAAAGAACATATCTTCATATCTCTGTCTTATTTTGTCTACTTCTTCGCTGTGAGTTGCCCCTACTACTAACCCTACTGGTCCATAACCAGATTCACCAATATAATTCTTATTTATTTCTTTAAGTTTATCGCCAATAGTATAAAAAAGCTCTTCTCCATTTGTTTCTAAAACCTCAAAGTCATTAGCACCTGGATTTGAAGTTCTTAGAAGAACAAAAATTCCCTTCTTACCAGATTCTAAATATGGTAGGTAAGGAGAAATTGAATCCATACCCATATAAGGATTTAATGTTATAAAATCCACTTCAAAATCACCTTCAAAATGAGCCTTAGCATACATGGTTGCAGATGCAGCTATATCAGACCTTTTGACATCTCCTATAGATAATAGATCTAGACTTCTAAGGTAATCTAGTGTGTTTTTATAGGCAAGCATACCCTCCAGACCATATGACTCGTAGTAAGCTATTTGCAGCTTATAGATGGCACAAACATCTTTTGTGGCATCAATTATTTCCTTATTGTAGGCGAAAAGTGCATCGTGAATTTCCTTACCTTCTTTCATAGAGAGAGGAATATAGTCCATAGATGTATCAAGACCTACACAAACAAAGCCTAGTTTTTCGACCCTTTCATATAATTTATCTATTATTTTCATATTTTAATACTCCTTTTCTATAAACTTTTTCAATCGAACCGGTAAGCGTCTTTCCTATCATAAGAGAATTTTTTGACTTAGATAGAATATCTTCTTTTCTATAAATAAAAGACTTATCTAAATCAACTAAGGTAAAATCAGCAAGATATCCGGGTTCTAATTTACCTTTTTTAATCTTTAAAATTTCTGAAGGTCTAGTTGACATTATCCTTACTAATTGATTTAAAGATATTAAACCAGATTTTACTAAGACTTCGTAACAAGTAGAAAAGGCAGTCTCAATGCCTATAAATCCTGGCGCACCTTGATTTTTCTCCTTTTCCGAATGAGGAGCATGGTCTGTTGAAATTGCATCAACATATCCATCCTTGATCATCTTTAGTAAAAATAACCTATCTTCTTCTCTTCTAATAGGTGGATTTACTTTCATCTCATCTCTAGTTTTTTCAGAAAAATATAAATGATGCGGAGTAACCTCGCAAGTAATTTTAGCTCCCAAATCTTTAAAATATTTTATAGCTGTCATCGCTCCTTTTGTTGAAACATGGGAGAAATGTGCAGGCATGTCAAGTTTATAGGCATAGTAGCAATCTCTAATTGTCATTGCATCTTCAGCCACTTCATAATCAATAGCAGAAACTTTGGCAACTTCTTCATGAAGGGTCATATTTACTCCAAGTTCCTTAGCTTTAACCATGGCCATATACATAACAGCCGCATCATCTACTCCGTGACCGTCATCAGAAATAAATTTCACACTTTTAGGCATCGAATCAAGGTGATCTAAACTCTTACCATCAAAGTTTTTTGTAATGGTATATACTTGGTCAATCCCTATTAAATCAAGATTTTTTCCTCTTTTTATTATATCTTCATAAACTTCAGGGCTAGATACAGTTGGTTTAGTATTTCCCATCAATAGAACATTGGTAAATCCACCTTTTAGTGCGGCATGAGAACCTGTTTCCAAGTCCTCTTTGTAGGTAAAACCCGGATCCCTAAAGTGGACGTGGAGGTCTGTAAATGATGGAAGAAGAGCGAGATTATTACAATCAATAATCTCGTCTGCTTCTTCTTTGGGAAATTTTTCTGTTATTATTCCATCTTCTACATAAAGGTCATTTTTAGAAATTTTTACGTCATCAAAGCCGTAAAGGCTTGTAAAAATTTGCTTCATCTTATTCTTCCACGTCATAAATGTGACCACAATAAGCACATTTATATGTTTTCTCTTCTTTGTCTATAAGGATAAATTCACTTTGAACTTCTCTTTCACTTGTAGATACACACTTAGGATTCTGACATGTTAGGATGTCTATAGCTCTTTCAGGTAATTCTAGGTTTAGTTTCTTAACAACTTCTTCATTTTCTATAATATTTACTGTCGCAGTAGGATCTATAATAGATACTGCGTCTAGGTTTATTTTTATATTATTAGCTATTTTTAGTATATC